>QGNH01000172.1_pt4 | contig 23447 bp, 22 predicted proteins | sample 1735481 | NCBI WGS metagenome assembly QGNH01 (sample SAMN09239004, study PRJNA386568) | Viral metagenome, whole genome shotgun sequencing project.
TAATCCCAAGGGAAAACATTATTATATAAAGTATTTTTTTCATAATTAATAAGTAAAATTAACGTTAGTAATTTCTTGTCCAGCGTTATTAATCGAATGAACAAATCTCGCCGATGGAGTAATAGCATAATTATCATACCAATTAGTTTTTTCTTGCAATGTAACTGTAGATGCTGGGTTAGATATTGGTTTCGCTGTTGCATTTGATGTCAAAAGCGTACAACCATTTAGTATTATTGTACAATTTCCAACAGCCTTAATACAATGAGCTGCTGTATCATTGTTGGTATGATATAGTTTAGCGTTTGGCTTTAATTCAAGAACAGCATTTCCCGATATTGTGATTAATGGCATTACACCGTTACCGTAACCTAATTGCGTGTTCCATGTTAATAAATCACTTATAGTTGTATGGCCACCAGACAATGTTAACCCACCATAAGAATTATCATTTCCAAGTTCAATCATTTTCGTAAAATGTACATCCCCCGCAACTATTTGAATACCTGAGCCTCCTCCATAATCTGTAAATACAATCTTGCCAAATACTACTTTTGCATTCGCATTATTTACATAAATACCTGATTTATTATAAGGGTATACTGTATTATCGCAAAATATATCCCCCATTATATTAATGTGTGATAATGATGTACCTGTGATATAATATGTACTATTTCTTGCATNNNNCTCAAATGTTATATCATTTATTGCGTAAGATGTTGATGATAATGCCGGGTTAATTGTTATAACCGAATTACCAACATATCCTTTCCACGTAATAAAATTATAACCTTCAATAATATTAATATCGCCCTCGCAATAACTATCATACGTTAAAGAAACCCCGTTCCCCGAATTGTTACCCGTTGAAAATGCTATACCACCTTTACACAAGATACTACTTTTTATAAAAACATTATCTGATACACCATCAGCAAATAATCCGGGATTGCCAGATGTGGTTGATATTGTGCCATCAATTATAAAGTTTGAATTTTTAGGCGACGNNTGAAAGATATAATATAGATAAACAGCAGTTGTATAAGTTGATTTAATATCTGCGTGTATGTATATGTCTTTCTGGTCATAAGTGCTTGGATTAATAGTTGATATTTTCATTCCATAACCACCAGTGGATAGAAATGAACTATTTACTATTTTTATTGAATTAACTTTGAAATTATAAAAATCAATACAGCTCTGTCCGGCACCAGTACAGGTAGTTTGCATCCCATCTATATAAATAGATTTCTTATATGTACTATTATTATCAAATAAAACTGATTGGTTTGATATTATTACGAAATTACCATTAATATATTCATCCACTCCTGCGCCAAATGCAGAACTATTAAACATTGAACTATCGTTTGTATAAGTTATATTAACTTGTCCAGCGGCTTGATATGAAACCCCCGGATAATTAAAACAATGGATCTCTGTATAACTTCCTGATGGCACAAACACTATACATGGCTTTCCGGCATAAGCGATATATGCCGTATGTGCAACTTTATGGATTGCATCTGATGTTGTATCAGCGACAACATAATTAAAACTACCACCGCCGGCATGTTGCCTTACATATAGCTTTGTAGCTAATGTGTCTGTTTTTTGCAAATATAATGGAGATTGAACCGAATCTCTTACCTTTAGTTTACCGTTAAGAATTGTGTTTCCATTTTTTTGCATTTCAAAAGCGTTATGCCGACCACCATAAAAGCCATTACCAATAACAAATAACTTATCTGTTGCAACCCATGATGTATAACTCGTATTACCCGTTGTATCATTATTATAGCCAATCGTAAACTGGTCGTAACTATTTGAATTGGTTTGCATACCAGATGAAAAACAATAATTACCATTAGATAAGCTATTATTTAAAGATACAGAACTAACTCCTTTTGCATAAGATGCTGTACCAGATGCAAGAGACGATATACCAGCCATACAATTTGAACCTATTGCAAACCCATGAACTCCAAACACATTACATTCAAATCCCAATGCAATGCCTCCGCTTGCAGTTACTGTATTATCTGTAAGATATAAAGCATTTAGCGCAGTATCTACGATTAAGAATGGTTCAAGTGACCATTTGTGAGCATAATTATTCCATCGCAATAATTGCCCATCTGTATTTCCATTTTTCTTCAATGCCCGTAATTGTGATAAGGTTGCGCCTGTATCTACTACAACCCCGGCAGTTGTTATAAAATAAATCGGGCTTTTCATGTAATATAAAGCGGTAAAGTAGTTATTTTTTAGTCCAGATAGTATTATTTGATTATATCCAGAAAGCGAAAATCCTAAAAATATGATGAACAATAATTTTTTCATATTGCTAATTTATTAAAAATAATTGGTTTTTTGGTTATCTTGGATTGCTTCTTTTAATTTTCCCCTTATAATTACTAAACGATTATTCATTCCATAGGAAAAATCAAATGCTTCATCTTTGTAAACTTTTATGTTATTTAAAGAATAATCGTAATTGATATTATTGTAATCAGTTATATAAATTTCATTGGCTAAAAAATGGTAATTAATAATAGAATCCGCTATACATTTGGGAAGCGGAAGTGTGTATAATTGGTATATGTCTATTTTATTAACTTTTCTTACCTCTACCGACCTTTTATCACCGTTTAATGTTGTAAATAAATCACTTGTAATTGTTAATGACTCGGTTGCATTGCCGAAAAATCCGGGAACGCGAATCATATCCGGCAAATTAAGGCCTTTGTAATTCATATCGGTACGCATCAAATAACCGTTCATTTTTGAATAAATCCTAAATGTGCCCTCAACGTTATCTTGTGAATAAAGCATTAATTTATAATTTACACTCGCAATTGTTGTATCAACACCAAATGAAGTGATAACCGCAACTATTTTATAATTTCCTTCTCCTTCTGCATTATATACTTTTGTCCAGTCAATTGTATATCCGAACATTAAAGCCTGGTCTAAGTAGTAAATAATAGAGCCTAAATCGTAAAATGTACCGTAGTTATCATCATTTAAATCAGCTAAAAACGTATCATCTTTGAATAATTGTAAAGTAAATGTATCTGAATTTGTTGTGCATTTGAACATAAAAGACGAAATATCATTCTTTAATGAACCTGTTCCGGTTCCATCCGTAAGAACGATATTCGAATAACAGCAAGTTTTAAAATCTCTATCATCAGTAATTGGAAGTGCTTGTAATTTACCCATGGGCGTTGCAACTAAATCAGTTGTCATACCTACAAGTTGCATCCAATTACCGCTATTTCTAATTATTATCATTGTTATACACTTTTATAAACCGCTAATAATTCACAACGGCACGTTTCAATGCTTGTAATTGTAAACCCGTTCTGTGTTCGTAATGTAATACTATATCCCTCTAACTCATCGGATAAATGGTTATTTACAAATAATTCGTAATCTTTTCCGTTTACCTCAGTTCCCAAAGCTACCGCAAATGTAATTGTAACCGGAACTCCTGCAGTTAAATCCAACCCCTGTGCATGAAATAACGATTTACGTAATTCGTTACGTAAAATCAACATCGTTGTTTTTTTTGTTGTTGGCGTTCCCGTCATGTCTACAACTGGAATTAATGTACTATCTGGCAATGTACTCATTAATGTTAACGCTGATATTTTCTGGTCTGCTACTGGCATTTTATTCAATTATTATTTTTCCTGTATCTTCTTTTGTTACATAACTACCATCTTCTTTTAACATAAACATCAGAGTGGATGTCATTTCACAATAACTTATCATTGAGCCAAAAACAAAATATTTTCCGGCACCTAAACTTCCACCGGCAACGCCGCAGTCTGTTTTATTATAAATCACATCATAAATCTGATTCGGAACGCCATCTAAACCCTCGTCTATCCAAGTTGCCCCGGCATCATAAGAACGGGAAGCGTTTAAGCCACCCCACGGCATTAGTAAGATATTATGTATGTCTAACTTTGAAATACTTTTTGCCTGAAACCCACCATAAACGAGTGATGCTGTCGCCCCTGTATCTGTACTTTTTTTAATTCCATCTTGATCGCAAATGATTAATGTATTTATGTCTAAATATAAAATACACCATTGTTGCACGTGTGGGTGAAATGCACAAATAGTCCACGTCTCACCGGCATCAGAAGTTTTTAATATATTTGTTGAATGTGTACAAATAACGCCATTATTTGCATCCAAAAAAGAGAATCTGCGATAATCTGTTATTGCCCCTGAATATTTTTGTACCCATGTTAAACCGCCGTCTAATGTTTTATAAATGCCATAATCAGAGCCATAATTTACCGCACAAACGCCAATTAAAGGAGTTGTAAAATGTATGTGAGCAACGTTATCAGTTACATTTGTAAAAATAGAACTTAAATTTTGCTTTAAAGTCCATGTGTTGCCGGCATTTGTAGTATAAAATAACTGATTTGCAACTAAAATAAAGGCGTGTAAATTATCAATTATAGATATTCCGCAATATTCATCTGCACCTATACTCAAAGTTGGCATTGAAAAAACTTGGTTCCAATGAAAACCGCCGTCCGTTGTTTTCTCAATTGCGCTACCACCGAAATTGAATGATTTAATTGAAAGTCCGACGTTTGAATCAAAAAAACCTAAAGATTGAATTAAGAAAGTATAATCACTTGTGCCAACAAGTTGCCAACCCGTTACGATTGAGCCTACACAGTCGTTCCCTAAACGTGCGATTATGTGATATTGTTTTGTTTTGTCTATTTTAGTAAAATCTATCCAAGCTGAAAGTGTAACTGTTCCGCTTCCAATGTCGATCATATCGCCGGGAGTTGTTGAAATAGGATAAATCATTTGCCCGGGTAATGACTGGTCAATTGAATTAACCTCGTATTTACCATTTTGGCCGCCTTGTTGATAAGGTTCTATTGATATAACCCCGTAAGGATTGCCGCTTACTGCGCCAGGCGTTGTAAATGTAGCTACAATTTTAGTATTATTTACACTCGATAGGTTTGGAGTTATATCCGTTGCCCCGTCAAATGTTTGTATAGTTGCCGTCCATTTAGGCGAGATATTACCATCCTCGTTGTAATCATGGATTTGCATATCTGATTGCAGCTGTGTGATAGTTTGGTTTCCTGAAATATCTGAAACAGCAATTTCCAAAACCTGAACTAATTCCCAACTTACATTTTTAATATATCTGTCCCATTTCTCATTGATACCATTCTGGGGTAAAGAATTGTCGTAAAACGTGTAAAAAGTAGAAACGATATAATTAAGTTTTACCCAATCTTCCCACCTTAACCGTGAAGCTAAATGTAATAAATATTGTTGATTAACCCCGGCAGTTGTACCCATCAACAATTTCATTTGGTTGTGTATATCTGTTGATGGCAGTATGTAGCCAGCAGGGGTGTTCATCGTTACTAATCGGATATTATCAGCATTAACGGGTAAAGTAGTTAAATCAAGCGTAAACATTGATAATGGCTGAACATCGCCAGTACTTAAATTATTAACCTGATATTTTAAAGTAATTTTATCCAATCTGCCTGAATTTGTCTGTATATCGGCAAAAGTATAAACGTTATCCACAAGCCAACCTTTGAAATCAGATGTTCCCATAATCGGGCTGTCAGTTTCGTTATATGGTTGTTCAAAATGCTGAACAGAATTAATTGTCAATAAACTTGCATTATCGGGATTTGAAACAAATGTGTTTGCATCACAAAGTACATTCATCTTATCGCTGGCAGCGGTTTCCATGGTGTAATTTTGCGTTATAACCGACAAAATATAGTTACCATTTGCAAGTTGCGCCTGTTGCGCTGCTGTATAACTTAATGTAGCTATTATCTTAATTTGAGTTGCCGAAACAAACACACCTGCTACATTTTGCAAAATACCAGCGTAATTAGTATCTGATAATGCCACACTACCGACCATATTAAATACTTTACTTATTGCAAAATTGGTAAAATAATCATCAGTATTTGGTGTTATTGAATTTGGTACAAATCTATGTTGCAATTCAAACAGTGTGTTAAGGTTTGAGTATGAAGCTGTACTATCATTTATAACAATCTCAACCGTGCAACCGTTTGTTTGTGCTGTTGCGATTATATTATTCGATAAATCTTTATAAACAATTGATTCTAACGTATAATTTAAAGGTAAAAAAGCGTTGAAATGTTCGTTGAACCAACCTGTATTCCCAAGTATAACATCATCTATTCCGCTATGTGAACTGTTAGGATCGTAAAGCGAAATTTTACCCTCATATCCGGAAACATATTTAAGGCAATTTGTGCCGCCAAAATAAGAAGGTGATATTAATCCCTGAATGTTCGGAAAGTCTCCTGGCATCGCCACTGGCTCAATTTCAAACGTATGTACTATTTCAAACGTAAAATTACCAAAAGTATCTACTCCTAATGCTTCTATTGTGCAAGTCCCACATTTAGCTGTATTATAAGTATTATTCCAAGTTGCTGTTATCACACCTCCGCTTGCCCAAGTACCTAAGTAATGGTAGCCACTTGCCAAACCATCGGCAACAAATGCCATCTCGGTACCATCAATCGAATTTAAAAAACTGGTCGCATCATTATTTTCAATTAGATTATACTTAAATCTAAATCCTGAAAGAGTTGTAAACCCTACAATTTGTAGGTTAAATTCACCATCAGCCGGGGTAGTGCCAGCTAAATAGGTATAAGTTAGTGATAAATCAGTAATTGCTGTTATCGTTCCCCATTCCTGACCAGCAGGGGAGGTAATTAATATAGTATCACCAACCGCAAACTCATCAGTTATAAAACTGCCATTCGTTCGACTTATCGTTTTGGTGGAGTCAACATAAAGTAAAGGATTAGTATACTGCGCATAATTGCATGACCAGTTGATACTTATGTTTGTTGTTACCTCTATAGTCTCACCAACTTCACCCAATAAATAATCTGTTGTTTCGTTTCTAAACAAATTTTTAAATGATCGAGATATTACCGTAAGTGCCATATGCAAATATAATTATTTTTTTTGTAAGTTTTCAAAGTATTTATATGCCTCATTAATATTGCCCGATTTTCCAAGGTTTTCCAAGTTGATAATATGTGCCATTTCTTCCGGCGTTGCAGTCTTTTTAAAATCTTCTATTCTGCCCTTTGCCTGCTGAATTGTTGTTGTAAAATCTTTCAATTGATTTTGCATTTGTTTTAATAAATCTTCCATAATTTTACCCCTCAATAAAAGTTTCAATTAATCTGTTTGTTCCGGTGTTGTCAATCGTATAAGGCATCCTTATTCGATAATCAACAATGGCATAATCCGAACCAAAACGCCATTTGATTGAATCAAATTTACCCCTGCGACCGTCTAATGTATTAAACCATGAATTTTGTATGCAATTTAAGAAATCAGAAAAGCCAAAAGGTATTTCTACTTGTTTATAAAGTAAATATTGATTTTCATTTCCGTTGTTATAACAAAACGAAGTAGTCCAATGCCATGTATTATAGATCGTTTTCGCAGACATTAAATCACGATAGTTAGCTGATAAGGTACCATCGCTTTCGCAAATCAATAATTTAGGCACGCCAACGGAATGGGTGGATAGGTTAAGCATACCTACACGCCCGGTTATCCGGTTTGCAAATTTTGGGTATTTCTTTTTCGACAACGCACCAACCACATCCATAAGGCCGTCAACTATCTTAGCAAAAACAAGTAATTCATTTTCAAAACCTGTCAGTGAGTGTTTTCGTGTTCCAAGTGCGCACGGAATATCAACACTTTCAAGTCCTGTAATCAGTGATAAAGTCGCGTCTAATGATGTATTTGTCGAGTTAGTCAATCGTTCGTAATTAGTACCTGTAAAATTATCATAAGTATTTCTATCAACTGAATCTAATTTATAATCTATCAAATAGTTCGCTTTTAATTCGTTTGTATTATATTCATTCGATAGTGTTTCAACCCCGATATTCGGCATTGTCTGAATAGTTTTTTCCCAGAATTGCTTATTAACCGTACTTTCAATAAACAAAACACCATTAACCGCCTGTGGTTTAGCGTGAAAAATTTGCATTACCAAATGAATTATATCTAAAAGAGTATATCCGTAACTCTGCGCACCCGGATATCCGTAATCATCACGAACTTGCCATGGACTTAATAAATCATCTAATCCACCATGTTTGCCATTACACCCGAAATTACCTTTCATTGATTTTAACGGTAAATAAACAAGGTTTTCATAACCATTTGCAAATATCGAACTTTGAAAAGTCAGGCCTAAATATTCTGCTCCACGTTCTAACATAGTTTTTATTTTCATCGTTCTGTAATACCGAACTTGGCCAAACATATTATTAATATAACTATCCACCATTTTGGCAATTAGAATAACCAACATGCCCATATAAATAATAAATAATATCAATTTTGCTACGGATATTAAAACAGCCCAAACACTCATTCCTGAGTCTAAGGAAATATCTTTTATTTTACTCGGTATATCAATTAATTTTTCGGATACCATATAAATTTGCATTCCCAAAACTACTTCTTGCAAAGCATCTGGTATGTAGTTAATTTCATAAGGAACATCGAAATAATCAACGGAAGTAATTTTGCCGGGCCCGGAATAAGACGCATCGGCTAAATAAGCAAATGAAACAACAGAAGCTCTATTTTCAAGCTGCGTTAATCCATACAGGTCTTTTATTTTCATAGTGCAAAAGTCCGGCCAACGAACGAACTTATCCAACGGGTTTAAAATGCCATTGAAAGCTAAATAATTGTTTATACCATCTTGTAATTCAATCGTGAATTTTTGAGCTTCAAATATTTGCCCGTTGTCCACGTGTGCGTAAATTGTATTTACAGCGTCCTGTCTGAAAATAATATCAGCTACCGTTAAATTTGGCTGAACGCTCATTGTCTCGAATGTAGCCAGTATCTCTATTTCATCAAAATTAGCCGTAGTTCCACCGCTGCCGTCCGTTGTGGCTGGCTCGAACTGTTCATTCTGAACACCGTCTATTTTGAAAATCTTATTCATAACTTACATTAAACTACAAGGTTTACGGGTAATTATCGTTTCGTTTCCTTTTTTAAACTGGTATAAAACAGCCGATGAAAACTTATCTATTTTAATATCATCTAATACAGATTGATTTTTTATTGCATTTTCGATACCTTCAAGTTTATTTATTATACCTGAATCATCATTTACGGGTTTAGCCAGCGGTAAATAATTCATCGGGTTAAACTGCATCATATTTATATCTTGAAGAACTGGTTTATACTTAGCTGTTGCGGCTGCATTTGTTACAAATTCTTTTCCAACTTCATTAATCCTAATAAGTTGCTCGCCACCTTCCACCAAACCGCCTGTCTCAAACCCTTTAATCGAACTTAACAGGTCGGACAAATTACCTGCGCCACCTTTATCGCTACTTGTAAGTTTATCAGCAATTTTAACCGTTGAGATAAGCTCTTGCCAGTGTAGTTCTTCTTTTAATAGCTTTATTTTTTCTTTCTGGATTTCCGCTTGGCGTTTTTGCTCAAATGCCAGGTTGTCGAGTGCGCCTTCTGTACGTGATGCCGCCAACGCCCTCAAAGTATCTTCATGCTGTTTGCTTGCCTCGTATTCCATATCGAGTAAAGCCATTTTCTTTTTAGTTGCTTCCTGCGCCTGAGATACTATGTATTCTGTTGCCTGTATTGCGGCATCCGTTAATTCTTTGTTAGCTTTTTCCTGTTCAGTTTTATCCCAAATCAATAATTTATCTTTTGCAATCTGTAAATTATTAGCGGCTATTTGTTTTTCTTCCGTTGTGGCTGCATTATTAGTCAGTTCGTAATCATAATTAATTTGAGCCATTCTTATATCGTTTTCAAGGCCTTTTCGTTTAATAGCATCTTTCTGTGCCTGTGTTTTGGCCGTTACTTCTAAATCCATTTCCAATCGTTCTTCATTGGATTTTTCGAGTTGTATTTCTGCTTCTCTTTGAATATCAATCATTTCATTTTGATATTTGATAATTAAAGCATTTTTAAGTTCTAAATATTTTTTATATTCCGCTGATTCTTTCCCTAACTGTTTTTGCTGATAGTCAATTTCTTGATTGATAACAATTATTTCTTCGTTTAATTGCTGGATTTTATTCTTTTTTGTTTCCTCAAAAACTGCCTTATTAAATTGTTGTGATGCATCAAATTTCAATTGGTTTAAATCGTTGGTGGCTTTTAATATTTCCGTTTTATCGGCATCTAATACTTCTTTACGTTTCTTTATCGTTAGTGATGGATCCGGATGCGCTTCATCGAAAGCTAATTTAGCCTGCCATTGTTGTAAAGTAAGTTCTGCAATTTCTTCGTCAGAATGTTTTATAACCTCAAATTTTGATTTTTCAGTTTTTTGTGTTAAATCAAATTCAAGTTTATTGTATTTATAATTTATTTCAGCTTTTTTCTGATAGTAATTCTTTTCGATTAAATTCAAATCTGTTGTTGCCAAATCACCGTTTAATAAATTTTGTTTTTTCTTTTCGGCAATTAGTTTTTTATTTTCTGCCGATTCAATTGCTAAATCTTTTGTCCGTGCGTCTTTAATTAGATTATTCAGGTTCTTTTGGTTTTCGGCCTCGGTATCGATTTTATATTTATCTTGCGAAGCCGCCAATGTTTGATCTTGTTTATATACTCTTTTTAGCGAACTATTAAAATCAGCATTTAATTGAAATATATTTGCGTAACCCTGTTGTAATATTTTGAATTTATCATCAGTTACTTTTTTTAATTTTGTATTTCCAGAAATATCAATTAAATCATTTTGTTGTGCATAATTTTGCGCATTTTCAAAAATATTTCCCATACCGCTAACATGAGCTGCCTCCCCTAAACTAATTCCTGAAATAGTTCCTTGTAAATCTTTGTATTTTTCAATTAATTTGTCAAGTCCTTTAATTTTCTTAATATCGGTTTCGCTCCAAACCTGTAAACCAGATCTTAATTGAGCACTTGTATTTTCATCTATACCGTAAGCGGTTAAATTTAATTCGTTTATTTCTGCTTGTTTTTCCGCATCGGTTACTTTTATATTTTTTATCTTCTCTAAATCTTTCATATAGTCAGCCAATGCCGAACGCTTATCCGTATATCCTTTATCTTCCGCATACGATTCGAGTCTTGACTTGGCAGCCGCTTCTTCTAATTGTGCCAGTAAGACGAGATGTCCGGATTGAGTATAAATTAAGTCTTTCTCAGCCATGTGAGCCTCTCTAAATGCTGCCGCAACTTCAAACATATTGCTCGAAACCCCTGTAAGGTTTAAAGCTAAAGATTGCCACAAACCGTTCATATACGAAACATACGAACCTAATTTTTCTGATAACTCCTCATTTAATTTAATACCCTCTGCAAATGTTGCCAACGCTCCAACGGCTAAGGCAATACCACCACCAGCAAGCGAGGTAAATTTTCCGGCTATATTCATAATACTGCCGGCAAAAGGAACATTCTGAGTAATAGCATCTTTAATCCCTTGTGTATATTCCCCCACGTGAGATTTTCCTTTTTGCATTGAGGTACCCATTTTGTCGACTTGTTTCTGTGTACTTTCTATTTCTTTTCGTAGGGATGCTGCTTTATTTGCGTTCGTTGTATTGGCATTACCTAAGTGATTCAACTCGTTGGTTAACCCGTTAACCGTTGCAACGAGTCTGGCACGGCTTCCCTCTTCTGTTATATTTAATTTAGCAATTAATCGAGAGTTGGCTATCTCTTGCTTTCTGGCTTCCTGCTCTTCTATAGTAGCCTTTTTTGAGTTTTCTTTTGCTGTTTGTAACTTTACAATCTGGTCTTGTAAGTTCTTAATTTCGGTAGATAACTTTTGAGTCTGATCTATTTGCTTTTCAAGTCCAGCGGTATCTGATACACTTGTACCGCTTGCAATTGCCTTACCAGCTTTTGCCGTGTTAATATGCTGTGTTTCAAGTTGTTTTAATTTTCCTATGAGCGCATCAACACCCGTTTCTATGTTTTCTGAGAAAAAATCTTTGTATTCTGAGCGCATTTTTGTATCTTTAATAACAAATATAACATTTTTAAAATGAAAATAAAAGGAAACGTGGTCGAGTTTTATAATTCAATCTATGAATTACCAGCGATCAATTTCATTAAAATACAGAAAATGTGGCTTATTAATGCCGGAATAGGCTCAAATATCACTGATTTTGACAAGCATTTTAAGGATATGATAGTTTACGCCAATGCCGGCGAGAAAAATAAACTGCTAAACGAAATCAATAATACACGGATATTATTCAACAATATTCAAACAGGGAACAACCCTATCCATTATTTATTTCTGGATTTGATCAAGTCATTAAAAAAAAAAGCGATGAGGATGCTATTTTACTGGAGCTTTCCAAAAATGGCGTTACGGAAAAGCAAATACAAATAGAAATAATAAAACACTTATCAATTTACAATGAGGAGTTAAGCCGATATTTCCCTAAACTTTTTTCCGATTCATCACAACTAAACTACAATCAACAACTTAAGAAAAAGATAATAGCTGAGTACGATAAAATACTTGGTGTCGAAATAAACACGGATGATATTGACAGGTATTTAGCAAAAAACAAAAAATCATTTGATTTTATACAGGGTAAAGATCAAGAGAAAATTATAAATATGTTTTACTCTTATTGTGTGGCCTTGCAAAAAGACTTTGGGCGTGACGTAAAAGAATCAACAACATTTGAGTTTTATTCACTCCTTAACAATCGTTTGTGTACTGCAAAGTAATCGAAAACTTCATTGCGAAATATTTTTTGTTCATAAATTGAGGTTTAATGTAAGCTGTTGAGAAATCAGAAAATGCACCCTCGATTGTATCTATATAATTAGTAACCACTGAATTAGTATTCATTTTAAGTGCAAGTACCGAAATAATATCAACTTTTAATATTTCAGTGAAAATATAATCCTTCGAACTATCTATTTTATTCAGGTTACCGAAAATTATTAAATCTATATTTCTGCTAAATGCCCCAAATGACGTGGTTAATGTGCCTATATTCTCATCATTTTTGGCATAAAAAAACGAATATGCCTGTAAATTATCATTTGGAAAACAATTGTAGTAGTCTAATCCTTTTCCCTGCCAAACTTCCGGGAAGTCATTACCTTTTGAATCCTTGTTTTTCCGGGCCCGCTCAAATACCTTTTCGAGCCAGATTATTGCTTGTAATGGTATTTGCAATCTTTGTATAGCAAGGTCTAAGCCTTTGGCATTAGTGATGTTTAGTTCAGAAGGGTTTAAGTAACTCATGACATTTTATTTTTAAGGATTTGATAGTATCTTCTTTTCGTTCTGTAGCAATTTTCACACTTGCATTTAATTATCTTATAATCAACTATTTGTTTATTGTTTTTCTTTACGTTTAAAATATATAACTCCTCTTCGCAACTTTCAAAGAATTGTACATTAGCATCAGATTTCAGTTGTTCGATATACTCAAAGATATTCATTTTTAATTATTTGTGTTAATGATGGAATGTATATATTTTCAATTAATTTGTCTTTGTTTTTATCCGTTAGCTTAATTATATCCTCCCCGTATATGTCCATTAAGTTACCATCGTCTTTTTCAGCTCCGGGCGCTATAGTTGTAATTCCACTATTATCTAATTGTAATGAGATCGAATTATGAAACTTTTCCGTGTCTCTTAACGTTATATGGTCGGTTCTTTGCCCTTTTTCCTGTTTTATCTTCAGGGTTTTTTTACTGTAAAATCCCTCTCCTATCTTATTTTCATTGCCGTCAATACCTTGTTCATACATCTGATCATTAGCAAGCATCATTTCCCAACTATCCTTGTTTTGCTCAATTATTCTCCTGTACAGTTTGTTCAAATTGTTTTTTAACTGGATTATTTTCAATATTTTCTTATCGAGTTCCATAAAAAAAGGGGGCTATCCACCCCCTTCCAAATATTAAATCAAATGAACAACTAACTAAGAGACAGTGTTTACTAAGTCTGAAAGTGCGTCAAAAGATGGAGTAGTAATGACTGTATTTGCCGACCATCCTCGCTCGATTTCAAACTGAATTATATTTTTTTCAGAATCTGATGAATTTCCGTTTACTGATTTGTCCTGAACTCCGAAACTTCCTGGCATAATTCTAAAACCTGACGGAGTTGTTCCATCGGTATCATAAGTGTGAATTATCTGTCCCAAATCGTTGATGAAGTAAACGAATAATTTCTTTTCACAGGCGATGTTTAACATTGCGTCAATAGTGTCAGCGCTGGCTCCGATCATTACACCGGTAACTTTAGCGGGCTTTTTACCGTTGATAACATCAAACTGAGATACTGTTTCAGTGTTAAAATCACCAGGGGCAATATCAACATTTTCGATAAAATCAGTAATGACCGTTTTTGCCTCATCTGTTGCGCCAAGAGTTGTTGCCCATTCTGCTAAATCTTTCAACTTATTCAGTGTGGCAGGTGGTGTTTTGGCTTGGAATTTCTTTTCCCTGGAAATAGCCATTTTCCGGATAACGCCGATTGTTTCGGTACAGTCCGTTGCCGGAATCGAATTTATCGAACCGATAGGACAATTGCAGAGGTCTTGTGATGCCATAATTTTAATTTTTATTGTAAAGTTAAATAAAATTTTTCATATTATTACAAATCTATAAAAGGAAATTTATCTATTACAGGTAAATTTATTTTATCCAAACCCGATAAATCGAAATTAATCTCTTTTATTGCTTGGTTCAATTTATATTCAAGTCCAATACTTTTATTCTCGTCTGTACCCTTTAACTCGATGAGTAACTGTTGTTTCTTAAACCTTTCAATCTCGTTTGTTCTGCTGGAATATAGGGCTTTTTCCAGCATATTGTAAGCAAATTGATAACCGATTGCATTTGCAAAATCTAATCTGTTGTCAATGAACAACTGGGTTAAATCGCTCTCTACAATAATTTCAAAGTTCAAACCGTGAGTGTATGGACTATCTTGTAAGTCTGTTGGAATATCTGAACCAGTGTAACTATCTGATATAACTGATTTTATTTTAGCATGATGCAAATGTTTAATCTTCTGGTTCCGGTCAATCGCTTGTGAAGATATTGCATTCTGATTGTAGCCAATATACCAGTAACCACCGATTGAGTTGGTTAAATTATACGTTAAATTCCAATCCGTAAGGTCTAACTTAATTTCTTCATTTTTATTAGTGTCAATATCAAATGTTTTAATTGCGGCTTTCTGGCTGGAATGAAATAATTGAAGCGTTATTGTGTCGTCTTCATCAAAATCGGCTAATACTCGATTAATTTTTAATCTTGTATTATTGCCTGTTAATTGAAATCTGTAACCTACCCATGCGCCTGTATTACCAATGGTATCATCAATATTTACAGACAAATCATACATATTATAATAAGCGATGATTGACTTAACCTGTGGTTTGTATGCCTGAAAGGTTGTTATCAGCATTTTAGCGATTGCGGATTCCCGTTCACGGACTAACCAAGTACTAAAATCGTTATCATCGAGTTCGGGAGCAACGTTTTTTAAATTGTCAATTTGGCAAATAGGGTGGAAATCTTCAAAATATAAACCTGACTCACTAACCGTTACGCCTGAATCAAGAATATCATAATCCGATAACAATGGAGTTTGCCAGCCGACAACGTCAGCGATATTAGTTTTCAGTATGTTAATATCATAAATCATTTTTTGCCCGATTTTTTGGCAACTATTTTAATATCTTCTTTATTTTTCGTTGGTTGTGGCTCTGTCTGGAAGATTGGTTCCTTGTTAATTACAATAACTTTTGGTGCAATTATTTTTGCCGGTTCTACTTTTGGCGTTGGTTTAGATAATATGCCATTAATACGGTTATATTCATCTTCTGTAATTTCAACAGCCCAGATAATACGTTTTAATGCATTAAACCTATAGGCAGAAGCCTGTCCAGTTGAGCCGTTTGGCAGTTTGTAAAATACTTTGTTAGAATTTGTCATGGTTTGAAATTTTATTGAGTTGATTAATTTTGTTTGAATTTCATCGTTGCTTCCGTATTTCGCATAAATTGTATCATTCATATCAATTTTATTGTGAATAATAATACCTTGGTTATGAGCTATGCAAGTTATTAATATTTTTTCACTATTACAATATTTTGCTAAATAAATATCCGACATATTAATATATTGAAAGAAATCTATATTAATTTTAATAAGATCCGACCAGAAACCCATTGCACCTGTACCACCGACTTGTACTGGCATATCAATAGAATTACGTTGCAAACATGCATAAGATCGAGCCTTACCATGGTAATAAGATTTTACAGGAAATGAATTAAAATTACGGCCATGCATTGTAATAACTTGCTCTTTTTTATAATAGTCTATTTTTGTTATAATTTTACTTACATAATTATTAGCATAAGTTAGATCATCGTCACAGGTTAAATAGTAGCATGGTTTATTTATTTTTGTTAATCCGTAGAATTTGCCAACATCACCCAGGTTACCTCTTTCTTTTTCACTTTGATAAACGATAATTTTCGGATTATTCAGGTAAAATGGAACGTGTGAATAATCATTAAGATAAATATGCATCTCGTCGCATTGATTGATTAACGATAAAACCGTTGCTTGTAGCGATTCTATCCTATTATCATAAGACGCTATTCCAATTATTGCCTTATCCATTCTTTGTGCTTTATATTTTCTAAAAGAAAATTATCCCAGTAAATTTTTCTCTTGTCATTACTAACTGTTGATGTTAGATTTTTTTCATTAGTATACGCCATCAGTAAGTTTATATTTATAATTGCGATATTGCCAATATACTTACGGACCCGATGGTAATACTCTGTATCGCCGCCAAATCTTGTGTTATCGTAATAACCCAACTCATTAAATATTTTAGAACTAAAACAAGTTGTTGAACTACAATGTATTGGTTTAGAAAGTATCTGGTTATCGTAATTTATCCGGGTAAATTTAGCGATTGATGACAAATAACCTTTGTCGAATGCTTCTTTGTGTATCTCAAACCTATTTATTGTGCTTACATCATCGGAACCGTGAATACTCCAAGCATCAAACTTTCCCTTTTTTACAAATAAACCATGGTTGATTGAATTATAACAACCTACATTCTTTTTATTCTCGATAACTTCTACTCCCATTTTACGTGCAATTATTGCAGTTTTATCAGTTGAGTAGTCATTTATAACGATTGGTGTTACTGGATAAGTTTGATTTAATAATGATAATAATGTTTTCTCAAGTGTTTTTTCTGCATTAAAAGCCGGTATAAATACGAATATCTTCATATAGTAAAACTACAAAAAAAAAGCCGAACTTAAAAGCCCGGCTTAATTTTATAATTCTATCACCTATGAAATAGCTTTATCAATTGCTTTAATGGCAGTATCAAAGTCACCGTAAACGAAAGCTTCATCCCTATAAATCGGGAGTGCTATTCTTTCTTCAATTCTGATAGTTACTTTATTGGTTGTAAAGTTATTAGCGTCAGAATCAGAAAGTTGAACATTCAATCCCTGACGGTCGAGTAACTCAACACCGTTTTGGAAGTCACCTATTAAGAAACTACCGGCAGGCATCGCGGTAGTTTCAAATACAGGTAAACCCATGAATGATTTAACACCGGTTACAGAATCAGTCACAAAACGTGGCAACAGGTAATTATCAATTAAATCTTTGATCAAATCCATTTTAGCGGAATCAACAGGATTAACGATGACCAAAGAAGCTGAATAGTAAGCTACATTCAGGTTACTTACAGCAATCCTTAATACATCATATTCATTTGCTCCAGGAACATTGCCGGCAAAAACACCAGCAGCAAAAACAGTTGCATTTTTAGCAACACCAGTAATCTGTGGGCTTGTGCCATTACCAAACAAAATTTGTTGATCTTCTTTGTTGCGCAGTTTTTTCGATGCGCGATTAGAAATATAAGAAGCTAAGTAACTTATATCATCAAGCATCTGGCGAGAAACACGGAAGAAAGTTGCGATAGTTTCAACTTTAACAGATGCTTCTGTTAAATCAAATTCGCTTTGTCCTTTGGCGTTTCCTTCTACCTGCATAGCAACTCCATCTTGGTAGTTTTCTTCTTTTACGAAATCAACAGTGTTTGAGGTTGTGGTACCAACGGCAATGGCATCACGTAAGTTGAATTTACGATCTACATACATCAGTGGGTTAATCCTGCGGTCGGGTAAAATTACCGGAGCAACACCATCCTGGTTAAGATTTCCGCTTTCCAGCATATCGCCGGCAAGTTTAATTTCAATCGGTTTTGTTTTGCTTATTGATTTTTCAGCGAATTTTTTAAACTCATCGCCCGAAAAAATGTCAACTAAAGCCTGTTTGAATGTTTTAGATTCTTTTTTCTGTTGAGATTTAACGGATAGTTTAATTCCGATTTCATCAATTTGTTTCTGAAATCCGGCTTTTAGTTCGGTAATTTCAGCTGAATGTTTTTCTTCCAATCCTTTGAAGTCAAAACCATCAACGATAGTTCTTAGTTCTAAAATTGATTTTGTGTCGGCTTTTTCGCCAACTTCTTTTTTGAAAGCATCGAACTTTTCGTTAAGTTCTTTTGCCAATGTTTCGAGATTTTCCATTTTGTTTTTAATTTTAATGTTTATAATTTAGATTTATTGGTATTTATCGGCTCCTATAAAATAGTGGAAAATCCCGGCTATCGTGTCAGAGTGAATGTTTTTAAAATTTTAATAATGATTTGAATTTCGTTAAATCTTCTTTAATCGGAAGTTTTACCCTAAGTAAATCATTAAAGAAAGTAATTTTTTCATAACATTTTAATATGTATTCATCGCTGAAAGCAGTTATACTAATAGCTTTTTCCAGCATTTCAATTGCTTTAACAATATCATCTTCAGTTTGTAAAGATTTCATCCACACCATAGGGGTTTCCGAATTTGCACCCCAACCAGTTAAGGAAGACACTTCCCATAATTTCACCTCGGTCAAAACTTTAATATTATCTTTCATCATGTGGTTAATAACATCATAACCGTAAGAGTGTTCAGTAATAAGGCCGTCTTTATATTCGATCATCGCATCTTTGCCGGCTGTGTTTTGGCTTAATTTGCTGACAAAATAAGCGTGGCCATCTTCTTTTCCTATTTCCTGAATTTTACCGATGGCAATATTTTTATCATGGTTCTTAAAATGCTTGATCCTGCCGATACCTTCTAACATTGATTTATTAAATGCCGATTCTGCTGTTATTTCTTTATAAGAATCAACATTTCCAAACTTGCTGAAATATGCTTTGACAAGCCCTTTGGACTCGTCAACATCTTTTACTTCGTGGCTTAATGTTTTAATTTCCATTGTCTTATTGTTTTGGTGGTTCTGGGATTATGTCCGGTTGTGGCTGTGCTTGGTTTATCTCGTCATACATTGCATCTTGCATTGAATCAAACCCGGATAACTCACGCTTTTCATTGATAGTTAACCAGGAAGCATCTTTCAATGAAGTTATTAAGGCGCTCAAGTCAACTTTTAAAGCATTTACATTTTTAGTTGAGATATTAAGCCAATAGTTTTTATTGTCACGTGCTGAATATTGAGGTATTAGCCAACGATTTAACCCATCAACAAACTTCTTCATCTCAGGAATAACGGTCATTTCATACATAGATTTTACCGCTTGTTCCTGGTTGTGATACGTTTTATTTTCTGGATCGTTAAGTAATTGGCTTTGAATACCAAATACATTACATAGACTCCTTAAATCATGAGCCTTAGACGCTAATATCTGTAAATCAACAGGGGACATCCCCATGTTCTGCCATTTAACGTTTGCCGTTGTAAACAATACTTTGTTAAAATTCTTAACGCCGCCGAATTTTTCGATATACTTTTCGTGCAATTGGTTGGCTTCATCAGGACTCATTAACGTCATTGCATCGTTTGAATTACTCGATATAACTCCCATCGCACCCATATTTTGAAATGCCTTTACACGCGCAATATCGCCGCTTTCGCTGGATGATGTTAATAAATACGCAACTGATAACGGACTTAAGCCGTATAGATACTGTCCAGCATCGTATTTTACATTGAAATTCTTAACGTGTAAAACCTCTTCGGGAGTAAAATTAATCTGTGTTTCATACCAAGTATCGAACTTATAGCCAATAACGCCATCCCTATTGGCTAAGATTTGGATATAATTAGACGGTAATATCTTTAATTCTTTAGTAACAGTCTTATTAATCCCAATTATAGGTTTGACGCCATAAATGTATCCATTACCAGTAATTAGTTTATTGCCAATATATTGCTCAATGAAATCACCATAACTCTGATCGTTATTCGGTTTGTATAATAAATCAATTATTTCATGCTCAGGTATAAGCGTTTGTTTGCTACCTTTTATTTCAAACAGTTCTATATCAACATTTACGCAGTTTTTAGCTATTAAGTTGATGATTGAATAAACATCGGCATTAGATGCGTAAGTCTTTGCGTTACCATGAAAGTGTTGGTCAGCGAAAACGGGTAAGTTATTACCTATATATCTTAAAAAAGCAAATTCAATTTTATCTTTTATTTTGTTGTTGAAGAAGTTAAATAAGGCCATAACTTATACATTTTAAGTAAAAATAGTAATAATTTTAACAACAAGCAAAGTTTTTGTAATTTTCTAAATAAGTGTAACCATAACGGACAGCATCCCACATGTGATTAAACTTGTCAATTGGCTCATTAATACAAATTCCGTTAATCTCTCGCCACTTATAATTTTCGGCCTCTCGTTTGGCGTTAACATTGCGTATAATGTGTATCTTATTCTTTTTAATTTGCCCAATTCCATATTTTATTCCTTGTGATTTATTGGCCGCTTTAACGTGCCATCCTAAATTTCTAAGGTCAATTATAAAACTTTTATCATCAAATTTGTCTGAGCTGTCACAAATTATAAGTTCATGTTTCGGTAATTTTAAATTATTAAACATTTCAGAAACAGCAAACGGGTTGTCAATTGGTTCATAACATAATATCTCAATCCATAGTCCCTGACTGTTTAACCCAATTTTAACCAATGCGTTCGGATCATTCGTATAACCAAAGTCATTAGCTAAAATATATTTGCAATCAACAGGGAAAGAATCCACCCATTCAACGTTCGGGAATATCAAACCTCTTATTGCTGTTCTTATCCCGAGGCCGTAAACCTTCCACATATACTCATCAGCTGTTCCATTGCTTATATTTTCGGCTGTGGGTTCATAACTTAATATCTCGTCTCTTTGCCCTTTTGGCAAGAATGGATTATCTAACTGGGTGGACTGACAATAAAATGTATCGGGCCGTGTTAAGATTGAATTAAATATCCAATGTTCGGTATATGATGGGTTCCAGTCTAATAAAAATAATTCGTTACAACGCTGGTTCAACTGCCTAAAAGCATCGAAATCAATCTCCATTGCTTCATTGCCATAAATAACATCATGCCGTTCACCGTGGCTGCCCACTGAATCCAAACCAGTGAAATAAATTGTATTGCCGAATAACTTGTAATTAACAGGAGCCGATCTGAAATACATATCATCTTCGTATAAATCGTATAATTCGAGTATTTTAAGGAAATCTTTTAAAACTGTTTTACGCAAATCAGCAAAAGTGGAACGAAATATTAAAATATCTTTCTTCTTGTCTCGGTTAATTTCGCAGTAATAAATTAGAAACTGAAGTATATCCCATGTTTTCGAGCTTCCTGAACCTCCTTCAAAACAAAAACCTTGCTTTTCCTGTATGTTTGCTTTTTCAAACGAAAAGTTGTCTAAGATAAATTCAAAATTCTTTGATACTTTAAGTTTGGCTGGCATCTTTGGAAATCCTTATAATTTCAATTCCTGTCACAGATTTAACCGTATGTTCTTGTTTCTGTTCTGATTTATCAACAAGGCCATTAAGTCGGGCAGTTAGGTTCCCATTAAACTGGCCAACCATGCCGCCTGTAATCTGGTCTATCCTTATTTTCTCCCTTATACGGGTAAAGATGGTAGCGTATTCGGAATAACGTTCGTCTTTATTATACCAATAATCGTGAATTGAACAACATCCTTTATCATAGCAAAATACGAGATAACCTTCGATCGTGAGTGGTGGTTCAAGTTCCTCCGGTATCATTTCAGCGGTTTTCTGGCATAGGTTATATTTTATCCTGGGGTTTGCTTTTGTTATTGAAACGTACTCGTCAAACCATGTGTTGAATATTTCAGGATTCTTATAATGTTTTTCTGTTGGCATGATTTTATATTTTTTGCAATCCTTTTGAATTAAATTTACTTGAAGCGTTCGGGTGTCGATAATACAACCAAGCTGGCTCTTTTGTTTCGATAATCTTTAACTTACACGAATAATTAGCAAGATATTTATGAATGTAGCCGATAATATCAGTATGAGTAACGGCGTAGATATTTAAATTATCTGAAAACAACTCTTTAGCGATTAAGCTCATTCCTATTGCTATTCCACCTTTATTCGATGGATATGGAAAGTTAAATTTTATATCATTTTCTGACAAAATACCATTTCTAAAAGTTATAAATTTATAAATATATTTATCTTCAATTTGGCTCTGAATACTATTTACTATAAAAGAAGCAATTGCATCATCATCATCCAACCGCGTTGTAATTACATATTCAGATTTTTCAGTTTCAAAATATTTTAACCAGTAGTTGTGAGATATTGCCTGTTTCCAATCATGCACAATTATTTTGAAATTTGGATAAGGTTTACAAATCTCTCTTAGGCGTTTCGACCAATTAATTGGTAATAAAGGATCAATCAAAATTATCCAAGTAAAATTATGGTTAGTTTGGCAAATAACAGAAGGAAGTGTAATTTTTACAAATATATCGAAACGTTCTTTTAGCCTATTTTCATCAAATACCTGGTTTTTATCATTAGGCCAAATCGAGTTAAGGCCTTTGATATTTAGTGAAAATCGAGTTATAATATAGTGATTTATTAGTTTCATCAAATCAAATTTACGAAATTATAAGGATAAAAACAATTATTTATCTTTCGGCGGTTCTGGCAATGGTGTCCAGTGTGTAACATTCATCTTTGACCATCCGGGTACCGAAAATATTTTATTACCTTTTTCTTCCCCGTAAGCATGAGCAACCGCCCAATATACATATCTTTCATTTTCAGGCATTTCTTCTTCCCTTATTCCAGAGACTATAACTATTTGCTCTTTACCTTCGATAAATAAGGGTAATTTTTCTTTAACACTTATCCATTTCATCTTATTTGTTTTTTAACGGCTTGCCCGGTTTCGGGAGTTCATATATTCCGTTGATTACTTTATTAAGTTGC
>QGNH01001467.1_pt1 | contig 23437 bp, 32 predicted proteins | sample 1735481 | NCBI WGS metagenome assembly QGNH01 (sample SAMN09239004, study PRJNA386568) | Viral metagenome, whole genome shotgun sequencing project.
CAGGGTCGTTCGCGGCCTTGAAGTCCGCGAGCGTCAGGTAGGTCGGTTTCTGCGTCGCCATCACTTGTTCTCCTTTGATGTGCGTGTTACCACTATTCCGTGTTCACGTCGCGCCGCGTCCGTCGCCTTTTGGTCGACCTTCGAACGCCAAAACAATCGGCCTTTATGCAGCATGTACTCCGTGTGATGAACCAGCCCGCAGTCGCAGCATTCGGTGATTTCGGGTGAATCAAGCCGGTACCATTTATCCGGTTCCGTCTGAATCGATCCCTTGACCGCGTGCTTTAGTCGCTGCCGCGACATATTTTCAATGCAACTGCGGCGCGATTTCGGCTTGAAGCGCGGTTAGTTGGGCTTCGTTGATGTCGCACTCGGCGAGGCGGTCGCCGACGGCGCCAAGTAACCCGCCAGCCTGTCCTTCGCCTGGTGCAGCGGCGGCAGGAGCAACTGTGGGCTGACTTGCGGCTTGAGGCACGGCACCGCCGTCGGTTGTAGCACGACCTTTGGCTGCGACGCGCAAGCGGTCAGCATAGTCAGCAGCAACAGCGGTAAGATTCGAGATGCGGGCTTCATAGTCATCGGCTTTCTCCTGATTGCGCTGCGCTTCGGCTTGAAGCTGTGCCGCGTTCGCGGCAATGGCCGCGGCTACGAGTTGGTCCTGTTTTCGTCGGTCGGTATCCCATAGCACCTTTTCCTCCGCCAACCCCGCCGTGCGGCCGGCATCGTAAATTGCCCGGTACGCCCATGCACCGGCACCTGCGATGAGGGCAGCCAGGATCAACCGGAGAACTAAACTCATAGAGTCTCCCTCACGGCGGCGTCGATGTGGTGGAAGTCATGGTAGTGGTCGAGGTCGTGGCATCGGGCTTCGCATTCCAGTCGCGCGCCCCATCGCTATAAATGCGATACACCCACGGCAGGAGGCCGGTGACGGTCGCGAAAATGGCCGCCACCGTACCCGATTCCTCCACGCCCCGCGCGCCGGGCGGCTCGTGGGTGTACCAGACCATGAGATAGTTGGTTACGTGGTAGACGAACAGAAAGTAGCCGGCGAGCACCAGCCGCGGGAACACGCGCAGCGAATCAATCGTTTCCGCAACGTGCAGCCATTTCTGTTTGCAAGCCGCGTCCATCTGCCCGGCTCTTAGATAAACTTCTTCAAGATCGGGTAAGCCACGCCAAGCCACGTCAAAAAGTGCGGCCAGTTCTTGCTAATCCACGTCTTGAGCGCGGTTTCGTCGGCCTTGGCCTTGGCTTCCGCCGACGCAATCAAGCTATCGAGTTTCGCGCCGACAGACGTGGCCGCAGCCAGTGCAGCGGCGGCGGTGGCCTTCGCATCGGTCTCAACGGTCGTCACTACAGGGTCAGTCATCTCTCTTTCCTCCGGTTGCAAATTCAAGTGCCACATCACGGTTGATTAGTCAGCAAAATCGCGCGCAGCGGCGCATACCGCTGCTTGTCTACGTTTTCTTCGATCACGGTGCATTCCTTCGATGCGGTCGCCCAGTCGTCGACGTCGGCGGCGGCGAGCATATGCACGAAGCCGAGCAGCCCATGCAATCCCGCGTTGTAAGCGATATCGAGAAACACCGATGCGCGCACGTCGCTCGCATGCCGATACCACGTATGCTGCTGGAGCGCGGAGTCCAGCACGCCGGCAAGATATCGGTCCATCGCGGCAAACAAGCCCGCGGAGCCGCACTGCATGAGGTTATAGCCGCGGCCCCACGATAGGTTCCCTACGGGTGCGACTACCAGCTTGCCGGTCGCATCGTCATAGGGTAGGAGCCGCGTGCCTTCTTCCTTATCGATCCGCGCCAAAAAAGCATCGACCGCGCTCATAGGTATTGCCTGATGATTCGTGCGATCACGAACAGTCCGAATGCCAGCGACAGCAACCGAATCGACGTGCGTTCGGTAAAAAGAAATGCGTTTGACAGCGCGATCCCGGCAGAGGCCACCAACAGGCAGAATCTCAAGACAACGTAATCATTCGTCATCGACGCCGTTCCTCGCCACCAGCACCCGCAAGTCGGTGAGCTTGTTCGAGATGCCCTGCATATCCCGGCGCATTTCCTCGCGAAACCGTTGGTTTTCCTCGTGGCGCTTGTCCATGCTGGCAAATGTTTCTTTAAACAGTTGATCGACGCGCTTGTGTTCTTCTTCCCGCAGGGTGTCGGTGCGCGTGCGCTCCGTGTCGCGGTATTCCTGGGATTCCTTCATATCGACCTTGGAGGTCAGACGTGACTCCAATCGCATGAGCCACAGCACTACGGCAAGCACGAGAGTTCCTACCGTGGCCCAGTTGTCAGGTAACTCGGCATTCATTCACCCTCCTACGGCTTGCCTATCGCGTACCACGTCCCGCCGACGTTTTGCTGTGAGGAATAAATGGTGGCCCCGGTGATGGGGTTCGTGCCGACGAGTTGCGCGCCGGTGATGGGAATCACGGAGCTGCTGATCGGGCTGCCCGTNNACGTATAGGGGAACGTGATGTTGTACTGGTTTTGCGCGGCGGCGGTCCACGACCCCCATTGCTCAAACACGCCGTCGGCGCGCAGCGCGTAGCCCGGCGAGGTCAGGCTGACCGAGCCGCCTACCAGACTTTTCACCCACGACGTATTCGGCACTTGAGTATTGTTCGCGTTCGCCGCCGGCGTCGGCGTCGTTGGCGCTCCGGTCAATGCCGGGCTATTGAGCGGCGCGTAGCTTGCAAGGTCCGCATTCAGCGCCGCCGTGGTGACGTAGCTCGCCAGGGTTGCGCCAAGGTTCGTGAACACCCATCCGCACGTCGCGAGTAGGCCCGGCGTCACCGTGCCGGCATTCGTTGCGGGCGTCGTGGATGACGCGGCGCTCGATAGCGTCGGCGCGTGCAGCGGCGCGTATGCGGCGATCTGCGTGGCGAATGATGCGGTTGTTAGGTACGAGGCGAGCGTATTGGTGAGAGCCGCAGTCGTCTCGTACTCGGCCAGGTACGTCAGCAGTGTGCCGACGTCCACGTAGTCGATCAAGTAGCCCCAATAAGGGCTATTAACGGCGTTGTTAACAAAGCCGGGGTTGCCGATGTTGTTAGCGACGCGCGACTGCAAAAGCGTGCCGTTTGAAAACGGGTGCAGCGCCACCGCGCCGATTTGGTACGTCTCTTGCGCATCCCACGCGGGAACGCCGTTCTGGCACAGGTAGCGGATGCCGTTCGAGGCGTAGTTGAGCAGCCAATTGAAATACTGCCGGTATGGCGGCGTGGCGCTTTGCAGCCAGCCGGCGGCGGCGTAAGGGTCGCCCGGATCGAGCAAGTCTTGCGATCCGGCGTTCTGCGCCCATGCGGAGCGCACGGCCGGTTTTACATAGATCGTCATTTAGTTCCCGCCGTAATGCAAGCCATGAACCTGATGCTGCGCATTCCAGCCCGGCACGTTCCAGTTGTTCGGGATCGCCTGCTGCGCCGGCTGCGGCGGCACCGTGATGCCCGAGTTGAACGTGATCGTGCCGATGGCCATACCGGCCGGGCGCGGCAACAGGTCGAGCGTCGTGAGTAATGCCTGATCGACCGGTGTGATGGGCGTCAGCACCGTGATGTTGAGCGTGTAATTGCCTGAGTCGGTGACGAATGCCTGCGCATTGAAAATGTACGCCAAGGCGTTTTCGATTGCCGCGACCGTACCGTTCGATTGATTGCGCACGATGCGCGCCCGGATGATGGTTCGATAGTCCGGATCGGAAAGCGTCGTGTTCGCCGTGGTCAATGCGCCGTACTCGAACCAGCGCCCGCCGATAGAATTATTCCCATGCTCACCGAACCCGAGTGCTCCCGGCGTGTCCGAGAATCCGAAAAACCCTGGCTGAATGACGTTCGGAATAACCCGCGCCTGGCCGACCCACTGACCGACAATATCTAATTGGATACCGGTCGCAGTATTCAAGTTATACATGCCGTTGACGGCTTGCGCGGCGGCGTTGATATCCCCGACCGCGGCCGTGAGCGCCACCACCCACGACATGAAATTCGGTTGTTTATTGTGCTCGCTGGTAATCAGGCTCGAATACGGTAGCGCCGAGCTATAATCGGTGGTCGGTACGAGCGTGCCGGTGCCGGTGCCGCCGGGCTGGACATACTCAAGGTCTAGGACAATTTCCGCAATGGCCACGGAACTACACTCCCGAGAACGTCACGTTGCCGGCCGTGATCGTGATGGCCTCGTTGTAAAGCAACTGAATGTCCGCACTCACCACCGATCCCGAGTTCTTCTGGATCGTCATTCCCGTAATCTCGTAAGTCCCCGCGTAGCTCGTGCCCGGCAACTGCGCAATAGGCACCAGCCCGAAATAGCTCACGTTCGCGCCGATGGGCAGCGCCGCGAAATAAGCAATCAGAGCGTTCTGTATCAAGGTCTTAGTGCTCGACGCCCACCCGGTCAGCGGGTTGATGGTCAAGACGACGTTAATCACCGATTCGACCGGGGTTTGATAACTTAAGTATCTGGTCGACCCGTAGCTGTCGATATAGGTCTCGTTCACGCCGCCGGTCGTTGGGTAGGTCGGAATGCCCGGCGTGATGGTGGTCGCGAGTGCTTGGAAGATCGCGGACGATGCGCCACCTTCGACGATGAACGCAAGCATGCGCGCCGGGATCGAGTAACTGTCGGTCGACGCCGTATTGTTCTCGATGCCGCGCACGCGCGTTACGCCGGGCACCGCATCGAGCGTCGCTATGATGCCCTCGAAGATGGTCTGCGCCGGGAGGGCTACCGATGCCGCCTGACGCACCCGGAGCGCCGCGTCGGTCTCTACAGGGGATCCCACGGTGGCCGTCGCGTTGGTCACGGTCTGCCAGCCAAACGTCGGCGTATTGATCCCGGTGATAGTGCTCGCTGCTGCGGATATCGCGCCCAATGTGGTGCAGGTTCCCGTCACGACAATGCTGCCGCCAGTCGGAATTGTCACCGTCGCGGGCAGGGACCAAATATAGTTATTATCGTCGATGGCGCTGCCATTGGTAATCACCGAGTCGGCGACGCCGGTGATGGTCAACTGCGCGGTCGAGTAGGTCGGAACCAGCCGTTGCAGGCCGTTCAAAAGCACTTGCTGCGACAAGCCGGCACCTTGCGCCGTAGCGGGGCTATACGAGTTGTAATCCGCGATCACCGATGCGCAAAGGTCCGAGCAGGCTTGTGCAAACACGGCAATCAACTGCGCGTCTTGCGAGTCGTTGCCGAGATACACGTCCGCGCCGAAAATCGACTGGTACGTGGTCGTGAAGTAGTCCAGCCACTCCTCGTAATTACCGGCGACGATCCCGGTGCTGCTGATTACCGGAGCAAGCCCGGAGGAATTGGGGAGTGCCATTTACAACGTTCCGCTGACCGTCGCCGTGCCATAGGTGGTATCGACGTTCGCGCTAAACGTATACGCCCGCGTGCCGCCGTCGAAATTGCTGGTATAGCTCAAGATCGACGTCACCTCCGGCGTGGTCAGAATCCGCTGCTTGATGTACACGTCGGGATTGAGCGCGTAGGGCTTGCCTAGAATGGATTGCAGGTACGGCGTGCCGTCGGTGATATCCAAAAACCATTCCCCCTGCCACAACTTCAAGCGCGTCAAGATCGCTTGCGCGACGGTTTGCGGTGTGTCGATCAGGAACGGCTGCGCGGCGACATAATCGCCGCTCGTGGTCAGTTGCCGATACCTCATGGCACTTGCAGCACCGTGCCGTTGACGGTCATTTGCGTGTGCGCGTTGACGGCTCCGGAAGTCGTGCTGATGTTCCCAGCGGTTGATAGGTTGCCGCTCGAATCAATGGTCAGACCGTTCAAGTTGATGCCTCCGGACGCCTGCACCGCGACCGCTTTCGTGGTCGGATTCAGTTTGAAGTAAGTATTGCCATCGTCCGTAATCAAGCATGCGTTCGCCGTGTCGGTCGCGAAGGCGCGCGGTTGCGAACGCAGCCCCACGATGGCGAAGCCGTCCGACAGATTGTGCATGCGGAACGGCTCGGGCGGGTCCATCTGTGGCGACTGGTTGATCCAGCCTTGCTGAAACCAATTATTGATATCGCGCGAGGCGAACACCACCAGACACTCGTCGCCCACCTTAATCGGGAACGTCGCCGTAACCCCGCCGCCGCCTTGCCAAACGATAGGGCAGTCGAGCAGCAACGGCATTTGGTACGATTGATAGCCGTTCCCCGGTACGCGCGCCAAGCCGTTGATCGTCGGTTGCACGTCGGCCGTCATGTCGTAACCGTAAGCGCCGGGATACGCATGTATCACGCCCGGCATTGCGGTCCAGAGATTCGCCTGCATGCTCTCGAACAGCATGCGCAGGGCTTCCTCGTGCGCGTTTAATAGTTCGCGGCGGTCCATGTCACCACCTCTGCACGGTGCCGGTGGTTGGGTTGACCGCCGGATTGATCGCCACGAGCTGCTGCGCCGTGTACTGGTTCGTGACGGTCGCATTGACCGCGAGGCACATCAGGTCGGTATACCAGTCATTGCCGCGCGAATCGCCATGATGGTTCGCCACCATCACGTAATAGATCCCGTCCGCCGCGGTGCTGATTTGAAGTTTCGTTGCCTGATTATTCGCCAAGTCAGCCGGCGACGTGCTGTAGCGGTACTGATTGATCGCGTTGCTGTCGAGCTTGATGCGAGTCCCGATTTTGAACACAGGATTCAGCAACGTGCGAACCCGGAGTCCCTGCGTCGTCTGTTCGGGGACTCCGATCAGCCCGGTTGTCGGGGAAATGACGGGCACTTCACCGGACGGGATATAAGCGCCCAACGGGATCCACGTCAGCGCGTTGTCCTGCAAGCTCCAGGCGCATTGCTTGGTGCGGGCGAACTGCCGTGCCTCGTGACGTACCGGGCCGTTCAGCACCCGCCCGCGAATATAGCCGTTCTTGTCCCAAGTCGGCTGCGTCGCACCCGTTACAGTCGGGTCCACCCGCTGCATCGCGCCGAGCAGCAGGTCCGCCACCGTACCAGGCTGACTGCCGGCGGGGACCGGCTGCGCCACGTAAGCGAAGTTATACGCCTTGTCGCCGTCGGCCGCGGTGATGTCCACCCACGAATCTTTCTGATCTTGCCGGCCGCTGCGGACTTGCGTGATGGATCCGGTGAAGATTTGCGCCGAGTTGCCGGGGTAGCCGGCGGCGATGGACAAGCGCGTGAACTCCTGGCCTTTAATCAGGTTGGTGGTTGAAGTCGACAGGTTATAGATCCGCACGTCGCAGGTGTTCGGCGTTTGGTAATCCCCGCGCAGCACGGTAAATACGCAGCGAAACTCCGCGAAGTCGATGCCGGTGCCATCGTCAGTCGACACCACGACACTCAGCACCCGACCGTACTGCGTCACCTGGCTCATGGATTGGTCACGAAGTACAAATTGCCATCGGTGCCAAGATTCTCGAACGTCGGCACGGCGTCCGGATCGCTGGTCGTCTGCGCGATCAACTGGCCACCGATACCGAGATACTTGAACTGCGCCAGCAAATCGCAGCCGGTGACGAGTGGCATACCGTACAGCAGCGGGTTACCCTGCGAGTCTGCGATGTCCAGCACCCATCCCACCGTCTTGCGCCACAACAGCGTGAACGTATAAACGACCCCGGCGAGATTGATGGTGAAGGTCTGCGGCTGCGCTTTCAGCGGGATCGAATAAGGGGTGCTCATAACAAGGGTGCCGGTGAGATTTGCGGCGCCACCACCGGGAACGAACCGCCGGCCGCCGGACTCGGATCGGGTAGCGCGGACACCGGACCCAAATTGGATGCGCCCTGGTTGTCTGACGGGTTCGCCATATTCTCAGCCGGTGGCAACGAAGTCGTCTGCGTCGAAACGAGGATTATTTCGCGGAACGTGCAGACGCACATCAACGCTTGGGCGGTCTTGACATCGCGGTTAATGCGCAGCGACGTCATCAGCATATTGCTGTAGGTCTTGAGAGACGTGACCACATCGAACAACGTGCTGCGTGATTGCAGGGCGTCCAACTGCGAATAGACGCCGGTTACATAGTCACTGACCGAAAGCGAACCGGTGGCGAGAATGCCGGTGATACCGGAATTACCGCTGAGGACCGAGGACAGCGCGTTGAAACTGCTATTGGACCACCCGCACGTCATCACCAATTCGACCGGCTTGCGGAAGCTGTGGTCTGAGATTGTTGCGCCGGTTTCGACCGGGTGATCGGTCACAGCAAGTTGCTGTGTATGCACTTCCTCCAGCGTCGCGTCGACCGTAATGCTGTCGATCTGTCCCTTGGGAATAATCTGGAGGATGTTCGATACCAGCGGCAGGTTATCGACGGCTGTCAGGCCGACGCCCGCGATGGTGGTCAATACGGCGGACACGTCACACCGTCGCCAGGATCGCGTTGCGCGTCAGGAGTTGTATTTCCTTGCCGATGATTTGCGCGACCGTCTCGGGGCTTTGTGCGCCGTTGACGTGAATGGTGACGTTCTGCGACACCTGATTGCCCATGCCCGCGCGGCGCTCGGCCTCCGCGTAAGAGCCCACGCGCTCGTATTCCATCGCGCCCACATACGCCGCATCGGCGCGCGAGCGGGTTGCACTCAACAGGCCGCCGGCACGCTGCTCGCCGCCGAAGCGCATTTCATAGTTGGCAAAAGCGACTTGGGAATACGGATCGTTTACGTCCATTTTGTTGATCTGCGCAAACGTCTCAAAATTCTTCCAGCGGCTCGGCGACCACTGAAAGAGACCACGATAGCCATTGGTTTTATTGATAGCCAATGGGTCCATGGTCGATTCGGCCATGGAGTTGTCCGCAAGACCCTCGGCCTGTTCGCGCGGCCAGCCCATCGATTCGAGCATATCCGCAACCCATGAGCGCTTGCCCTCGGCACCGTTGCGGTCGGCAAATCCGGTCGAACGGGGGTTCGCTTTTTGCAATAGATTCTGCAACCCTTCGCCCATCGACTCGCCGAACTTCGCCAGCGGGTTGTTCGGGAACATTTCGTCAAACAACCATCCCAATCCACCGCCGATGACTGCGCCTGGAACCAACGCGCTCAGGAGTCCGGACGCGGACACACCAAAAATGCTGGCAAGCAATCCGCCCAATCCGCCGCCGGCTGCTCCACCGAGCGACAAGCCACCGAGCAGCCATTTCAGAGGTCCGGTGATTAACCCCGCGATGCCGAGCGTTTTAATCGCGAAGGCGAGCAGTCCCAATTTGGTCGCCCACCCGTCCGTCGCATAATCCAGCTTCAGGAACAGGTCCAGCATGCCGCCGAGCGCAGGCTCGAGGTAGATCGTCCAGGCAAAATTGATATCGAGCAGCGCCACCTCAATGATCGACTTGATGCGCGGCCAGTTCACCTGACACCAAAGCAGCATCCGCTGAAACGAGTCGATGAAAAAGTCGGCAATCTCAACGCATTTGCGGATGATCCACTGCGAGTTGTCCTGAAACCATTGGGTGATCGCTTTCAGAGACCATCCAAGTTTCTTCTCCAGCGCATCGCCGACCTGCGTCCCAAGGATCACGAGCTGGTCGCCCAAGTCACGCAGCGCGGTCATGAACTGGTGCGAGTCGTCGGCGGCCTTGTCAAACCCCGCTGACCTGAGCCGGCTGTCGATGGTATCGAAGCGTTTCAGGAACTCCGGGTTCATCATCGCCAGAATCGTATTCTGGCTGAGGCCCACCTTCGCACCGAACATGGTGGCCTGCTCGACCGGCATGCCCTGCATAAACTTCGCGATACCGGGCAGGATTTGCTCCGCGCCGAGCACCCGGCCGTTCGCGCCGCGCGTCTGGACGTGAAACAGGCTCCCAACCAAATCCGCACCGCCATAACTGCGCATGAACGTGGCCAGCGCCTCGACGCTGCCGAGCGCCTCGTCCGCGGATGCACCGAAGTCCTGCGCGGTGCGTGCGTAGGACTTTAAGAATGTCGCACTGGAATGCGTGCGCTGTGAGGCGAAGTAGAGTTGTTCGAGGTTGTCGGCAAACTTCGCGACGCCAATCCCGACCGCGAGCGCCATGCCATCGATGGCAGCGCCGAGTTTGAAAACTGCCTCGGTCGCGGCCTGAATCCCACCGGTGAACTTCTTGAGCGCGGTTTCGTCGGATTTATACCCGAGGCTGACCAGAAATTCCTTGATTACCTCGCTGCTCATTGGCTCGCTTCCTTGGCCCGCTCACGCGCCAGGTATTCGTTATCGTTCTGCACCAGGATGGCATCATTCAACAGCGCAATATCAGCAAGGTCCAGCGTGCCATCTTTCAATGACTCGTACCGGATCATTTGCGCACGTACCGGCGCCATCACGAAATCCTCGTCTCCCGGCAGCGAGCGGTAGGCTACGCCGTCGCTGCGCTCGGTACGGATGGGCGTGTACCGAACGCTTGTGTAAAATTTCCGAGGTTTTCCACGATGACGCGGACCACAATCGGCAGCAGCTTCGCGAGTTCGTCGAACTCCTCGAACAACACCACCTTGTTTCGCCAGAACGGCGTATAGGTACCCTTGCGTTCGATCTTCACCGTAGAGAGGGTGATGTTCATCACGTACTCGAACGCCTCGTCCGTCAACGTCGCCAGGGCGTCGGCCAGCGGTTGCGCCAGGGACGACAGCGATTCGTTGGTCGGTTCCTTGCCAGCGAGCCCCGTAAACAGCGGGACCAGCGGCGGCAGTAGCGGCGCGATGCGACGCGCGAGATGCCCTTGCTGGATGGCATTCAATTTTGCGATCCGAAACCGCTCATCGCCAATCTCGAAGTCGATATCCGCCATCAGTACGTCCCGAGGACCGTGGTGATGGAGCCGGCGTCGAAGGCGAACTCCATCATGTCGCCTTCTTCCGCGTACTTGAGGTTTGGCTTGCGCTTGAACGCGCAGAACGTACAGGTCGTAATGTCGCCCGATTGGTTTTGCCGCACGACGATGATGTTTTGACCCCATAGGGTAGACGACAGTTTTTGCGCATCGTACATGGATTGCAGAAACGCATTGAGGGGAGAAACCTTCAGCGTGCGGATCGTCACCACACCCGCGTTATCCGCATGCAGGGAATGCATCGGTGCGCCGTCAGCGCCGATGTTCATGGTGTTCTTGTCACCCACCGGATCGATGGTAATACCTTCCTTGGCAATCGACCCGCCGTAGCCAAAATTCGACGTGGTGCCGGTGGGGCCAGAAAACGACCCTGACACGTCGCGGAATGAATAAGTGTTCGCCATCTAGGAACTCCGATTAATTGCTGACGCTGAGGATGACCGAGGCGCTATGAATCGCGCCCGCGAGCTTGATGCATGCCTGGATGACCGGCGCTTGCCGTGCTGCGCGAGCCGCGGCCGATTGCGTGGACACTTGCGGCGCGTACACGTAATAGCCATTGGGCAGCGTTTGACCGGTGACGATGGCACCAACAGCCGGCCCAAGCCACACGCCGGGCGCCACCAGGCCGTTGACTACCGCCTGATGCAGACAGCCCGTGACATCGTTAATCAGTCGCGTTACACCCGCATCGGTCTGCGGGATCTTGGTCGCGCTGTACAGGTCATTGTAGATCGCGGTCTGGATGTCGTTCTGAAGCCAGTCGGTGCCGTGGATCGTGTCGAAGAATACACCCGAGCACATCTGACCCTGCTGAATGATTGCGGTCGCATTGTTGTAATTCACGAACACGTTGCAGTTCTTCTGATTCAGGGCCGCCGCCTGCGTCTCGGTCAGCGTCTCGGCCGTCACCCCCACGTCCTGCTTGAACTTGATGGTGATGGTGGTAGTCGAGCCGTTGAAATTGACCGTGAACGCATTGCCGAAGATGCCAGCGCACGCATAGGGGCTGGAACTTGAGTAGTGAATGAACGTGCGGGTGTAGGCAAGCGCCTGCAACTGGCTGGCGAGGTCGGTCGAGGTATTGGCGTTGAGGGTCGTGGTGTCTTGCGTCGTGACACCGTAAATATGCGACGGGGATGACCCCTGGATGAAACCAGCGACCGCGATGTGGTCTGAGGCGGCCGGCGGGGTCGCGGCGGCAAACATCAGCCCATACCAGGCATTCGTCATCAAGGCGAGCGCGGTCACAGCAGCGAGCGGCGTTTCCGCCGCGATACCGGCCTGCACATAGCCGCCGGCCGCGGAAGTCAGGCCGAGCAATCCGGAAACGTCCGTGCCATTGCCCGGTGCCGTGGCGAAAGTGACGGATGAGCTGGTGCCGGTGCTCGCGCTCTTGACGCGGAATACCGTATTGGTCGCGTCCCAAGTGACGGTTGCCGATCCGGCCAGCGCGGTCTGAAAGATCGACGCCACGCCGTTGAGATTGGTCACGCTCGCGAAGTTCATGCCGGTGATCGCGTGCTGTGCGCCGTCAACCGTGATGGTCAAGCCGCCGTTCGTGATGCTCGTGAAGTTGGTAATTGCCTGCTGCGTGGCGGACAGGATCGAACCCACCAGCACGCCGCTCTGCGCAGTGCGCGCCCATGCGCCGATATACAGCAGCGCCGGGGTCGGCGTCTGGTCGAAGAAGATGGCCGCGGCGAGGTATTCCGGCGCGGTCGAACCGAAGTCGCCGGCAACCGCGGCGAGTGAGGCATACTGGCGATAACGTTGCGATACGTCGATGACGTTGGAATCGCCCAGGATCAGCAGGCTGCCGAAGTTGCGTTGCGCGGCGCCGGTCGGTGACAACTGCACCGAGACGTTTACCACGTCGCTGACTGAAAGGCCGAGATTGGTTGTCGTCATAGTTCAGGGACTCCAAGGTGATCCGGGCGGGACGATGATCGTGTCGTCAACCGTCGTGTCATCGATCAAGTTGATATCGGCGAGCAGCAAGTTCTGGACCGCGTAGGTCATCTCAACCTTGCGCCGGAAAGTGAGGGACAAATCCTGGCGGATGATCCACTGCTGATTGACCAGTTCCGGAACCTTGCGGATTGCGTCACAGGTAACGTAAGCGATCTGCTGCGCGGTAAGCGATTCCCAATTCTGCGGGATCGCGATACCTAAGCGCAGCAGCCGTGCGAACGAAGCGGCATTCGGCCCGTAAAACGAGACCAGCAGGGTAAGTTCCTCGTGGTCCCATTCGATGCTGGTGTTGGTGGCGGCGATGTAGTCGATCCAGGGGCCGGCGTCCGGCTGCACATTGACCACTGCGACGGCGCACCAGTTAGTCGCCGGTGGCGGCTGCTTCGGTGGGACCGGCTGCCAGCGCGGCCGGACCAGCGTGCCGTCCAGGCCAGTGATCGACGCGACGAGCGACTGAAACACAGCATCCAGTGCTTCGTCGTCAATCGGCAACGGTGGTACCGGCGGGAGGACGCCGCCGGTGGCAGAGGTCGGAGTGGCCATACGCTATCCGGTCAGCGGGATGAGTTCACAGGTGGCTTCAATGAAGCCACGGCCGAAGGTCGAATAGTTCTCAATGGCGATCACGGTGTATTGATTCCCCAGCCACGTCACGACGTCCGCCGTATAGGTTGCGTCTCCGGACCGCAGGCGAAATGGCGTGCAAATCAGAATCCGACCGGTGATCCGCTCACCATCGGGTAATCGGGTCAGGTCTTGCGTTTCGATCTGTGTCACGACACCGGCAAAATCGATGACGGTCGACGTCAGGGAAGCAACCCCATTCTCCCCGACCGTGGCGACATTGCGCGAACAGGTCAGCGAGTAATCGCAGAAATCCGGATCGAGCAGGATGTCCGAGACATCAAGATCGGGCACGAGACGACACCTTGCGCACGACGTAAGTAATGGAGCGGAGCAACTGCCCGGTATTGAACAAGGATTTGATCCCGGTCGTTGCCTGTGCGAGCGCAGGGCTAACGCCCTTTGTCACCATGTCGAGATAATCCTGCTCGCTCTTGCGGGCACTTTTGGTCTTGCGCGCATAGCGACGATTCCGGATCGTTTCCGGCGACAGCGGCGGCGGGATGTTCGAGTCAATCATCAACTTGACTTCACTCGCCGCCACACTGCCGGCGTTGCTGAGGGCCGCATTCATCCCGGCTGTATCGCCGGAAAGCGCCGCCGCGGCGGCTTTTTGCATCTGCGCCAAGGAAGCGTTGCGCGCTTTCGCTACACCGGGGATCAGGAACGGTCGCGCCGGGACGTTGCTTGCAGGCAACCCGAACTCCATCGCATAACCGATGCCGGCATTACCGATATCGTGCGCGTCGTCCTCCTTGCGAAAGTCATTGGACTCCGGAATACCGACCAGCACTTGTTTATCGACAAGCGCCTGGATCGTGGTGAACACCTTGGGCACGTTGTCCTTGAGAATGACGACACGGGCCACGTCAACAGTTCCCGATCTGCAATCCACCAGAACCCATCATTCGGGCCAACTCAAGAAATCGAATCCCGTAGATGGTCATATTCCAAAATCCACCGTCTGCGAGCGTCACAGAAGCCACGTCGTAACTCGCGGATACCTTGTCCACTGCCTTTTGAGTCAGCACGCCAGGCACCGATCCGGGGGTTCCGCCGAAGCGCGCACTGCGCAGATTGCGCTGATCGAGCGCGAGATTGTGTGCGATGAACAACTGCGTGCCGTAGTCGATGATGGTTGAATCCCACCGGTCGGGGTTCATCAGGTTGCCGGCCAGGGTAATCAGCAAATTGATTGCAGCGTCCGTGTAGACACCCGGATCCTTGAACTCGGGGAACGCTCCGCGGAAGGTCTGCGGGATGACGGCCATGAAGTCTTACGCCGACTTCTTGCCGATGCTCAAGGTCTTGCCGCCGATGGGTTGATTCAGCGCCGCGCCCTGCCGCTGGCGCAATTCCGAAACGGGACGGTGCAAATCCTCAGCGCTGATCTTGGAATCCGTCGCCGCCGCCTGCGCTGCACCCGTCACGCGCGTCGTTGCCTGCTCGGCCATCGCAATCGCCAGTTCCGCGTTGACAGCATCCTCGCGCGCCTTCTTGGCAACCGCCTCAAGACGCAGCCGCGCCTGCGCGGGGCTTTCGATGTGGCCATCAGCGAAGTGCTTGGCGATCCAAGGGTGATCTGCGATCACGTCATCCACTTCATGCTCACCGATATTGAACTTGATTTCCTGCGGCAGCCCGACCATCCCCTCCCGTTCCAGAACGGGCGGCGTGAAGGTAAACGGCTTCAGCACATTGATTTTCGGCATCGTTGGAACTCCGAATGTTAGGTGTGGCCCCTGCCCGCGGTTCTCGACAAACTGCGGGCAGGAGCGAGAGACAATCAACCCAAGTTCGAGCGCCGGCCGGTCGTGGTGGGATACACCAACTCGACCGAACCCAACCGACCGTAATAGGTCACGATCTGGCGGATCCCGCGGAACTCCAGCTGCGTGCGCTGAAGCGGGACCAGCGGCAGGCGGATGCGAACCGGGTCTTTCACGTAGGCGTACATGCTGTTGGTCGCGGTCGGGCCGTTGCCGGAATTGTTCGTCCCGAGCAGCCACTTGCAAGGCAGGATTTTGAAGGGCCTCACGGAGACGCCGACGGCGGCGTTGTTCTCCTCAAGGAACTTCAAAATCGAGATATTGCCAGCGGTGCTGATTAGCGTCGAGCGGATCAGATTGTACTCGGTCGGCGAAAGCAGCAGCCGGTCCGGCATTTCGGCCCAACCGCTCGCGGCCCACACGGACGACAGCAGCGAGTTGATGTCCGCGAGAATCAACGAAGGCGTGGAGGTTGCCCAGTTACCCGTCACCGCGTTGCCGACGTTGCTCATGGCGGAGTGGTTCAACATGCCGTTCATGCCGAGGATGGTGTCCCCCATGTAGGAGAGTTCATCCACGTCCATCTGGTACTTCAACTGAAGTCCCATGAACTTCTGCTGATCGATGGGGCGGCCGAGCTTTTGCGCGCTCGCGAGTTCGAGCAGCGTCCAAGACAGCTCCAGCGCCCACACGTTCAAGGGCTGGATCGTCTTGCCGATATCCAGGCTCAAGTCACCGACGGTCGTGGTCAGCTTGCCCGCCCACGCTTTATTCGAGCCAGTGATTCCTTGGGTCGAACCGAACGTGCTGTTCGTGAAGCTGGATTCCTCGTCCGCCATCGACACGTCCTCGCGCAAGTCGATATCGCGCGACCACGTATAGGAGGCCAGCGGCATGTGCAACCGCTGGTCGAGCTTTTCCAGCTCGCCGATCAGGAATACGCCGGCACTGTCGACGGTGTTCTGGTCGTAGGTCATCATGTCATCGCGGGTTTGCGCCCGCCGCATGACGCGCCGCGCGGTGCGGTCGTCGATCCGCTCGCGGTGCGTCAGCCGCGAATCGATGGAGTGAACGGCGGTAAACGCACGCGCCGGAGGATTGAGGCTGGTTTCCATTGAAAAATCTCCGAGTGATTGAAGCGCGAACGCTTAGATGTTGAACTGAATTTCGGCGTAGCCGTTCGAGTCGGTCGTTCCGAACCACGAGCAGTTGGTCAGCGCGACGTTGCTGCCCGGCGTGGAGGTCGCTTCCAGTCCGCCGACAACGTGAGAACCGCTCGATGCCGCGTACCACATATAGACGGTGCCGCCGAAAGCCGGCGTGCCGACGTTGCACTGAACCATCATGTAGCCACGCCGCAGCACGTTGGCGACGCCCGTCGTTTGCGGCACGGCCGTCCCCAAGGGGTCGGAGGCGTTCAGGCCCGTAGTGGGGAAGGGGCGCACCAAGAACCCGTAAGGTACGGTATCGCCCACCAGCGCGAGCGGCACGAACAGTCCCGACACCATCTTGCCCGGCACGCCGTAGGACGGAAACGGAAGCGATGCGTTATACGCTTGCTGCTCGACGGTGGACTGCTCCACGCCCCGAGAGATATCGCCAGGGATGCCGAACGGCATACGAAAAGTGAAAGCAGTTCCGAGAGCCATAATCGATTACCTCGAATAAGAAAAGTGGATGGGAAAATCAGCCGGCCTGTTGCTTCCAGAACTCCTTGGCGTTCTTGGCAACGTCTGAGGTTGCGGTCGGCTTGCCGAAATCGGTCACCTTCACCGGACCGGGACGGGCACGACCGTTGTTCGCGTTGCGCGCGACTTCGGCCACCGCATTGAACACCGTCACCAGCGCATCGCCGGTGAGTTTCGACGGCCCTTTGCCAATCGTGAAAGTGTCAATCAGCGCCTTGCCGTCCGGCTGGGCGTAGGCCGCAGCCAGCGCGGTCTGCATCAGGCCGATGGCCGCCTTGCCGTCGGCCGCATCGCCCGTCGGCACCTTGATGCCGGGTGCGATAATCTCGGCGCGGCTGATGATCGACTTCATCGTGTCACCGGTGAAATTTCCGGTGAGGAGCGTGCCCAAGTCCGGTGCTGCGGTCGTCTCGGCAGTGAGCAGCGCATCCTTGGCGGCCTTTTCCTCATCCTCTTTCTCTTTCTTCTCAGCCGCCTCTGCTTCTTCCTCGGCAGCGTCGCGCGCCTTGCGGTCTTTCATCCAGTCAATGACTTCCTTCAACTTCTCGTCTATCGACTGGAATCGCGCGTCCATCGCCTCCGCGGCAAGTTCTTCCTCGTCCTGCGTCTTGAGTTCGTTTTCCAACGCCTTTTCGTCCTTCGTCTGAAACGCGGTCAGAATCCGGGCAATGCGTCCGGCGTATTTTCCTGCGGGCATAAAAATTTCCTCTTTACTATCTTTGATGGAACAACGTGGACCCGCACGACCGCGATCCACCAATGCAACGTGATTGCCGATGATGTTTCGCTGGATGGCGTGGCCCACCTCAGTCTGCTCATACTCGGCGTCATACCCGGACGAAAGTTCGGGAAGGTCGCGGTTGACGTACTTGATTGCGTCCTCCGCGGTAATCAACAAGTCAGCAAGTAACAGGTCGTCCTCGATGCCTGTCCCGCGGCGCACGTTCTGCACCGTGCCTACGGACACGTCGCGCCAGGTTCCCGGCGTGACAAACGAGTTTGGATGCTCGACGGTGATCGGCTTGCCCTCGAAACTCGCGATGGTTTCCTCGCGGAACACGTCCTCCGGCAGCCGTTTCACCGTCACCACGCCGTCCGGTCCCGCATCGACGGGCACTTCCTGCGCGCTGTAACGCTGTTCTCCGGTGCGCGCAATCGCCACGCCCTCGCACAATAGGAACCCTTCCGGTGTCAGGCGACGGGTCTTTCCCAATTCGCCCGGCGCGTAGTAGTTCATGCGGTCGAGCATGATTGCGTGCTTGAACATGAACTTCCTTACCCTCTGACCGATAGAATCCCTGTGCGAACCAGCGTCGTCACCGGACTCGTGGTGGTAGCTGTGACCTTGAAATAGAACTCAATGTCCGCGCTGCCCTGGAACCCCTGCACCGGCAGCAGTACCTTCGTCACCGTCGAATCGAATGACGCGGGACCATTCAGGATTTGCGATCCCGTGACGACAGTCGGATCGGCGAATGCCTCGACGAACGTGGTAATTGTGCCGGTGAGCGTCTGACCGGGGATCAAGTCGCCAGAGAAGTCGAACGTGAGTACCCGCGCCTCGGTGTCCAAAATTTCTTGGAACCGGAACGTATGGTGCCGCGTTGACATGGCATCGATGAACTCGGGATCGATCACGTACAGCCCCACGGGTGACACCGGCACCGAGCCGGAACTGATGAACGCCAGCGGGTTGAACACGGTCTGCGCGGGCCACGACACGTCGAGCCACAGGCCGCGCGTCAGGTACAGGCCCGCATTGCTCACCGGCACCGGCGGTTGAATGAACGGCGGCACCGGCACGAACGGCGCGGCGAAGTCGGGCGCTTGCGCCGTCCATGTCACGTCCGGCCACGCGCCGCGCAGCGCGTTAAGTCTCGCGAGCGACCACGGCGGCGGATTGTTCACGGCCGGCGGCACCGGCGTTTTCAGCGCCGCGCGCTGTGCGGTCCAGGTCGCATCGCCCCACGTCGCACGCACGAGCGTTTGCGGTAGCGCCGACAAGGGCGGCGGATTGCTCACTGGCTGCACCAGCGTCACGCCGAGCGGCTTGGCCTGGAACGTCCACGTCACGTCCGCCCATTGCGCCCGCGCCGCATAGAACTGCGTCAGCGTGTATGCGGGCGGCTGACTCGGGATGTACGTCGTTGGCGCTTTAAGGCCCGGCGGTTTCGCTTGCGCCGGCCATTGATCCATCGGCCATGCCGCGCGCACTTGCGTTGACGCGAGAATCGACAGCGGCGGCGGATTGTTGACCTGCGCGGCAAGGATCGCGAGCGGCGCTTTTTGCGTGCTCCATGCGTCCTGCGGCCACGCCAGGCGCACCGCGATTTGATTCGGGGCAACGGTGATTTGCACGGGCGGCGCGCTGCCGGCGACCGCTGCGGCGTGCTGTGCCCGCCAGTCGTCCTGCGGCCATGCGGCGCGTAGTGCGCTTGCCGGCGCTAGCGACGTGAGCGGCGGCGCGCTACCGTAAATCAACGTGAGCGGCGCGACCGGGTTATAGGCCGCCTGCACGCCCCAGGTCGTATCCGTCCACGCGGCGCGCGTGAAATAGATGGTGCTAGAGAATTGCACCGTGACCGGCGGCGCGACGGCAATCGCCGCGATGGCACGCGCATTCGACTGCGCGCCCCAAGTCACCGGCATGTAGCCGTCGACTTCCGGCGCTTCGAAATAGCCCGGCGGTTCGTCACCGGGATAGGGCTGAATTATCTTGCCTTGAAGGGCTTGCGCGGCCCACTGATCCTGCGGCCACGCACTGCGAATCGCATTGACCGGCGCAACCGAGAACGGTTGCGGCGGCACCGGTGGCACGTTGACGGCACCGGCTTGAAACGTGAATCCGTATTGATACCCATCGCCGTACCAGTTTTTGCCGGCCTCTTTGCCAACAATCGGTACGCGCAAGCCAAACGGAGGATTCGCCATTGGCCTGCCTTAACTCCAAAAGAGAGGGGCCGGATTGCTCCGGCCCCTGAGTTGTGAACCCGGCTAAGGGGATGAATTAGCCGAGTTCGCGGAACACCAAGCCGCTGTTCCAGTTGGTCAGCGTTGCAGGCGCGGCCGGGAACACCACCGCGAAACCTTCCGCCGTCGACTGCGCGGACTCCACGATGGTTTCATACGGCGTCGGCACCCACAGCCAGCCGTTGAGCACGTTGAAGGCGTCGGGATAGAGGACCGTCTTGGTGCCGGCACCTTCCGCCGAAGCGTTGATGCCCGAGGTTCCCGCAGCACCCGCGGTGCCGCCGGTGATCTTCGAGGCGGGATCGGAGTCTTTCAGCGTCACCGGTGCCTGCGAGGTCAGCGTCGGGAAGGTCGAAGTCTGCCGAGACAACTGCACGCGCTGCTGCGCGGAGGTCGCATTGGCGGACTGCGACACGAACGCGCGCAGCATTTCGAGGACCACGATGGGCGCGGCGGTCGGCGCCTGAACAAAGTTCAGACTGACAGCCTGGTTGGCGACAGTCGCCTGAGAGTTTGGGATGATGTATTCACGAGCCATTGCGGCAATCTCCTGTAGATAAATAAATAGGCGCTATCCGCCCGTTGGGTGCCCTAACGGGCGCGATCAAGTAAAACTCTTTCCGTTCCAGTACAGCCACGTTCCGCCACGTTGCAAGATACGCACGCGCTTGCCGTTGCACTCGATGCGGCTGGTAAATACACCCATGTCGATGCGGTTGCGTAAAACATTAAAGGCGTACTCGCCTTTGGGACCATTCGACAGTGCGCAGTACGAGTAGCCGAGGGTCCAGACGTTATTGGCAGCGTCCGTGATATACAGTGCAGGTGGGACCGCCACGTATGGCTCAGTTTCATAAAACTGTTCCTTTTTCGGCAGCATGTAAGCGTGCGCTTTTTGCCTCGCAAGGCGCGCGGCGCGGCGCGCATCGGCGCTGGTCGTCGTCTGCATCAAGTGGCCTGCATCGTTTGAAAGCCATAGTTCATGTACGGCGGATTCGCGGCACTCGCCGACGTGAACACCACGATCACCGCCGCGGACGGATTCGTGATCGTGGAAGGGCCGGGATGGTTCCAAGTATCTTCCTGAGCACCGGAGGCGAGCTGCGGCGGCAGGTAATCGACTTCGCCCTTCACTTGCCAGCCGCCGTTCGCCGTGCCATCGCCTTCGATGTGGACTGCCGTGTATCCGGCGCTTGACTCGATGGTGGTGTTGGTGGTCGATTGGATCGCGACGGCCGAAATCACCAGCTCATTCGTGCCCGCCACGCTCGCGGTGCTGCCTGATACGCAATTACCGGTGGCGCTGAAACTCGTCTTGACGTCGACGGGACCGAGACCCGACACCTCCATCGCCACGATGAAACCGTAGGCTTGACCTGTGCCGGTGCCAGAGAGCGAAGTGATCGTATGCGAGCCGGCGTTCGCGTTCGAGAGAATCTGCAAGTCCGCAATCAGGTAGAGATTGCTGGTGTAGTTATAGGTGGCGGTCTCCAGGTCCGTGTAGGTGCCCTGACCGTCCGAGACGGTGATTGCTGGCACGCTGGTCACGCCCACGCGCAGCACCGTCGCGACCACAATCGAATTGCCCGCAGTCACGCCTGACAGCGTTGCCGCAGCCGTAAATGGCCCGGTGCCGCTGTTCGGGAAGTAGCCGACGGCGGATTGAACGTAGGCCGGCATTATCTATAGAACCCCACCACCGAGATTGGTATTGAGTTAGTGCTAAGTCCGCTGTTGTCTTGAATGCGTACACCGCCGATCAGGTACGGTCCTGTGGGAATGCCGAACACCGATTTATCGAAGTTGTACACGGTCCACGCCGTCGCACTCACGCCATTGTCGTTTAAGGTGTAGCTACTATTCGCGCCGACCGTGACTGAACCGATGACCCCGCCCGACGTATTAAGCAGTGACACGACGTAGCCATACGGCGATTTCGTCGGGCTTACGCCGAATGTGAAGTATTCGTAATCGCCTAGCTGAAACCCACCGGGGTAGTTCGCTTGCCAATACCCACCGGTACTAGTAACCGTGAGCAGAGCGTAGGCCATGCTGGTAAACGAGCCGCTTGGCGCACCCGTTGCGGTATTCCGACCGGCAAGAGAAACAAGGTCGGTGCCACCGCTTCCCGTAATCGCCGGCACTACGTTGTAATTGATCGACGCATTTACCGATGCATCGACCCAACCGGAAACGATGGCACCGGTGCCGTTCTCGATCAGCGAGCGAATGCCGGGCAAGAATCCCGCATCGTCAATCCAGCACGTCTGCTGGCCGCCAACTTGGAACTGAATCGCCGTCTTGTAAAAGTGCTGCTGGTTCGTCAGACAGCCGAGCGAACTCAGCGGAATCTTGACGTAAGTCCACGTATTGACCGGGAATGAACCGCCGGTCAGCTTGCGCAAATCTTGGACGCTCGTGTGTGCCGCTACATCGCTTTCGGCCGCGTATTCGGCGTAAGCGTTGAAAATCATGCCGCTGACTGCGCCGGGATTGATCTTGACCACCCGATGCGTCGCGAAAGATGCGTCGAACCCATAGGGTGCCACGCCCCAATTCGACCCAGGCTGCCACAAGCCATACGTGCTGGTCGGCAAGTCTTGCATGCGGAATGAGTACGAGTGACCCAGCTGCACATACGTTGTGTCGGTATACGGCTCCGTGCCCTGACCTGTAGGGCTTCCCTGACCGCCGATGATGCCGCCCGAATAATCGTTGACCGCCGGCCAGTTGGTGAAGTCAAAGACGCCGTTGCTGTACTGGTAATAAACAGCCAGCACCGGAAACGAAGCCGTGTTCGAGGTCGTCGTGCCGTTGACCACGGTCACGCTGGCCGTCGTGGCGGATGCGATGTTCGCCGCCGGCACGATGGCCGATAGGCTCGTAGCGCCGATGTACGTGGTCGCAAGCGCCGCGCCGTTCCAATTCACCACCCCGCACGCGCGGGGATGAACCGTCATCAGTCTCGGGCATGAGTCCGNNACCACGTACAGCGTGAATTGCGGATTGCCCGCGGGCTGGCTGCTCGGGTAAAGGTTCGTTACCGTAATCGCGCCGGAGAGCACCGAAAACACGGCCGGCGACGAGACGCCGGTCGAGCCATCCGCCACGGTCACGCTGACGTTGGCCACACTGACCAGTGCCGTTGACGGCACGGCGCCGGTGATTTGCGTCGCGCTGATGAACGTCGTGGTCAGTGCCAAAGCGCCGAAATAAACCACCGAGGTCGGCTTAAATCCGGAGCCGTTCACCGCGAGGCTGAAATTCCCCGAGCCTGCGGGTACGTTACTCGGCGCAAGCGACAAGATTTGCGACATGCCAGTAACGGCTTGGNNGCCGCTGGTCGATGAGTTCGCTTGGGCGTTACGCCAGTCGTATAGCCAAGTTGCCGGGAGAAAATCCTTAAGTGCCACCGTGAGCGGCGGCGGATTGTTCACCGGCGCAACCGGCGGCACATAGATCGAGTGACCGGCGCGGGCACGAATCTGTCCGAACCACGCCATGCTTTATGCCCCGACGCCGAGTAACGTCAGCCTGTGCTGTGTGGGAGAACTGGGAGTTGACCCACCACCGCTGCCGGAGCCTTTGAGAACCACTATCGCGGCGGCATAGTTG
>QGNH01001468.1_pt1 | contig 23415 bp, 36 predicted proteins | sample 1735481 | NCBI WGS metagenome assembly QGNH01 (sample SAMN09239004, study PRJNA386568) | Viral metagenome, whole genome shotgun sequencing project.
TCAATCCCAGTATCGCGCACCACGTTTGATCTGCATTAACGGTCAAATTCACCCGGGTTTGCACCACATATGCACCACAACGTCACTGCAGGTCAGGACTCCGCACAGTATCCGTGAGGAGAACCACACAGTGACGACAGCAACGAATCCCCCCGCCCTCGCTGTCATGTGCCCGGTATGCCGCGTGCAGCCGGGCCAGCCGTGCCGCGACCCACTCGGGGCTATCACAGAGCGCCACCCAAACCGGCACTTCGCCTGGGACCGCGCGGGCCGGCCGCACCTGTCGGTGCCTGGTGCCACGGTGGACTTCCCCGCACCGGAAGGTTCAGCCATGACAACCACCGCAGCGACCGCAATCCCCGACGTCCCGCTGCCCGCCGGCGCCGAGCACGGCGACACCTGGGAAGGACCGGGCCCGCGGCGGGTCATCATGGGCCCGGACCGCCGTATCACCGACTCGGACGTGTACATCTGGACTTCGGCGATCCAACAGGCGGACGGCCAGATCGCACCGGAGAACCCCGAACCGCCTCAGGTCCACATCGAGGAAACCGGAGACGTGGGCCTCAACAGCGACCAGGCGCGTGAGCTGGCCGCGGTCCTACTCGAGGCTGCCGCCGTATTGGATGGGTGGGCCGCCCGTGACTAGGTCCCTGATCGCCGTGGTGTTGGCTGTCGGCGCCGTGTTCGGTTGGTGTGGCCCTGGGTTCGGCTCCGAGGCATCGGTTACATCGGTTACAGCTGACCCGCCGGCGCACGCCTCTGGCCCATGCCTGTTCCAAGGCGACTGGAACTGTGACGGGCCACCCCAGTGGAACGGCCCGCTGCAGCCGACGTGGGAGGTACCGCCCTACACGTGGCCGAACAGCCGGCTGCAGTGCAACCCGTCCGCATATACCTGCTCTCCGGCTGTGCGGCCGTGAGTGACGAGGACCGCCGTAGCGGTGGTGGTGGTGGTGGTGCGCTGCTCCTGGTGCTCGTCGTCGTGGGCGCGGTCGCGAAATATGCGATCTGGATCGCAGCGTTCTTCGGGGCGGTCTTGGTCTTCGGCGGCATCATCTCGTGGTCCTTCTACCTCGCCCGCCGCGACGACCAACGCCGAGCGGCACGGGATGAGATTGTGGCCCGCGCCGATGAACAGCACCGCCTGGTTCTGGCCGGCGACGACCGCGGCATGTACGGCGAATGGCCACCAGCGCGGATGCCGTAGACCGGAAATCAGATGAATATCGGTTACGCCCCCCCGGAGCGGAAGCCAGGTGTGTCAGATTGATACACCTGGTCAAGCGATCTGGCCGCGAGACTGACTATGTCGTCGGCGAAGCCCTCGGGCAGGGCGAATTTCGCCCAAGAAATAGGTATACCTATTTTCCGTAGCTATAGCTGTTGCTTGCATCGGGTTTGCAATGCACAAGGCAATGCCCAAGTTGCCCATATGTCCAAAATTGCGCATATGAGTAATCTTCAAAGTTGCTCTACCGCAGGTTAGTTCGGTTGTGTACGCTGACCGGTCATGAGCCACCATCCTGCAATTCGGGTCTGACACGAATAGTCGTGCATAGCACGAATTACATTTCGTCAGAGCGATCTGTCAACGCTATCCTGCGCCATTGTCTTTGAAAGGCTCCGCCATGACCGCCAAGCCCGTTCACCCACTCTCCTATCCACTGCCCGACGCCTGGGACGCCGCCATTATCGGGTGGCTGACTTACCTGGTGGCCGCCGGCACATCGCCAGCGACACGCCGCACCCGCCGCGCCCATGTCCGTTCGGTAGCCCATGATCTCGGAATGGCCGCCCCTAACGACGTCGAGACCGCGGATATGTTGGCTATCCTCGGCCGTCCTGCGTACTCGATCGAGCATCGTCGTGGCCTGCGGTCCAGCCTGGCGTCGTTTTATCGCTGGTGCGTATCAAAAGGCATCGTCGACGACGACCCGACCGCGGCGCTGCCGGTGATCCGCACCCCTATCGCGGCCCCTAAGCCCGCGACTGATGAGATCTGGGCTCAGATCCTGGCCACGGCCGACCAGCGGACCCGGCTGATGGCGCGGCTGGCGGGCGAGGCTGGGCTAAGGCGGGCTGAGGTCGCCCAGGTGCACACAGACGATCTGGTCACCAGCGCAGAGGGGTCGGAACTCATCGTGCACGGCAAGGGCGACAAGCAGCGGGTAGTGCCGGTCACGGCTACGCTGGCCGACGCGATCGCCAACTACTGTCCGTTCGGTGGCTTCCTGTTCCCCGGTCAGATCGACGGCCATATGAGCCCGGATCGTGTCGGGCACCTTGTTAGTAAAGTCATGCCGAAAGGATGGTCCATGCACCGACTGAGGCACAGATTCGCCACTCGCGGCTATGCCGGGACCGGAAACCTTCGCGCGGTACAGGAGGTGCTCGGGCATACGAATGTGGCAACGACACAGAGATACGTTGCGGTTTCGAGCAGGGACATCCGCTCGGTATCGGAGGCGGCGGCCGGCACTGCGGAAAAGCACCTTGACCAGTCCACACCGACAGCAGCACCCAAGAGGGCGGCCCCAGTCGACAGACACACAGTTGACTTTGAGAATGTGATCTCACGATGGGATGACGTCCTCCCTTGCGAGGTGGGCACCTTGACGACCTACCAGGCTGCCGTGTGTAAGCGCCGGGCGAACTGGCGGCTCAACTTCCACGGCTGCACTCAAAGGCTGATGTGTGGGCACCACCTACAAGCATGGAAGCGCAGTTACCTGGCTGGCCTTCACCAGGGGCACCAGATGCAGTGCGTGCACTGCGAAAAAACGTTCGACCAGTTCGACGCCGCCTGCTCGATCACACGACTATGACCACCGAGCGATACACCGCGGTCTACGACGACGAAATCCGCGCAGCGGCGGCATTCGCGTGGTGAGTTGTTAGGCAAACACCTAAAAACACAGGTCAGATACTCCCGCTTATTGTGCAGGGCTTCAGGGACTCAATCCAGGTGTCCGAAATCGGACACCTGAACCCCTGCGGAGCCTACGGGATCGGGAACACAATCACTCGTCTTCGTCATCGGGATACGCCGAGATATCCGGCCTGATCGGATCGACGACCGGCGAAACTGTGCGCTCGACAACATCATCCGGTGTCACCAGCCACCATGAACCCGGCGCGTTCCCCGGCCGCATGTGCTCCGGCAAGCGAATCTCCCCACTGCCCATGCCCAGCTGCGATGCCGACACAGTCACCGCCTCACCCGCATCGAGCGCGTTAAGCAGGTGCCTCGATCGAAGGAAAAAGGCAGCGCCCGGATTCTGCGGGTCCGCCGCCGTCGTGCGGGACCGCGCGGCCCGCTCCCGCTCACGCCGCAACAGACTCTGGTAGATGCCGGGCACATGAACACTCTGACTAGCCAAGTGCTCCTCCTCTGACTCGTGCGATGACTGCTTTCTTGCGTCGCGCTCCCAGGCCGGCGGACAGCGCGTCCAGGCGGGCTTTCCACGCCATTATCGCAGCGTAGGCGGCATCAATCTTGTCCGGCGACTCCGGATATGCCTTGTACAGCAGATAGCCCGCCCTCATCGCCCGCCGGCGCGCGTTCAACACATGCCGTGTGAGCGCGGCCGACCCGTCATGCGTACACACGCCGTTCTCAATCGCCTGGCCGAGGGTTGCCACGGCGAGGATCGCGGCGGTGTGTTTCCCGGTCGGCCACGCCGAGATCGGCTGCCGTTGAGTAGCCCGCACTTTCAAGCGACCGCCGTACTTGGCTTCCCACTTCGCGGTGATCTCCGTCCAACCCGACGGGTCAGCATAGAAACCGACCACCTTGAAGCGTTGGAACGCCAACTGCACCGCGGCCTCAACCTCAGCGATAGGCGGTGTCCATGCGATTGTGGTGTCACCGGTGGCCTTGCGCTCGGTGGTCGTCTTCTCCCGCCGCGGCGGCTCCCACACCGACTTGTCGCCGATCTCAAACAGATGGCCGTCCCGCACCCGGCAGCCGATCAAAGCTGTAGCGTCCGCTTTGCCCTTCATGCGGCCAGTCGAACCGTCGAAGCCGAGCGTGATCGTGTCACCGTCATGCACGACGGTGTCGACCGCAGCGCAGGCCAACCATTGTGGCGACGTCACCCACGCATCCGATGCATGAGTGATCTGGTTCAAGTAGTAGCGGCGCGCATCCTGCGGATCGGTGTCGGGATCCCAGTACTCGGCCACGATCCGATCCAGGTTGACCCATCCGCCGTTATCGTCGGCGCTCTCCCCGTACGCGAACCGCAAACCTTCCCGCAGCGACTCGTAATCGTCGGGGTCGGTGTCTGCCGGGGCTTCGCGGTGATCGAACAGCAGCCCAGACGACTTAAGCTGTCCCGCGGTCTGCGCTTGGTATGCCTTCCACGAGTTTTCGGCTACCGACCCCTCGCCAGGAAGATAGGCGTTCGGGGTCTCGACGCTGCAACCGTTGACCTTCGCCAAGTTTCGGCGGATCGTGCCAGCCAGCTTCCGGCCGCCATTCGTCGGGGTCCACGACTCCGTTTGATCGCAGGCAGTGAACACCGGCCGGAAACCCTCACGGCTCAACCCCGCAGACGTCGCCGCCTCGATCCGGCCACGCGGGAAACTGATGAAAGTTTCCATCGGATCGACCTTGTACTTCGCGATCAGCTTCGGGCTCGAGCGCACCATGTCCAGACACGGCTCCCACGTGTTGGCCGTGGAATCCTCTGACACGGAGACGATTTGCACCTTCGGCTTGATCCCGGTCTTAACCCACGGCTTGCCGACCGGGCGCCCGTTGGCGTCCCAACCATCGAGCACGACCGGACCGAACGCCTCCACAATGCACAACGCCGCAACGATCGGACTTTTCCCCCAGCCTTTGCTCCGCGACAACACCGCACGCCGAATCAACCTGCCGTTGTTGACCGTCCGGCCGACAACGGCGCCACCCTGAAAGCGCGGATCAACCTCGTACAACTCCAAGACGAACTGCGCCTGCTCGCGGGTCAGGATGAGCGTATCGCCCGTCGCCGGCCCGTCGACCACCGTCAGATAGTCCCGGATCCACGCCAGCACCCCTCGCCCCAGCGTCGGCCGCTCACCCGGTGTCGATGGCTTCCAAGGCAACTCATTTACCTACCAGCCGCGGGAAACCCGCGAAGTCGTCACCGTCGCCCGCTTCCGAACTGTGCTGCTGTGGCGTGCTCTCGTCCTCATCCGGCGCGTAGGTGATCTTCAGCCGGGCCCGATCCTCCGCGGTCGCGCCCATCTTCGCCACCCGCAAACGCAACTCGCCCATCATGCTCAGGTCACCATCACCCCACACCCGTGCGTGGATCAGCGCGGTATCCATCAGGAAATCCCAATCGGTTGACCGGAATCGGTCGGCCATCGGCTCGGCCGCCCAGTTCGCCCACCACCGCTTCGTCGCCGCCGGCCACACAAACCGGACCTTCTTGCCGGCCTTGCCAGGCAGGTACAGCACCGGCAGCGGAGGCTGCCGAACAGCATCCGCGACAAACACCTTCGTGCCGGCGGACCGGGCCTTCGCCCGGCCATGACCGGCCAGCTGGTCAACGTCCTTCGGGGTCGGTCCCTTACCCGCCACAGCTACCCCTCTCCGCAGCCGCCGCCGGGGTTTTTAGTGGGGCCACTAATAACCTCGCTACCAGCGGTAAGACTGTCCCGAATCCGCCGAAACGGCGCCGCTCCCGGCCCTGTGCGACCGTGTTTGCTGGGATCGCCAGACCCGGGCAGATCGCTAGCCACAGAGCGTTCCGCATGCGGCGTGGGCCCGGGGGAGGCGGTGGGTGCCGGGGGGTCTGACCTGCGGTTATGGTGACCGTGGGTGATGGTGACCGGTGCCCGGTCGCATGGTGGACGTCAGCCGGTTGGGGCGTCGGGTGTGTGCTGGTGATGGTTGACGTCAGCCGTGCGCCGGCGGGGGTCGTCACCATTTCAGGCCGGCGGGGGTCGTCACCATTTCAGGCCTGGGTGTCGTTCGGGCTTCCGCTTCCACGCGTTCCGGGCGACCGTGGCCTCTCGCTGTGCTTTGCGGCCGTTGCAGGTCGGGCAGGCCGCGACCAAGTTGGCAGGGTCTAGTCGAGCGCCGCCGGCGGCGACGTTGATGACGTGATCGACCTGGGTTGCTTCGCCTGTGCAGCCCGGCTCTTTGAGTTGGCAACGGTTGCGGTCGTGTTTGAGCACCTGGGCGCGGACGCGCCGCCAAGCGGCGGTCGCGGTCACTTCACCGCTCTTGGTGCGAGTGCCTTCCCAGGATCTACGAGGCGCGGTCATCTGTCAGCCTTCCCGTCTGAGTCGGCACGATTTTGAGCGGTCCTGTGGGGACTTCTCGGCGTGGGTGGTCGGGTTGTTCCGGCGGCGGCTGGCGCAGGTCGTTGCTCGTGTCCCACTGGGGCCGACCGTCTTGGCAACGCCTTCCCAAGGAAAGGATTAGAAGGGTTGACGCCAGCCGCCGCCGTGCTCATGGGTGTCAGCCGCCCAGTGCGGTGTTGACCGCGTTGACGACTGCCTTGATGAACGCGCTGTTCGGGTCGAAGTGCCCGAGCTGGGCCACTAATTCGGTGTCTTGTGTTGCCAGCACGGCCTGGATTGCGGCGGGGTAGCTGCTGGAATTGAATCCGGCCGCCTGCCATCCGGCGAAAACATCAGACATTTCTATTTCCCTTCTGCGAATATGTCGAGGTCGATTGGTGGGGTTGAGGTTTCGAGTGGTGTGACTACGCGCGAGTATTTATCGCCGGGCGGTTGCGGGGCTTGATTGAGGACCAGGCGCGCGGGCTGCGAGTCTGGCGTCGGGTTGTCGCGGTCGCGCCGCTCGGCGAACAATTCGTCGATCTCGGTTAGGGTCGGGATCCATACATGGGCCGGCTGCCGCGCTGCGGCTGGGAGCGATGTGACCAGCCAGAGAAGCAGTTGGACCGGATCGCTGGGCCACGGCTCGCCTCGCTGCTTGGTGCCGTCGACGTGCATCTGTTGCGCGAGTCCTGGATTCGTCCAGCTCGGCCAGACGTCGTCGAGATTACGAATCACCGCCAGGCTGCCGGTGTCTTCACCACCGAGAATCGGCCGGCAGGTTGTCCAATAGTGGCGTGGCGCAAGGTTCAATAGAACGTATTCTTGGGCCGCTCGCAATTCGGCGTAGTGGCCGGCGAGGTCGCTGAGTGACTTCCAGGCCGGTGCGACGCCGCGCCCGATCGCTTGCTCGGCAGTTGTGGTGCCCTCGAGCTTGTCGGCGACTTCTGCGACTTCATACAAAAGCTCTGTGAGGCGGTCGTTGAGGACACTGAGAAGGTCGTTGACGTTGACGCGCAGAATCGACGCGGCCTCGCCTAGCGACGCTTGTTTTGATGCCAGGAGGCGCCGGCGGTGCCTGTCGTGCCGTTCGACGTCCTTGTCGTGGTCGTCGAGCGCGTCGAGCCATTTCAGCGTGGGGCCGCCGGTGTTGTGCGGGTCGAGCTTGGCGGGTACCGGTGCCGGTGGCTTTAGTTCGCGGAGCAGCTTGTCGGCTTGGTCTGCGCGTGCGAGCGCCTCCTTGTAGCCGTCCAATGTTTCGATGGCCGGCTTGAGAAATCTGTTATTCGGCAATCTGATTGCGGTCGCTGGCGCGGTCATCGCTGGTCCCCCTTGTTGTATCGCTTCGCTAGCTCGGCTCTCGCTGATTGGCCGGATCCTGTTCGTGCGGTAGCCGGGTGCCAGGACGGTCTCGGTCGGATCATCGGCTCATCCCTCGGGCGGGTCGTAAGCCAGGTGCTCATACCGGGACAGATCGTCACCGGGGGCGATCGGGGACCACTCTATTGGGAGGCCGACACGTGCCTCGACCTCCGCCCTCGTCGGGTGGGCCGCGATGCCGAAGCCCGGAGTGACGGGGGTCGGTATATACGGGAAATACGGGCCCGGACGCGGTGGCGCGACGGTGGTTGTTGAGGTGTCGATCTTCATCCGGGGGTCGAAGTTCCCCGGCGGGATGGGAGGGCGGTCCCACGGCGCAAATGCCGGGGTGAGTTTACTTTCTGTGCCCTCTGGCGCGCCGGGCGGGTGCGGCTGGGTGGGCGGGTGCGGCATCTGGGTGCCAAATGCGCCTCCCAGATCCCCGTCCCCGCCGGGTTGCGGTGCGGTCATCGCTGGCCTCCTTTTTTGTAGCGTTTGGCGAGCTCGGCTCGCGCGGATTGGCCGCGGGCGACTTGGCCGCCGGCCGCGGGCTGCTGCGTGTCGGCGCCGACGCCGTGCCTCTTTTTGAGAGCGGAGCGGGCGTCGTCGCCCGGCTGTCTGCTCGGGCCGCCGGCAGCGCTGGACTGCCCCCAATTTCGCTGCTGCGATGGCTCGCCCGTCGCAAAAAGCGCTGTCAGGTGGCCCGCGACTTTCTCCTCGTCGACGGTCCCGGAGGCGTTGGTGAACACGGCCGGGTTCGCGGCATTTACGAACGCGTCGAGCTGCGGGCCGTCCAAAAACTTGGCTGCGTGGGTCCGGATCTGCTCTGCGGTGTCGGGGGCGCGGAGTTTGGCTGTCATTGCGGCGAATTCGCCGGGTGTCATGCTGGCGATTGCTGCCTCGGCGTCAGCCGGCAATTCTGGCATTCCGTTGCCTTTCTCGGTACTCGCGTACTACGTCTTCGTCGAAAACCCACCGGCCGGCGACCTTTACGCCGCCTAGTCGGTCCTCGGCGATCTGACCGATGTAGCGGGTCGTACAGCGCAAGATGACCGCTGCTTGGCTGGCACTGATCAGAACCGTCTCCGATTGTTCATCGCCGCCAGGGGCAGCACTTCCGATAGCGGAAGTGCTGACCTCCAGTTCAAGCGCGCGGACGAGCTCGCTTTCCCAGCCTTGAATAGGTCGCCTCGGTGGCGGTTTGTCTCCGCGCCTGCGCCTGAGCTCTTGGTTGGCGCAGTACAACGCGAACCCCCAGAGCCGCGGTGTCAGCATCCGCCGGCCGTTCCCTCGTGTATCAACACGATGGCATCGGCGATGTCCATTACCAGCGCCCGGGCTTCGTCGATAGTCGCCTCGAATGTGCACATGCCGTAGCCGATGACGATGGGGTGGTCGCCGGTCTGCGCGCTGACCCGGGCGGTAAAGGATTGCTTCCGAAGCCTCACGTGTTGGGCCTGCCGTCATCGCGGACGAGACGCAGCGTCGCTGGGGTGGGCCGATCAGTCTTTTCACGGTCAACCGTGAAAAGACTGGTGGGCGCGTCGAGTCGATCAGTGATCTCGGTTAGCAGCCCGAGCAGTCGCAGCGCTTCGGGTGCGGTCAGATCGGCCGGGTGCAGGCGCCGCCAGTGCCGTGCGATAGCGCCCAGGATCGGCCGCAGATCGTCTAAGACGTCCGGCTTCATGGCTCACGCACCGCGAGGATTGCGGTCAGCGGCCCGCTGATTCGGGCGCCGGTATCGTCGGTGAAGGTGAATCCGGTTGCGGTGATGAGACGGTCCCGGCCGCCGGCGTGGACCAACTGCTCCTCGCAGACGTATTCGTAGGAGTCCAGGTCGAAAGATTCGCCGGCGACCATGTGCCAGCCGTCTGCCAGGAGCACGTCGGTGATCCTGTCCGTGTCGATCGCAATGCTCATTGGTGGTTCCTTTCGTAGCGGGTTTGCGGGCACTTGGGTTTGTGGCCTTGGGTTGGTACGTGACAGCCGCATCGGTCGCAGCGCTCCGGGCCTGTAGGTGGCGTGAATCCTGGCCCGTTGGAACCGTTGTCCGGCGGTGGTGCGTCAGAATCCGTCAGAAGCGTCAGAAGTGGCCTCTGATCTGGGGTTTCGCGTTGACGGATGATTTCGTTCTGACGGATCGATCCGTCAGACGGTTTGAAAGTGTCAGTCGGTCTTGGCTGTTCACGCTGTGTTTCTGACGCTTCTGACGCTTCTGACGGATCGTCCGCGAGGTATCGGCCGAAGGCGTCCTTGAGGGCATCGAGCCGGTACCCGCGGACGCTCCCGGTGGTATTGCGTTCGGAGCGCACGCCGAACGGTTTGAGTCGCCAGGCGAGTTTCCTGGTCGTCATCTCGAACTCACTCCACGGCGACTCATCCAACTTGGACAGTGAGGACAACAAATCCACGGATGCGATGAAGGGCACTGCCCGCTCGGCGAATATCGTGCGGATATCGGACAACAGCCTTGTGCTTAGTGAGCCGTCTTCGTCTGCATCAGTCGCCCGGTCGACCAACGCTTTGCACGCTGCCCGGGCACGCTGCGGCCAATCGCCGCCGGCCAAGTCGGCTACCGCGATCAACGGCTCCCATGTATCGGCAGCCCGATCTTCTACGGGCATGTCTGGTTGTGCCTGCCTTAGCTCATCGATGTGCGCGGCCGCCCACACGGCAAGCTGCTCTCGAAGGGTCACCAGCTTCGGGTTGTCGCGGCGAGATCGGAACTGCGCGACTGTTTCACCGCTGGCCCGCCGGCGCATCGAGATGTTGATTGCCCTATCTGTGATCGTGTCGGGCATATTGCCGATTCCTGCGAGCGCAGCCATAGCGAAGGTGTTGAACTCGGTGGGGATCTGCATCGGTCCGACGCAACGTAGAGCGGGCCGGCCGCGTTGGTGGCCAGCGTTTAGCAGTGCGCGCAAATCCTCATTTTGTTCGGCGACACGCTTGGAACCGAATATCGTGTCGGCCTCATCTATCACCAGCGTGGGTGGATGATCTCCGTTGATCGAGCGGAAGATTGCGGCCACGGTCGCGTTCGATGTCGCCAACGTCTTATGTGACGTGCCGGTGATGATGTCGAGCAATCGCGTTTTTCCACAGCGCTTTTCAGGGCTTGTGGCAACCAGTCGCGGCGCGAACTCGAACGCCGGCAGAGCATGCGTTGCCGCTGTCCACAGTGTCACCGCTACCGACGAGTGTCGATCAGGCAGCGCAACGTAGCGCATAAACGTGTCGTGCAGGTCGTCGAGCAGCTCGGCGCCTTCGACGTCTACAGGACCAGGTGGTGTACTTTCCACCAACTGGCCGTCGCGTTCAGCAGTGTCGGGAGCGGGCCTGTACCTGCCGGATTCGGCGATCGCTTTACCGTGTGCCACCAGATCGTCAGTCGTCATTGGCGCCACTCCGCTTAATGATCGTGGCTAGCTTAGTGCGCGCCAAATCGTCGAGTTGAGATGCGAATTCGCGCAGCACGTAGCGAAGAGCTGCCACGTAGCCTTGACGATAGCCAGCGGCTCTCAAGCCTGTCGTCGGCCTGTGGTATCGGCGGCCTCGGTGTAACGGGTCGGGATTATCGCCGATCATGCGAACAGCCGCTCCGCGTCGGCGCTGGCGCGCTGCCAGATCGTCGAACTCAGGTGCGGTATCGTAGGCGGTAGTTGTGGTGGTTTCTAGTGAGGCGCTGGCCGGGTCTGAGGGGGCCCGGTTTTCGTCTTTCTCAGTCATTATCCGGCGCCGCCCATCGGTGTGAGCACCGCGTCCAGGTCTGCAACTTTGACCTTGATAATCCGGTTGCCAAGACGGTAGCCGGGCAGAAGCTGCGCGGCGATTAGCCGTCTGATCGTCTTGTGATCAACGTCGAGATATGCTGCCGCTTCAGGAATTCCGACATAAGCGGGGCGTAAAGCGGAATGCCGCCGAGTCGACTGTGAAGAACTTTTTACGTTGGCCATGAGCTAGCCCGTCCCCTTCGGGATCTGGCTGCTGGCCCCTAAATGTGCAACGTCCGCGGTTCGCCCGCATATGACCGGTTATCAGAGTACAGAAAAGTCAACGATTGGGTATCAACGCCGGCTCGTCGGCGTGTTGCTGCTTTTCGAGCCTGTGCGCGCCAGGATGCCTTTTTCAGTGAACTGGTGGTGCCCGCACTCGCAGACACTGAACACGAGCTCTGCGCGCGGAGGTTCCGGATCGCAACCGGTGATTATGTTGAATCTCCACTCTCCCAGGCGATATGAGCGCTTCTGAGACATCACTCGAGCTCGTTCCGTTGGATCCATGTCGACGGGAAGGGGAATTAGTTCGTTTGTGCGGTAGCGCATCACGCTAACTGGCTGATCGGTCGGAAGCCTCAAATCAAGAATCTGAATCACGACGTCCTCGCATCTAGCGCAGCGGATTTCGTGGGCGATGTACCGCGACCGCTTCTTGTAGGGCAGCGTGTTGATGGCCAGAAGTTGGTCCCTCAGGTAGTCGTATATTTTCGCGGTGTCTTCGTCCTTCCACCACGACAAATCCAGTCGCTCGTTCATCCGTCAACCTCCTTACCCGCCAACGCGATCTTGGACAGGGCGGCCGCGATTTGCGCGTCTCGATTGTCGGCGACGTGCTGGTACACGAGCGCCGCCGAGACGGTGCTGTGGCCCAGTCGGTTCATCAGTTCGGCCAGCGTGCCGCCCGCCTGGGCGGCCAGCACGGCACCGGTGTGGCGAAGGTCGTGGAATCGCAGATCGGTTCGCTTGGCTTTTTCCCGTGCCGGGTAGAAATACCGATACAGCGCGGACGGTTGCAGGTGTCGCCCGTTGACGGCCGAAAAAAGCAATGCATCGCGGGCAGACCCAGTGTGGTTTTGAAGGTGCTTGGCGACTAGCGGCATCAGATGGGGCGGCACCGTGACGTCGCGTGATCCCGCGGCGCTCTTCGGGGTGGTGACACGCATTTCCCCGTCGACGCGGACCACGCCGCGCCGAACGCGGATCACGCTGCCGTCGATGTCGCCTCTGCGGAGCTCGGCCAGCTCGCCGAATCGCATCGCAGCCCAGGCAGCGAGCAGAACCATGAGTCGCAGACGCTGGGGCATCTCGGTGGCGATGATCTCCAACTCGGACAAGGTTGCGGGTTTGATCTTGACCCGGCGCTCGGTGTTGCCGGCACCCGAGATCGTGCACGGGTTCTGATCCGCGATCCCCTCGGATGCCGCGGTGGCCATGATCGTGGACAGCAGCGAATAGGCGTGCGCGCGGATCACCGGGGCGCCGATCGCGCACGTGGCGTACCACTTGCGCACCGACTCGGGGTTAATCGCGCGAACCGTCACGTGACCAAACGTGTCGTTGATGTGGTGCTTCAGGAGCTTGGTGTAGTGCTCGGCTGTCCGGTCTTTCAATGGCCGACCTTTGACGGTGCGGCGCTTCAGCCACTGCTCTGCATAGTCGGCGAACGTCGCGTTGGGGCGATCATCCTGTCCGCTCGATGGCGACCAGAGATCCCGGTCGATTTCGCGGCGCCGATCGGTGAGCCACGCCTCGCCGTCCTGCTTGAGCGCGAAGGTGTTCGGCGCCTCGTAGAACATCCCGTCAGGGCCCGTGTAGGAGGCTTTCCAGCGGCCGGAACGGAATTGCCGCAACCGACCAAAGCTGCGTCTTTGCTTGCGTTCTGTCGTAGTCACTGTTGCCGCCTTTTGCACCACATATGCACCACTATAGAGGGAAGGTGTGGTTAGTTGTGGTCAAGTCTGGTAAATGCTACTGTTTGGCGTGTCAGCAGGTCAGAGGCTTTCTGTGCCTGCTCAGCAACAGTGTAGAGGATCCTGATTGAGACTGGTTCAATCCCAGTATCGCGCACCACGCTTGACCGCAGGTCAGGCCCTATTTTTGGGCCGCCGCGCGGGCACCGCTGCCAATACGCTGCCAATCCGATGTTGATTCGACCTTTGAACTGCTTTTTCATCGCGCTGGCTACTGCGGCGGAGAATTCATTTCGTTCGCCACCTTCTGCAAATCGGTCACCACCTGGTCGAACTCGGCCTCCGTGCTACCCGGCCACAGCGACAAACAATCCCGCTCCGCTTCCTGCAGCTCGTCGGCCGCTCGCTGCATCCGCGTGACCAACGACGCGACACGGTCCGACAGGGCATAGCCGCGTCCTTCCGCCAGCGCGGCACTCAGGTCGCGGCCAGCCTGCCCGACCGGCCGACAACCAATGTGAACCGCGGCCACGTCGTGCGTCCGCAGGGCAGCCACCAGCGTGTCATTGGCGGGGTTGATTTCGTCTAGCGCCGCGTCGACCCGGGTTTTGAATTGCTCGATCTGGTCTCGGCTCATTGTCGCCGACGCAGTTACCGGAGGCGTTATGGGCGTCGGCGATGGCGACGACGTGCCCTGGCCGCCCTGCGGGCCCCCGCACGACACCGCCGCCACCAACACCACCGCAAACCACGACGCGCGAATGGTCACGCGACGATCCTAAGCTGTGTCCCAACCACCAGAACGACGTGCGATTAGCGTGGGGGTCATGGTGGGCACCGACGACGACACGAGCGCCGGCAACAACACCGCGCCTCAGCAGCCCACGGCCGCCGATCTAGAGCCCGGCACCCTCGCCTGGCGGGTGCAAGTCGCAATGGGTGCGCACGGGTTCTTCAAGATGCCCCACGATCCGGGCATCGCCACGGCAATCGGCAAAACGGTCCACCCGACAACGTTCGAAATGTGGTCGGTCGCCGACTATTCGAAATACCTCCACACGCGGGGCCTCCGCGACGCCGGCAACGTCATCGCGCTAACTCAAGTCACCCGCGCAATGGAACGCGTCGGCTTCCTATTGCCCTGCGGCACAGCGCCCAACGCGCCATTCATGGCACAGCAGTACCTCACCCAAGGTGGCGCGTCGCCCGGCCAGGTCGGCGGGAACCTCTGGCTGTCGGAGATTTTCGGCGCGGAACTCATCATTCCTAGCTACAACTTGGTGACCGTTCAAATCTCAGGCACCGATGCGGCCGGCAATGCGCACTGGGGCACCGGTTTGGTCCTCGACCACACACATATCGTCACCAACAAGCATGTCGTGGCCGCCCTGGATCCCGGCTCGCCCCTCGTGGTAAGCCCATCGACCGGCCATGACGGCACCCAAGAGGTCCCCACCAAATATGCCGCTCATCCGCATGCGGACCTCGACGTTGCGGTTATCGAAACTCAGTTTCCGGCAGGCCAGGGTATGCCGCACCTGGCGGGGATGGCGTTCCGTGACCCAGCGTGGGCTGACGAGGTCTACTTATTCGGCTACCCGCGCGTACCGATGATCGCCGGGATGCAGATAACTGTGCAGCGTGGCGAGGTGGTCAATCCGGCTGCCGAGACACCCGCGGCCGGCGGCCTGCTCCGGCAGAAGACCTTCCTCTATTCGGCCATCGCGCGCCCAGGCAACAGCGGTGGACCCATCGTGGCTCACGATGGGCGGGTCATTGGTTTAGTGGTGGAAGACAGTGCGCCTGGGGCCCGCGCCCAGGCCGCAGGATACGAGCCGCCACCGGCGGACACGCCCGAAAAGCGGATAGACCGCCTCGAGGGCGAGGTGGAGCAATTGAAATCCAAAGCCCGCGCCCCGGCGTTCTATCGCGGCATCCCGTCGAGCGAAGTCATCCAAGCACTCAGCGATCTCGGGTTTGGAGGACTCGCGAAGCTAGATGATTTGCCGCCCAGCGGCACGTCGGTCTACTACCCTTAGCGACCTCATGCCACCGAAGGTTGGACGACTCGCAGCAGCCGCGACGCTCGCCATCATCACAGCCGCCTGCTCATTTCCCCACACCTCCGCAGACCCCTCGACGACCCAGACCCCGCCGTTCCCCGTCGGCCAGGTCGGCAGCCCCGTGCACGTGAAGGCCGCCAACGGGGCGACTGCCGACGTCACCCTCAACAGCGCCACGTGGCTCCCGGCCGGCTGCGCCGGCGGCTGGGAGTGCAACCTGATCGAGCTCACTATCACCGGCACATCCACTGCGCCGTTCAAGTTCGACGACAGCTACATCGTGACCGGCTACGGGGGCGGGGACCAACCGTTCACCCACCCCACCGACGACCACTGGCTCGGCGGCGACTACAGGGTCAACTACCAGAAGATCGCCAAGCTGCCACCCCTGCGATCGGGCAGTGTCGCGGCCGGCCAGACCGCCCAGGGCTACATCGGCTACGGCTGCAACTCGTGCGGCGGGCACGACCTGTACGTCAAGATGATCGATCCCGACACCGAGAACCCCAGCACCGAGCCGTACGGCGTCGTCGAGGCAGGCTGGAAAATCCACACCTGACGAAACGGCGATTCGCGTGTCGGACCCATGCGCGAAGATTGACCGCTAGTGCTCGGTGGGGTCCAGGCCGTGCTCATCGCACACCACAAACTCGCGCCCCGGCTTGTGACGCCACTGCCCGCCGTGACAAAACAACACCGAGCCCTCGACCGGGGACTCGCCCAACTCGGTCGCCGGCAGGGCGACACCCGGATGCCCGGCCTCCCAGTCCTGGCGCCGATCGCACCACGCGCAGTACACCGCCCACCACTCGGCCTCCGTGCCGGTCTCGCCGAGCTCGCGGCCATCGAAGACCACGAAATCCTGCGGTGGCGCGTCGTCACCACGGCGGGCGCGGATACTCACGCGACACCGACCATATGCCGGCCAGACGAGGACCGGCGGCGCGGCGCGACCGGCCCATCGGCCGGAGGTTTGAGAGCGCGAGATAGACGGGCCAGGGCCAGACGCTGCTGACGTAATTCCACCGCGGCCGGATGCGCCCGCAGCCCCTGCGAGGACTCGGACATCAGGCCGTCACGCTTCAGGATGGCTTTCAGCGCCTCGATGAGGTCGACCGTGGCGCACACCTCCACCAGTAGCGCCCGGTCGGTGCCGTCGAAATCGAAATCTCGCGTCACCTCGGCCCACAGCCGGCGACCCGCCGGCCCCAGCGCGGCAGGTGCGCCCTGTTTAGCAGCCATTCGGAACTCCCTTCAAACACATTGTCCCACAACGCTTCTGGCCGACTCGGATGAGTCGAATTGTGTTGGACGCCAACAGTTTTCACTTTAAGGGCCAAACCTTTTTCGCTTTAGTAAATATAACAAGCCCGACCGGGCGGTCGGGCGCGTAGCAAAGAAAAAAACGGCATAGTCGCAGTTCAGAGGCTTTCCAGCAAACCCGCCTGACCTGCATGTTTCAAATTGCATTCGGTCTGGCGTGCAATTCTGGGGCGTCTTAGAATGGTGTTCAGGCCCCCAATTTAATGGTTGGCGGTGTTTATCGGCGCGTTGGAATGGATACAATTCCTTAAACACCATTCATACCATTTAACATACCATTTAATTGGTTATTCCGACCGATCTCGGCGATCGGTGAAACCATCTCGCCCGCGGGTCTCGTCGACCCACTTCTTGTCGGCCGCGGAGAAGTTGAGCGTTTCGGGGCAGCGTGCGGGTTCGGTTGGGCGCGCGTCGTGTGGCGGGATGGTCGGGTTGGTCCCTCGGTGTGCCGGGTCTGGCGAGAAAGGGGCGCCGTCCGCGGCACACCGAGGAAGTTCATCGGGCCGGTTTCGGTTTCGGGTGGTCCCCCTCGGCCACGCCCGCTCCCGGCGAAGGAATTGGTTCGCGTGACCGAGGGATCTGGTCGAGCTTATCGAGGACCGGGTTGGGTCGGCGGGGTTTGTTGCGAAGCGGGCGGGGCTCCGGTGGTTGGTGGTTGCGTCTAGGCATGGCGATTAGTGCCCGGGCGAGCGTTGCGCCCCGCACCGCGGGCAATGGGTGTCGGCGGCCTCGAGGACCGCGTGGCGGCATGTCCAGCACCATTGCAGTGATGCGCGTCGGGCCTTGATCCGCTCGAGTTCGCGGTCGACCTCGCGGCTGACTTTCTCGCGTTGGCGTTCGGCGTCGGCGTCGCGCAATTCGGTCGCCCTGCGCAGGGGGGCGGGTCGGCGGGTGAATTGGGCTGTGAAGTCGTCGTCGTCCATTTTCACTGCTCCCCGGGTCGTTTGAACCGCGGGAACGTTGCGCCGGTACCCACAAGTCCGGCGCGCTCGGCCGCCCGCATTTCATCAATATTCCTGGTGGCGCGGTCGATTGGGTCGTCGGCGCCGTCTGCGGCGATCAGGTTTTCGGCGGCCGTTAACTCATCGCTCCATCTGCCTTCGCGCCTGAGGCGGTCCTGGCGGGCTTGGATGGCCCGCACGCGGTCTTGTGCCGGGTTGCCCATCGCGGCTAGCTCGCTGCGGAATTGGGCGGCCTTGGCGGCCTGGGCGGCTTGCTGTTCGGCGCGTTCGGTGAACAGCTGGCGGGCGACGTCGCGTGCGATGCAGCGTCGGCCTAGGTCGTCGAGGAACACGGAGCCGTCGAGGCGTGCGGCTAGGTCGTCGATGGTGGGCGCGAATCCCTCGGCGACGAGCTCGGACAGCGTAATCGGGGTGCTGGTCATATCGGTCATTGTTCTCCCTCGGTTGTCGGTTGTGAGGCGGTTGTTGGGGCGGTCGGGTCGCGCCAAGAGCAGACACGCACCGCCGGATGCGTTGGTCTGCCCCCCTCCGCTGGTTGCGCGCGGCCCGACCGCCGGCTCATGGGGTGCTACCGAGGAGTTGTCGGGCTCGGCCGGCGGTGGTCGTGACGCGGTTGTCGTGGTCGACGGCGCAGCAACCCGGCACCCTGCACGACCAGAACAGCTGCCGGTGGACCCGGGGGCTGGCCCCGCAATCCCCACAGAGCGGGGTCGCGGCACCGATGACGGTTATCGTGGCGCGCTTCCCCAGGCGCCGATCGCAGCCGGCGCAATGCAGCTGGACGCCGGCGGTCATCGGTCCCCGATTCGGATGGGCCCTAGGCCGCAGTGCGCGGCGGTGACGGCGCCGGCGTCGGCGGGGGTGGGGTGGAGTTCGAGTCTTTGGCATCGCGGGCAGTAAATGCGGACGGTGTGCCGGCCGGCGTAGACGCGTTCGGCGATGACCTCGGCGACGGGGATCTCGGTCATGCGTTTGTCCTCTCGGCGCGGTGCGCGCCGCAGCGTTGCCCCGGTGTGGCGACCGGGTGTCGGCAGGGGTTGCCGGCCAGGGTGGGACGTCCGCAACGCAGCGGGGCCAGTTGGGTGCGGGCCCGCCAGACCGCCGGTAGCGGGCCGGTCTGCTCGTGGGCCGGCGGCTCGAGGTCATACCGCACGGTCGGGTCGTCGATGCCGTCACGCCACGCGAGGACCAGCTGCGCGGTGCCGTCGGGTGCGATGACGGTGGCGGCGAGGTAGTCGGGCCGGCCGACGTCACAGAGGCAGATGGTCCGGCCGGGGTCGATGATGCCGTTCATCGGGTCCTTTCGATCAGAACAGCGGTTGGTTGTCGGCGATGCGGCACTCATGGCAAGCCCCGTACCGCAGGGAAGCTGGGCTCGTGAGTTCCGCGCCGCAGTCGCATGTAGCGGCTGTAGCGGATATATGGCGGGACAGAGGCGGGTTCTCGTCGGCCTCGGCCGACTCTTTGCCGGGGTCGGAATCGTCGTCGACGACGGCGGCCAGATACCGCGACCAGGCATCGGCGAACTTCGCCCGCGCATAGCCCTTTACGACGTTGCCGGCGTCATCGCGGAAGTTCGCCGATTTAATGCCGTACCTGCTAAGACGGTGCGCTAGTCCTCTGGCGTTAAGTGCGCTGCCATCCCTGTTTATAGATCCCCAAGGACTCTCTAAAAAATCGTTTAACTGAGTTAGTACTGAAGCACTCGCTAAGGAGTCGGCGCCCTGTTTGCGGAAGACCTCCCGGATATCGGAGAGCAGCAACACGCCGAGGCTAGGTCTGTCTCCCCTAGATGCCGCTACAGCCGCTACAGCCGCTACGCGGGCGGCGTCGGGCCAGTGGCCGCCGGCTAGTTCGGCGACCGCTAGCAGGGCTTCCCAGACGTCGGCGTGACGGTCTTCGATACCGGCGGGCATCTGCGGCCATTGCTCGCGGGCGTCCTGCTCGACGATCGCCGACCAGGCGGCGAGGCGGCCGCGCAGCTTCTCGCCTTCGGGCGCGTTGATCCGGTGCCGCCACGGCTCGACGGCTTCGGTCGGCGCACGCCGGCGCATCCGAATAACCACGCTGCGCGACATGATGGTGTCGGGCAGGTCGTCGAGGCCGGCCATCGCCACAGCGCAATAGGCGGGCAGGTCTTCGGTTTCAACGAGCCTGCCGCGAACGACGCAGCGGCCGGCGACGGCGCCGTTACGGTGGCCGGCGTTGAGCATCCCGCGAACGTCCTCGTGTTCTTTGGCTCTCGGCCCGAATACAGTGTCAATCTCGTCATAGAGGATGGTGGGGAGTCCGTCGGGGTCGCTAACTTTGCGGAACAGGTAGGCCGGCGTGGTGTTGACCGCGTGTACCGGGCGCGGGACGAGCGGCTCGCTGACCTCCAAGGCGCGGGTCTTGCCGCTGGCCGGTTCGGGGCTGAGGAACGCGATCCGCGGGGTGGACTCCCAGCAGTGCATTAGATGCGTGTGAGCGATCCACAGGGTGTGCGCGTCGAGCGCCCACTCGTCGGGATACGCGACGAACCGGGACAAAAACCCCCTGATGTCGTCGAGCAGGTCGGCGCCGTCTGGGTCGTCTTCGGCGCCGTCGGGGGCGAAATCAGGCGGCGGGACGTCGGTAGGCGCGTCGACGATGCCGCCGGCGGCGCCAGACGGGTCGAGTTTCGGCGCGTATTTGCGGCTCTCGCCGATCCGCTTGCCCATGGCGATCAGATCGTCGGTCATGCTGCCCACTTCCGGAGCCATACGGGGATCTGGCGGCGGCGCACGGCGGCCGTAGTGTCCGGATCGAATACCGGCGGCAACCCGACAGCGGTCAGGTGCTCGCTCGCGGCGGCGGCGCCGTCGACCATCCGCGCCGACAGCACCGGACGGGGCCGGCAGCGATGCCGCCAAGGATCACGGCAACCGCAATCGAGGGGGACGGACCGGGCAGCGGCCGGCCGGCGCCGGCGCAGCTGGGCGGCCAGTGTGTCGCCTGCGCGGTATCGGTGCGCTGGGTTACGCTGAGTTCGGTTGGCGGTGGCGACTTCTAACCGTTGAGATCCGGTTCCCTTGCCCGAGGGGGCCGGTTCTTTTTTGGGTGGCTCCCCTCGCGCGGTCATGTCGCGACCACCTTGGACACCCTCCAGCACGAGCGACAGACGCCGCGCCGGATCGTTGCCCGCGTCGACAACAGCCGGCCGCATTCCCGACAATTGGCCGGGGTTTCGGGCGGGGTTATCTGTTGCCGCCGCGACTGGTTGACCCACTGCTTACGGCTCATGCGCTCTGGCCGGTCTGCCCGGCCATCACGGCGTCAATTTCGTTGAGGTCAACGCGCAGGACACGCGGACCCATCTGGTACCGGGTGAGTCGGCCGTCAGCGAACATCGCCCGGATGGTGATGGGATGAACGCCGACATAGTCGGCGGCCTGCGCCACGGTGGCATACCGGCGGCGACCGTTGCCGTTGACGGTGTCGAGACGTGCTCGGGTTTGGTTCTTCATTTCGATCTCCAGGCATGAAAAAAGGCCCGGGATCGAAGCCGGCTCTCAAGAAGACTAGCAGTAGTTCATATGTCTAGGTGCAATCTTGTGCAGGCTGCGTCGCGCGCCATCTCCAACTGGTCCAGCGTCATCACGATCACCGACTCGCTCGCCTCAATGGTGAACACAGCGCGGAACCTGTCATCGGTCGCGATCATCGTCAGCAGGGTTTGCAGCTTGTCGTCATCAGAGCGGTACGACCGCCGGCTGCAATGCGGTGCCGTACAGATGATTTCGATAGCGAGGCGCCGCAAATCGGGCTCATCGGGGCTAGTCCATTCCGGCCGAAACCATTTCGGGTCGTGGCCGCGCTCCTCGCCTTCCATCGCCCAGATACGAATAGCGGCTTCGTCGACACTTTCGGCGCCCCACCAGCCGGGCCGGTCGGCGAACCACGGCAACCGAGCGACTCTGTCGAGTTGGCCGCCGCGACCGCCGTGGTCGCAGACGATGACGAAGTCCGGGTGGCGTTGTCCGCTAGCCATTGGCGGCCATTTTCGACAGCATCGCCGCTATCTCGCGGTCCCGGCCTTGCGCCGCGTGCTGGTAGCGCATGGCCGCCGCCGGGCTCGAATGCCCTAGGCGGGCCATCAATTCGGCGATCGTCGCCCCTGACGCGGCGGCCAGCACCGCCCCCGAATGCCGCAGGTCGTGCCAGCGTAGGTCGTCGCGCCCAACCTTCGCCCGCGCCTTATACCAGTGCCGGTTGAGGGTCGACGGCTGCAAATGCCGCGCACTGCTCGCATGGGCAGATTTTTTGTCTATGCGTCCGCCGGATTTTTTACGGGGCACTAAGGCGCCGGCTGGGAAGAGCAGCGCATCCCGTCCCGTGGCAACGTGTTTCGCTAAATGCGCTTCGACGGCGGGGATGAGGTGCGGCGGGATCGCCACATCACGGACCCCCGCCTCGCTTTTGGGGCTGGTGACCTCGTAGAGGTACTTCGCGGGGTTGTCGGCGGTGTTGCCGGTTTGTTTGACGCGCACTGCGGCGCGCCGAATGCGAATCACCTCGCCGGCGACATCAATGTCGCGGCGGCGTAGCTCAATGGTCTCCCCGAAGCGGAGCGCGCACCACGACGCCAGCAGCACCATCAGTTGCAGCCGGTCGGGCATGGCAGCGGCAAGTTCGGCGATCTCGGCGACGCTGGCGGGCTGGATCTTGTGGACGCGGGTGGCGCGGCCGGCGCCGACGATGCGGGCCGGGTTGGCATCAATCAGGTCATCGTTAACCGCCGACGCCAAGATGGTGCGCAGCAGGCTGTAGGCGTGGGCCCGCATCGTGGGCTTGTCGGCCAGGGTGGCGGCGTGCCACACCCGCACATCCTTCGGGGTGATCGCCGACAACTGGCGGTTACCGAACGTCTCGACGAGGTGGTCGTCGAGAAGGGCTTGGTAGTGGGCGCGGGTGCGTGCCTTGATGGGGCGGCCGGCCACATGCCGGCCCGCAAGCCACGCCGTCGCGTACACCGAGAAGGTGGCCTTCTCGCGCGCCGCAGCGGGCCCGCGCTCCAATTCGCGGCGCTTGTCGACGGCCCATTGCTCCGCATCGGCCTTGCGCTCGAAGGTCTTTCCCGCCGAGCATCGGGCACCGCTGGTCGGGTCGGTGTAGCGCACGCTGTAACGGCCGGACCGCTGCTGGTCGACTTGGGCGAAGCCCCGTTTGTGCCGTCGGGCCATGCTGGTGTTCCTCGATTCCGCTGCCGATGCGCTGCCAATGAGCCTATACGAGGCTGCGTCCAACTGTACGTAATTGTATTGGTGGGCGGCGGACATGTGAGCAGTTCAGAGCCAGTTTTTGCAGGTCAACTGGGATGCTCGCGGCCATACAGTAAGCCTACTTCAATCCCAGTATCGCGCACCAGTGTTTTCGCAGTTCAGGGCCTATATCTAGGCCTGCTCTACAAAATTCGTGACCCCAACGGAACCGATGCTATTTCGAGGGCGCTCCGCGATCGCTGCTGGCGACGACGGAGCCGAGTCAACGACACCACCTTAGGATTCATCCTGTGTGGGCGGAGATCATCCCGGTGATCATTTCGGGCCTTCTCGGTGCTGGTGTCGCGTCGGTGGTGGCACCATGGTCGAACTGGGGCGTGGAGAAGCGAAGGAGCGACAGGCAGTATCGGCGCGACTTGATTCGTGACTGGCGAACCGGCATCGCGTCACTAAGTTCGGAAGAGCAGGCGCTCGGGACTATGTGGTACGAGAGT
>QGNH01000756.1_pt1 | contig 23390 bp, 35 predicted proteins | sample 1735481 | NCBI WGS metagenome assembly QGNH01 (sample SAMN09239004, study PRJNA386568) | Viral metagenome, whole genome shotgun sequencing project.
GGTGCAGGAGGCACCATGTTTTTATTCCAAGCACCGCAGTGCCATCATTATCGTTGCCTGACTCCCACCTGACGATTAGGCACCGTTCAGATGTATTCAGCTACGGCGTTGGCTTCAGCGAGTAGACGATCACCGCATTCCCCGGTGCTCCGCCTAAAGTGCTGGTCAGCGTGACGGTACCGGAACAGGTGGCAGTGCCACTCGTGCATGTGGCCGTAGTGGGTGCGGCTGTGCAGCTTTGCCCTCGCGAGGTGATTGTGATCGCTCCGGCCACTCCGCTTGTGACTGCCATTGTTGCCGTAGCTGTGCAGGCAGCATTGAAAGTCCCCAGTGATACGTTTCCTGTCCCGCTAAGCGGGAGGCTGCTCACATACGTTGCTGTTGCCACGCCTGTGGCTATAAATCCTATCTCAGGCTGTAAGTTTTTCGTTGTCGTTGAACTGACAGTTATCGGTGAATATGTATTTTCTGCGGCTACCAGGGATGCGCTGGAAAAGTTCCCCGACATAAACTCCGATACGCTAAGGACGGATGGAGAGAGAGCGACAATGTTGTAATTGATTTCTCCTACATATCCTGCTGAACTTCCACTCCACGTTGCTAAGCCCTGTGGCGTGTAAATGTTAGTCGTGTCATAAAAAAGTTTATAATATGCGCTTGGGGGAGCACTGCTGGAATACACGCCAATCTGCATCTTCAGCTCGTAGGTTGACTTTGCAGCAATGGTGTTGGCAGGAACGGAGTAGTTGTTGGAGGTCGAGTACAGAGTAGTACTGAGCGCATCTGTCGTCTGGTTGCTGCACCACAGATACAGGCTCCCGCCGCTCGACCATGTGCAACCCAAAGGTGTGGATGGATCGACGGTGATGAGATTAGGAATGGCAGACAGTACCTTGAATGGACCGGCGTTAAAGCTCCCGCTGGTGCATGTAGCTGATGCTGTGATGCCGAAAAGCTGGCCCGGAGCAACGTATGCGGCAGGTAGGGACGTGCCCGTGATCGTGGTCGAAGTCCCCGCCGTGATCGCGTTTGCCCCGATGCTTTGATCTGCCGCCATCGCGCAGGCGCACTCTGGAGTGACAGACGGCGGAGGTGATGCCAACTGGGCACCAATAGTGTTCGCACTAATGGTTAGGGGCGTAGACCCATTGAAAACAGCGCCGGGGGCTGCTCCCGCATTGCTATTGTTAATGGTTAAATTGGCGGGCGTGCCCTGGTTGCAGGCTTGCCCTACGTCATACAACAAGGGCGGATTGACGGAGAACCATCCGGCGCAATCTCCAGGTGTTATTGTTCCGTACACTGTAGGTACGCCGGTAAGAGTACCGTTCGGAGCTACGGTCCATGAGTTCTGAGCCGCCGCTGTCATAGTGAAAATCAGAGCAAACAAAAAGGTAATTGTCTTCATTGCGTCCTCCTAGTTTCCGCCAGCGTAAATGCTGGCCACGCGTGACGCATCGAACATTTCAGGATAAACTCGCAAGTCCCACACATAACCGTGCAGGTAGTTTGATCCTCCAGAGATTCCAGCACCAACGTACAGGTGGTTGAACTGGTAAGCCCCATTATTTACGCCTGTAAATGTTCCTGACAGCACGCCATTGACGTAAATATAGGTGTTCACCGCGTCAGTTGTTACCACGATATAATAGGGAGTTCCAGTGTTCAATGCCGTTGTGGAGAGTTTGTAGCTATTCCCCAACCAGTAAGCCAACACCATGTTCGCGCCACTAACTTTGATCTCCAGTAGGCGGGCGGGATTGCCATCTGTCGGCGAGGTGCCTACACTCCACACCGGATCGTTAGCATTTAGCTGGTCAAACTGCACCCAAAAGCTGAAAGCCATCTCATTGCCAAGTATGGTGCGCAAATCCATCACTTGATGCAACGCGGCCAGCGCAGTAGTATTTGTGCTTATGAGTGCGGGCTGGCTGGCCGCCCCACTCAACGCAGTATATATGGCGGTAATGACAGAACCTGTCTCCAGCGCATGTGACGACTTAGTTACGTCCATCATCGGCACAGTAGGCGTATCCAGGTATGCCATATCGTAGGTTTGGTCATTAACAGCGGCATAACCGAGAAACGTCCGCGAAGCTGCTGTAAAATATGGAGTGGTAGAGCGCCAGAGTTTTAGCCCGTGATCATACAGCGCCGAGCCGGGAGCGGCATCAAAAGGAACCATCATATAATATAGGTTTCCTTCCATCCAAACCGATGCACAATAACTATCCGTATCGGTAAAGATAGGGCTGTTAGCAGCGGCAGTCATGGCTCCGCTAAATGTCTGGTCTTGCGTGGTGTAGACGTATTGGTTTCCGTGCTGTAGTTTCCCATTTGTGTATAAGTAATATGTTGCCGATGAAGGACTGTAGATCACCGCAGTAGGATCGAAGTTGGTAGATGCTGGATTAAATAAACCAGGAGCGGCGCCGCTGTTAATACGGGTAAACGTGATGCCGTCAGTCGCAGTCGCCTCGCCCAGTTGATTTGTGGCATTTACCGCGCTATTAGACCCTCGGTACAACATAATCCAAACACCATCCGAAACGCGCTGGAAGACGCTGCTTGTTTGGAGCGTCGCATCCCACGGACCACACGCAATAACGTCTCCGCTAGACGGTTCAGTGGTGGGTGTTGTAGTAACAACGATGGTTGTTCCGGTCGAGGATACGACATAATTACCCGCTTGAATGTATCCGTGATTTGTCTGGTCGTATACCAGCATCCCACTTGTACAGGAAGCTCCTCCAGATACCACGTTAATTGTGGTTGTAGATGAACCTGCCGCTGCCGTGACAGTAGTTCCCATTCCTAAACTTGCTAAAGCTATGGTAGGATTGCTCCAATTCACCAGATTGGAGCTTTCAAAGCGGTTAATATTTGAAGCCCCACTTTGTCCATTCGATAGATAGTAGTACCAACCACCAGCCGGATTTCTTGTTACTTGGCCATAAATGTTTTCAGAACCCGGCCCATTAATCACAGGATTGCCTGCATACTTTGTCCAGAGATTCTGGAGCGACCCAGTCTCCATCAAAGGCACCGTGATGTCAACATACTGTCCGGAAGTTGTAAAGTGGAAAGCGGGAACTGTGCCGAGCGGCCCGGTGATTGTTGTTGCAACTGTCGAAGTATTGCCACTGACAAGCACTCCGTTTAGGGTTGTACCGTCTATGGACGGGACGGATGTAGCAGTGACCGTTGTAGAGGCAGCATTGTCACTGAACGCCCACCCAAGATAGGTGTTGGCAGTAAACTTTGAAAAAGGTGCCGCCGTCGCCTGACTAGTGCCGTCAGGAAAGATGACGCCGGTCGAACCGATTGTTGTAGGTGTCGTAGTGCCAGCCGCGACGGTTCCTGAAAAGTTTCCGTTTGTGCCATTGACTACGTTCGGAGTTGTGCTGCCCAATACGGGAGGAGAAGCAAAATTTACGACTGGAACGTTGGCAAGAACAAAAGCATCCGTAGCTACTTTGGCGGTGTTGTCCCCGGTGGTTTGGGTTGTAGCGGTGATTCCATTTGGAAGAGAACTAGTTGGTTGGACTGTAGTTCCATTTGCGGCATAATACGGGACTTGTCCCGCAGTACCAGAGCCAACAGTCCCCGAACCTCCTCCTCCTCCATTTATGCAGATATTCTCGGTAGTATAACTTCCTTGACCGGGAGCAGAAACAGTTTCATTGACGCAGTAATTAAGTGGGATATAGTAGTCGTAGTTGCCGTTTTTATCCGAGGTAACCAATCCCGAAGTGATCTGACTAGATAAACCGGGGTCCGAATAAATAGTTGCGGTCGCTCCCGTAACCGTGTTGGTCACGTAGATAGAGCCGTTCGGCACAATTTGCGCAGTAACGCCAGAAGTTCCCCGGGCCAATAGTTGGTTGACCCGGTGGTACCCCGTGGTGGCTTGGCCAAAAGCAAGAATCGGAATGAGAAGCAGCAAGAAAAGTTTATTCATCGGGCCTCGTCCAGATAATGGAGCGCTGTTAGCACGTATGTTCGCCAGTTTCAAAATCTACAGAGTAAGGAACGGAGATCGAAGTGCTTCCTTCGCTGGCTGTTCCTACTTTCCAGTCGGCCTTGCCCCACTTTGCGGGAGTATGTTCTCCATCGTCTTGAGCGTGCTGCGGACCTTCTTGTTCTGTGGTAAGGGAAACGAGTTGTCCTGCTCCCTTAGCTTCGCCTTCGGGGCCAGAAGGGCCGACAGCGGAGTAGTCAGATGGTTTTGAGTTGCGCGGAGATTCGAGATTTCCGCCGAGCACAACGAGATTACCTACGGTCATATTATCCTCTTGATATTGCCGCAGGCGGGAAACCCGGTGCGGGATTTTGTTTTGGTGCAGAATTCAGAGCAGACTTGCTCCACGGGAAGGATGGTTTAGGAGAAGGTTTGTAACTGGGGAGGCCAGCGGGAGAACTGTCCGGAGGGGGAGCGGACCACCCGTTTGGGCGATCTACTCGGAGGTGTGGCTGGAAAGTAATACCGAATAATTCGTACGTACCGTTATTTACAACGTCAGACGACTGCTGTGGCATCTTTCCAATAAATTTCTGACCCGTCGGTGCGTTCCATCGATTCGGCTGGCAAGGGTCGCAAGAGTACTCATCAAGGACCTCGCCGTCATCGTCCGTTATCTGGACAAATAGTTTCACGCTACCCCCAAAATCCGGCCCCAAGGACGTTTGGCAGCCCATACGGCGTCTGAGTTGATGCTTCTGGTTCTGGTTGGAATAGATCGGCTGTTGGCATAATTGGCTGTTCGCTATTTATGATGTTTCCGTTATCGTCCATCCATGATCCGTTCTGCGCCATATAGTCTTCGTTGAAGAGTTCGTTCCATCCTATTTGATCTATGCGGGAGAACATCTCTACGTTGTTTTCGACTATGGCTTGGGTGGCGCGGGGGGCATACCGATTGGGCATCTGAGAGATGACATCGGGTATATCATCGTGGTGATGCGAGACCAAACATTTGGCCCATTCACTATAAAAGACTTCCAGATTAGGTTCTTTGGGAGCCATGCAGGCATTCAAGAATTTTAGACGTCCCTCGGAAATCCAAGGGTACATCGACCGCATTCGGACGCGCTTGGCATCTATTTGATTGTCGGGAGTTACCCAGTCAATATGAGAGCACAACTCAATTACGCGCGCGTCTCTTGTTCTGAGCGCTGTCGAAATAATCGTAGGCTCCAAGAAACGAGACCCGGCGGCATCTTCAATTCCAATAACAAATGGATGCTCTTCTACGGCTAGATCAACTACGGCTTGGGCGAGGGTGGAGTGATTGAAGCGGTCCCGAACAATCTTGCGAACGTATCCGACCGTTTTCTTGTTGCCGGTCTTCTCTCCCTTGGAAGTAAGTTCATCTTCTTCTGTCCAGATAATGGACGCGCCAGTCGAGTAGTCTCTACCTTTTTTCTGGCTGAAAGCAAAATCCCAAAACTGGCAGCAAGGTCCTTCTCGGGGAAGCATCTGATACGGAACAGTAGCCCGGAGCATCATCATTCGGTCAAACTCTACGTCACTCGTAGTCTGGGGGTTCTGGTTAAGCTGCCCCTCTGTGACTCTCTCGTTCTTGGTAAACTTTCCGACGAAGAACGAGTACGTAATGAGGTTGGGAACAAGCAGGGAGCAACCCTCTTCCCCTGCTTCTTGGTACGTTACAGGGCGACCCTCTCTAGACAGCTTATCAATTATTTCCGGCTTAATCTGACAGGCTCTACCAATAACAATGTCAACATTGAAGGTCTTGTTGTGCAGCTTCTTCCAGTTTGGACCTTCTTGGACTACTTCAATTTCTCCGTTGTTTTGGAACTTGTCTACTAATTTTCCGTAGTGATCCATTTCGTGGTATCTAGTACCAACGAATTGCAGAAAATACCCATCCCCGCCAGGGACTAGCAGGTTTTCTACTAGGTCTAACTTTTCGGAAACACTTTGACACTGCGTTTCAGTTTCTGTGTTTTTATCAGAGACTGCGTCATCCGCTTTGATGACCTCGTAGTGTTGTCCGGATTTTGTTTTTCCCACGGACGACGCCGTTACTGTCGCCTCTTTGCGTTTTACCTTTTTGCGGGACCACACTGGGCAGGTAAAGACATTTCCTTTGCGCATATCCTTTTCTGGGCAGCAGTATTCTGGCCAGAATAGATTCATCAGAGTAGGTTCATCTTCTCTTAGAACAAAGAATGCTTTTACCTCTGATACGAAGCCAGAAGACAAGCTGGCCTCGGCTGTTAGGTACAGAAGTCGTATGTGGGGGTACGCCAATACCCATTGAACCGTGTCAATATGATCCGACCAGCTCTTGGCACATCCGCGAGGCCACAGCAATACTCTTGTTTTAACTTTGCTGAGTTTGTGGATGGGAGTCTTGGGGTCCTTTTGGACATACATATCGAAAACAACGTCATAGGTCGGGTCGAGAAAAATATTATCTGCGACGGGTTTAATTTCTCCCGTTGTGCTGAGAGAAATGATGTCCCATAAGAAGTATTTAGCCAACCACTTGATATCAAAAATACACCGCCGACGAACTTCTTTCCCCACCCGCGAGTTGGGTACGTGATCTACTCCCAACTTCATCTCGTTCTCAAGATCAGGTCGTATTTCTTGCAGAAAGTTATACAGGTCTTCGTTTGATATCAGGGAAGCTCCTGAATAAAATTCCTCTGGGCGGCTGTCGAGCAGGTTCGGATCTGTCCCATTCTTTATGATGAGTTCGTCAAACCGGTCTAAATTGTCCATTATTTGGATTACTTCTTTCCTTTGCGACTTTGCCCGGACTCGGACAGCGCCACAGCGATTGCCTGTTTTGGATTCGTGATCTTGGGTCCTTTCTTGGACCCTGAGTGCAGTTTTCCTGCTTTAAATTCTTTCATCACGCCCGTAACGGCTTTTTGCTTTCCAACTTTAGTAGTTGGTTTTCGGGTTGGCATAACCAGTTCCTTTTTCGTTCCTTAAATCTTGAAGAATTGCCGCAGCGAATGCCGCTTCGTTCTGATGCTCAAGTGCTACTGATTTATACCCGTTAAGCTGGGCGTTTCGAGCGGCCACCAGCGATTTTTGCCGGTGTCCACCCACAAACAATCTGAGTCTTTCCAGAACTTCGAAAGTCATGTATCTACCAAAGTCCGAGTGCTTTGTTCCCTACTTTAGCGCCTAGCTCCGCGAACGGACCCACTTTTTTGTACCAAGGTTCCGGCAGGAAGTAACGTCTAGTTAAGTCGTCGCTCACTCGCTGAGCGTCCCCGGCAATATTATCTCCACGGTCCAAGATACCGGCTGCATGATCCAAAATCTGACCGATAGCTTTACGCTTGAGAAGCTCGTCTAGATCGTATCCAGCTTGGGAGTAATTAGATAGCAGGGGTTGTGCCGCTGCTATCGTTCGTTGGCCCTCGTTAAGAGTTCCGGTAGCGGCCTGCGCGGTTCCGGTAAGAGCATTAGCTGTTCCGGACAGGGAATCTGCGGTGCGGCTGAGGCGGGACGCTGCAAATCCAAACTGATCCATAGCGGCGTTTACGTGTGGAATTGCAGACCGTTCCTGAAGCTGAGTGGTTACAACAGCGTCCCCGATCTTCACCGCAACTTTGTTTATTTCGTGCAGAGTTCCTCGGGGTCCACTTATCGCGTCAAGCGTTGGTTTGAAATCGGGCGCTGAATTCCCCCACTTATCTATCGCCACAATTAGGTGTTGAGTTAGTCCCACGCTTCCCCAAACAGAGAGACTAAGAAGGACTACCAGGACGAAGTAGAGAGAGGCAAGTTTGGGGGTCATATTTATCCCACAGAAATGGGCGCTCCCGAAGAAGCGCCCGTTGTTATTAGGCAGCGGCGGTGCCATTCAGTGCGTTCAAGAACGACACAATACCATTTGCTGCGCTTTGAATTTCAGTTGCGGTAGGAACAGCCAGACCTGCGGACTTGGCGTAGGCCAACACCGAAGGTGTAACCGCAGCGGTAACAGCCGCCAACTTCTGAGTTCCGGTTCCGTTCTGCACAGCAGCACCCGCAGCGAGAGCCTCGGTCTTCAGAGCCTCTGTAATATACGTGTTTGCCAAATTGATGATGCCAGTCAGACCGGGATCGACAACCTCGACTACGGCCTCGCCGCTAGCGACAACTGCCTGACCCTTAGCGCTGCCTACCCACTCGAAAACCTTCTTGATGTCTCCACCAAACGTACTTAGAACGCTTTTAAAACCCATGTTAATCTCCTGTTTTGGTTGTGTTACATTACTTGCAACGGGATCCGCCACAGGCGTCCCGGTAGAAATTGCGGTCATCGTCACAGCGCTTGCGGACGGTGCCTTAGTCTTGAAGGGCCACATTACTGCGCCTTCGCGGCGGTGGGGACTGGCCCGCTAGTCGATACATTGACTACAGCAGGATTGACTAAAGCGGGGATGTTGGGGTCTGCCTGGACGTAGTTCTGATTTGTTCCCAGCACGATGCGAACGATAGTCGTAGCGCAGACCACGCCCGCTCCGAGAATCGTCCACAGCCAATTGTGCGCCGGGGCCTGCATCGCCACTACGGCCAGAAATCCTGTCAGCGCGGAAGAGACTGCTTGAGCCGACCCAGCATACCCAGCGGCGGTAGAACGCCAATCATTGCCAATAAGAATATTCATGTTACATCCCCTGTGGGGCCGCAGTAGCAGGAGCCGGACCGGCGGGTGCTGCTTGAGGTGACACAGCGGGAGCAGCTTGTGCCGACCCGTTGTCGGGAATTGTGTTTTGTAGATTTGCCATGAGCGAGGCTTTGTCGGCCATCATGTCGGGATCACCAGGAGTGACTGACCCGTCCTCGTTTTTGTAGTGGTGTGTTACTTCGTGCCCTCCGTGAGGGTAATGACGGATGTGGGTCTCATGAATGCGACCTGATTTCTTGCTAGATTTCTTTCCGGACTTTCCGCCCATTCCGGACTTAGCGCGCGACTCTGCCATAATTATTCCTTTGTCCAGATAATGGACGGGTTATGTTACTTGATTGCTTTCTTCAGAGCGTTCTTTGCGCCTTCTGGAGTTGAACTTTTTACCTTGACTTTGATTTTGACGGAGCCGATTTTCTTCTCGGATTTCTCTTCGGCCTTAGCGGACTTCTTTGCGGACTTTTCCGCAGTTTTAGCGGACTTCTTTACATCCTTCATATCTTTTGCCATGATTTTCCTTTGTAGGTTTTCGTTAGCGAATTCTACGAGCCGTGATGGTGCCGTACACCGTCTCAGTTCCCGCAGAGAATGTACCCTCAGCCGACCAGGACCCAGACGGTGGTCGCGGCTAGTCCGGTACCTGCGGATAGGCCAAAATGGAACAAGGCCCCACCCAAACCAGATACATTATATTGATTAGCAAATAGAGGGGCAGTATCTCCGGTCATCTGTCCAGTCAAAGCGAGAGGTAACGTTGTCTGCGCGGGGACTACAAACCAAGTCGCGCCATTATCAATGCTTCCTTCTAGAACCCAAGTAGGACCAGTTGCCGCTCCCCCGTTTCCTACGATGGTAACTTGACCCCGGTATGTTTGGGACATATCTGGAAGCCCAAAAACTACAGGGGTGTTCAATGCGGATATTGATCCAACATTTTGTGCTACACGATCTTTGACGACAAAAGTTGCCATGCGATCCTCTACAACTTAAAATGTTTTCTAATAAGTGCTTTGATAGCACTTACTTGCGCTTGGTAGTGTACTCGGACAGAATCCTCGGCCACATCACGAGCAGCCAGAGAATCGCCCAAAAAGTTGTTCAAGTCGGTCTCGATTTCCTTGATCCAAAGACTCCGATCAACCGCGAACAGAACCGCTAGAACAAATAGAACGCCACATACTGCTTCGATGAGAGTGTCCATTTGGTCTCCGTGCGGGGGTCCGAAGACCCCCGTGGGTTTGATTGGTTAGATGCGGTCGATGCTCAACTCTGTAACCACAAAGGACGTGGGAACGGTAGTAGCAAACGTGAACGACGGATAAAAGTTCAGATCGTTCTGGTTCAAGCTGGCCACGGTTGCAGCCGTATTTGCCGTGGAAATGCTGACACCCTTCTGATAGGTGGTAGCTGCGTTCGCAATAGCCAACTGTTTGGAAACAGAGTCCCAAACATACTGTGCGGACAAGATAATGGTTCCAGAGGTGCTGTTAGCAGCCGTCGAGGTTCCGGTAATCATCTTGGTAACGCCGGTTCCGGTCAGGGCTGTAACCACGCTGTATGCAGACGAAGTAGGTCCGCCCGCAAGAACCGCATTGGTTGCCTGATACAAGTTCACTAGAATGCTGGTGTTAACCGAAGCAGCCGTGGTGAACTTGAGGGCCAACTTGATCTCAAACGGGTGGCCGTCATACACAGACCCAGCAATATCAGGAGAGGGAGTAACATACAGCACGCTGGGGTAAGTAGACGTGGATAGGGGGAAAACGGGAGAAGGCAGTCCGGGATAAACTCCGGAAGCAGTAGGGGCGATGAGCGCCTGTTCGGTACCGGCAACATACGAAGTTACAGTAAGAGGATAGTTCTGGAAGCCGACTGATGTGTCTTGACGAGCCATTGTGTTGATTCCTTTGGATGTAGGTTGGGGATGGTAGTGCTTTAGGACCTAGTGGCCCCGGCGCAGTATCGTACTGCCCTTACCTTGGCCTCATGAAGAAACTCATGGCCGAGATAGTTGTCCATTATCTGGACGAAACTTAAGCCCCGATAGCCATAAGGCATCATCCTCATCAAACTCGGGATCACATTTGACCGCTTGGAGCCTAGTGGGAGACTCGAACTCCCGCGTTTTAATGGCAGTTTACAGAACTGCTGCTGTCGCCGCTGAGCCAACTAGGCAAAACTAGCCAAGAAAGATTGCTCCTCGTCTTCAAGACTTACCCATTTCAAACCAGAAGAATCAGGAAAAATAGAAGCTGTTTTCTTTTCCCATCTTTCTTGGTCTTCAATAAACTCGACAAAGATATCCATGTGTTTATCACACAAAGTTACTGAATGCCCTTCGGGGAGTGATCCGTCAGCGTTAGCCACTGCTACTGCTACTGCTGGATTTCCACATACTCGACACGGAAGCTCGACCAGAGAATAAAAATCAGACGGTTTTCCGTATTTGGAATATTTCTGATCGAGATACTCGGTGTAATGTTTTCTACTCTCTTCGATTGTCATTTCTCGACCTCAAAAACAGTATACCACACGAATCTCAGTTTGTCAACATTTATTTCAGAAAAACTTTGGAGGTGGTTCGGAGATTTCAACTCCGTTATTCGTCCTTACCGAGGACGCTCATCAGCAGCAATGATTAACCACCTTGTCCCGAACGGCCAGAGGCTAGAACAATCTCGGGGTTGACCTAGCCCCCTCTCGCCGGGTATCAAGAGGACCGAGCCTTGGGGCCTGATCGGAGAATCTAACTCCGGTATTTGGGATACGAATCCAACGCTCTAACAACTAAGCTAATCAGGCAAAACCCCCTGTATGGCACCTTAACCCACGATATGGACCTATACATAGTCCATTATCTGGACGAAGTTGGCTGGGAGAGAGGGCCTCGAACCCCCATACAGAATTTCTTCTTGCCGGAGTCAAAGTCCGGTGCCTTACCTACTTAGGCGATCTCCCGTTAAAATTCTTTCCTTCATTCTTTTCATCATTTTTCGAACTGCATTATCACTGACACCTAGACGACGACCAACAGCACAGAAATTTGTTTCTGTCGTTTCTTTCTCTAATTCTTGTAAAGAGGGCCATTCTATCTTCCGAAGCTTGCGGCCTCTTTCCACGTTTTTGCCGGAGCATTCGCGGCAACGTTCGCTTTTTCCTGATACTTTTTTACCGCAATCTAAACAATTTCTACGCTCGGCTCTGTGTCTCACGTTTCGCCCAGCAAAAGTAGAAAGTTGACTGTTGCAGTTGGGGCAAACAAATCTTAAATTGCTCAAACGATGGTCATTGTAGATTCCATTTTCGTGGTCGAGAATCAATACCAAAGCTTTCTCGTGCCACTCAGGGAGCATACCACAAACAGCACATTTGTATTCGAGAAGACTTTCTTTCAGAATTCTAGTTCTAGCCAGTTGTCTTGGGTATGAAGATTTTTCAACAAATATCTCCTCCGTCGGAATTCTTATTTTCTTTCTGGCTTCGTCTTGACGTTCTTTTCCGTTAAAATGCGCTAGGCTTATTCCTTGCTCCTCACACCTCCTTTTCACGGTGCTCCAATTATCTCCAGCCCTTCTTAGACCAAAGAAATCGAGAATCTCTTTTCCACTTGTACTTCCAGCAACCAGTTTTTCAAATTCAGGTTGCGACATCCTCCATATTGGACTTCTCTTAGATCGTGCTTTGACCACGAATATACCCCCAAAACTTGGCTGGGCCTGTTGGTCTCGAACCAACCCTTGTCTTCGTTCAGAGCGAAGTGCCATACCTACTAGGCGAAGGCCCAACTTAAACTGGCTGGCAGAAGGGGCCTCGAACCCCTATACAGTGCAACCGCTTGCCTACTTAGCGTATCTGCCATCAATTGAACAACTTGGTCGCCTCGACGGGAATCAAACCCGCGTTCATACCTTGAAAGGGTAGTGTCCTGTCCCTAGACGACGAGGCGGTGGCGGTCACGACGAGACTCAAACTCGCATCGTACTCCTCGACAGGGAGGCGTCTTATCATTAGACTACGTGACCGAATTGGTTCGGGGAGGCGGATTCGAACCGCGCTATTCCTGAAGCGTTATGAGCGCTCAGGCCATACCAACGGACCCCCGTCTAAAACTTTTTGTAAATCCGGCGAAGCATTAGCCAGGAGTCAAAACAAAACGCCAAGCAAACTACCGCCACTATCCCCATTGCAAAATGATATTGGGGGGCCCTGAGAAGCCACCAGTCGGGGCTAAACCCAAACAAGTACACATCGTGCGGCATCTCGCCTTTCTGGTTCTATAAAATGGTGCGCGCAGAGAGAATTGAACTCCCGATGCTCTTAGAGCGGCTGGGTTACGGCCAGATGGACGCCATCGTCCGCTACGCGCAAAATGGAGGATCGCCAGAGGGTTCAACTCTCATCCTTTTCAGGAGCACTCGTTTTCAGGACGAGTCGCCGAAACGTCGGCAGGACGATCCAAAACTGTGAGACCCCTTGTCCTAATAAGGGACCACGGCTATGTCTGCTGCCGGGTTCTCAAAGCAGCGCCGACCTCAGTTCTAATGACCATCCCGATTCAACTGAGACTTTCGGGTGGACGCCCGTTGAGGGACAATTGGCGGAAGATGAAGTATCGAAACCTTGTCCAGATAATGGACAGCACCGAGTTCGAATCGGTTTGACCACCTTGGTCGCCATCTTCCTAAATGGCGGAAAGCAGAGCACTTGAAGCCCAGTCCTTTCGGACCACATCCGTTTCCAACGGAGTCTCAGACCCCGCTGAGTTTACTTTCCAAAATGTTGGCCGATGTCCGGACATCAACTCATCGTCTACGATTTGAGCTTCTTCGAGAGGCTTGAGACGAAAAGACCGACGGCTCTTTGCGGTTTTGTACTGGCGGAGCACCTGGGAGTCAAACCCAATCAACCCGAAGGTTGTACCGCTTAGCGGGCGGTTGCATTATCGTCCTGCCCGTGCTCCGTAGAACTTGGTGCCGATGGCCGGAATCGAACCGGCACCCCGAAGGACTGGGATTTGAATCCAGCGCGGCTTCCAATTACGCCACATCGGCAAAACTTGGTAGGCGACCGGGGAGTCGAACCCCGAAAAGTCTGATTCTAAGTCAGATGGATTTGCCAGTTTTCCTAGTCGCCCATAAAACTAAACTTGGAGGTCAGGAGGCGAGTCGAACGCCCCAACAACTGTTTTGCAAACAGTCCCTTAGCCGATTAGGTTCCTGACCGTGGTGCGAGTAACCGGTGTCGAACCGGCCCTGAACTGGGTTTAAGCCAGACGCCTCTTCCAACGTGGGCTATACTCGCATATCTTTCAGGTACAGATTTCATAAACTTTCACCCAGGATTGTAATTGAACGGGTGGCGTTTCCGAGATAATCTCACCAACGCGTCCTTCTTGCGTATCAAGAAAAGTTCTAGTGCTTCCATCGGTGGCTATAACCACGTTCCACATGGGGAAAGAATTTTCCGAACTCCTAACACTTACTCCACCCTCCCAAGGGCCTACTTCTATCGTCGGGGATATAAACACCACGACCTCCTAGTCCATTTTCTGGACTAAATACATTATATCACAGTTTTGGCGGTTGTCAACCTAGAAGTACAAATATTTTTTCCACCGAGCGTCCTCATCAAGGCCCACAAGTCGCAACAACATACGCGACGTGTGAATCGTTAAACGACCGGGAATGTGCAACAAAGGCATCCCCGCTTCTTCTGGAGTCCGGTCGCCCTTCTTTGTATTGCAAGAGCGGCAGCAGGCGCAGAGGTTATCCCACGCGAACGGCCCGCCACGACTCTCGGGCAGAACGTGGTCCAGCGTGAGCACCACTTTAGTCGGTTTCCCATTGATAACCCGAGTGGAGCCTTCTTTTGCTCCGCAGTACTGGCAGAGGTAGTGGTCCCTGGCGTAGATGTTTGCCCGAGTAAGTATGCTTATCCGGACCGGAATTTTTTTATAGTTCCGAAGTCTGATCACGCACGGTAGGGGGATTCCCGGATAAACCTCGACCCCATAATCCTCTTCCGCAACTGCCGAACCTTTGACCAGTAGCTTCAAAGCGTTCTTTGCCCGGGTGATGCTCACCGGCTCATACGACGCATTCAAAACAAGTACTGCCTTATTGACAAGAGACAACGGTTTCTCCTTGTTTGGGACTGAAACCATTATACCACAGTGTCAGCAAATTGCAACAAATATCTGATCGATAGGCCCACTATTTGGACGAATCTACTCGGTTGACCAAAATAATGGTCTGTGTCCGTCCCACTAGATTTACGCAGTCTTCGGGATTTCGACCCTCATAGTCGTGTCCATCCCCTTCTTCTCCAAACACAATATCACTGACTTCTCCATCCGGCCAGACGTGTTTAAGAGTTCCACCCTCCTTATCAACTTTTAGGGTGATAAAATCTTCGCCATTGATCTTGGCCCTACCAATTTCCATGTTTCCAGTAATGGATGCTTGGGGCGCTCCAGTAGTTCTCCGGGTTCTACCTTTGGCCTTGATCCGTATAGGATCGCCAATCACCGCGCCACCCCGCTTCACAACAGGCCCCCCGCAAGTACATGGAAAATCCGGACCTTTGCGATACGAGCATCCTTCTTGGTGGTACTCGGGTTCAAGACCAGTCTCGCGTTCGGTGTAGAGAACCGCATCTCCTTTTGCATCGAACCACATGATCCACTGGTTTTTATCGCGGGCAGGTTCGATGTATCCGAGAAACCCGCTACCATTATCTCCGTATTCGGAGACAATTACGCCTTGCTTACCTTTTCCTATTTGCATTGTTTTCCTTCCGCCGCGTAGTGGTCGTTGTTGCTCTACGTCAGCATTCAATGTTTCCATTATTGGACTACTACCATATGGTTGCAAAAGCCCCCGAGTTTGCCAGTCTTTTCATATCCCGCTGCCACAATCTACCGTGCCCAGTATATACTGATTTTCTCTTGCCCAAAACTCTTAGATGTAGATGACACATTTCATGGAGCAGGGACTGAAGAGCCCGACATTCCGCTCCTAATTTTTTCATCGCGGGGTTAAGAGCAATCTCTGTTTCTTCCAGAGTATGGTCCCAGACAAGAAGTTGAGCCATCCTCCTCTTTGTGGTTTTTCTACTCCAAATTACCGCAGCACCCACAGGAAGGATATTACCAAAATATCTTTTGTTAAAGAGAAGGTAGTTTTCCTTTAGCCACTTATTTGTCATTTGGTTAGGTACTCCACCAATTTAGGATTGTCCTTTAGGACTTGGAGCAGAACAGGAGCGACGGCGTTGACGAACTCTTCGGTCATCAACTTCTCTTCCCCTTCGTACGCTCCGGTGAATGAAGGATATGTACAGGCATGAAGAAGTTCGTGAAGAACGATCTCCTGCGATTTGGTCTTCCTCATATTCTTCCGAATCCGGATTTCATTCGCGTCGAAGTCCGTATCGCCCAAAGCCTCGGGCATCTCTTCCCCTGTCTTTCGGACAACTGAGTAGACGTGTGGCCCGACCTTGATCGTGTGGGGAATAACCATTAGACGGCCTTCGAAAATAACTCGGCTTCCCACTGCCGACGGCGGGTCAACCCCGAAACAGGAACCAATACTCCGTTGACATGGGATTTGTTGTACTTCAGAATCTCGGGGGGAACAGCTTCGTACTTTCCTTGATTGAGTCCAGTTTCGGACACTAGATTCAGGAGAGTTCCGCAACCCAGATTATAACAGAAGGATACTAAAGCGTCGAACTGGTTCTGGTTCAAGGGTACTCGGATACGGGAAACGAAGACCTCGGCTTTGGATATCAGGTCAGACTCAAAATCCCGGATAGCCTGTTCTTCCGTCTCCGGTTCTTCGGTACCATTCAAGGGTCCCCTATGAATCAGATGACCAACCCCAACAGTAGCATTCCCCGAGAGATCGTTGTACGGGGTTAGACGAATACCCTCAAACTCGGCGATCTGCTTGGCAGCGGTTGCAGAGGTATTCATCGACTACTCCGAAGAGAGGACGGCGCGGCATCCGGTACCGGACTTGTTGCTGTCAAAGCCTGGATGATATAGTAGACAGCCTTCTCTAGTTTCTGGTTGGTGCGTCTCTCTACGGAAAGGTTTTTAGTTTCGTTTTTAGTTTCCCGGTCGAGGTTGGATTGGGTTTGGCGTTCTTGGTTTTCGAGGAGTACGATCTGTACTTTCAAATCCGCTATGTCCTGCCGCCGGCCCCAATACCCAAACCCGCCTAAGCAGAGGATGAGAACCACACCGGCGGTTCCTAGAATCGTCTTCATGGTTCCTCCTGTTCAAAACTGTTTACTACTTAAATACGGGAGTAATTAAATAAACAACATTTTGCTATATATTTCGTTTTATCCACACGGTGGAGAGGGTTAACTAAGTTGTTGATTCTAAACAAAGTGAGGTTTACTGATTAGTAAACGATTTTTGATAAAACCGTATTTTCCTCTCCTTGGTACCCTTTTGGGACCCCTTAAAAAGGAGAGGAGTGTTGCTAGGTCACGTAGCCTCCCCACGGCATGGCCAAGGGGGTAGGGCCGGGGGCTAGTCAAACTCTTTCTAGGGACCCCTGTCTATCCTAAGTGTTTTCAGTAGCTTACACTCAACTCTCGCTCTGTATCATACCACCCCCTGAGCGGCTATCAATAACTATTGTCGCCATATTGTCACACTCTGTCTGTAAGTGATTGATAACAAATGGTCGATTGCAATCTGTAGATGTCAAACAGGGTTTATCGGCCGTTCGCCCGCTCGGATACTGTGTGCCGCACAGTAAAAGGTATGTCCATGTAACCCCGCCCTACTTACCCCGCCCTACTTACTCCCGAGTACAGACAGCGGCCTAGAATCCGGCAGTTTGGCTTTACGCTTTGCTCTTGGACGTGCCTTAACCCGTTTAGATGCCAGCAACTGCCTAGTTGCCTCTAGTATCTGATCAACGGTAGACGTATCGCTCTCTATGATTCTAGTGAGGATTATCTCAGCGCGTTGTGTTTGGGTAATTGGCATTGGATTAGACGTTCTGAGAGCGTTAGGACAGAGCTGGTGAGGGATTACCTATAGGTATCTTGCCAGCTGAGCGAGTTTACAGGGCAGGATTGGACCGTTGCAGTCCAGTCTATGAAGCGTAGGAACACATTAGAGTGTGGCCGAGTGTCCTGCCCTGATACGATGCGGATTGTGTCCCGCTATTAGGTCTAATGCTAGAGTGTGGCCGTTTGGCTCAGTAGTCCATTATTCGGACGGATTGAGAAAATTGTTTAACGCGTCTTTATTGGGGATGAGCCACTTTTCCACAGCCTAGACGAAAATAACGCTTGACGTGGTTTTCGGAATCGGTCATAGTTGTTTCATCCTCAAGTGAGGGGATGGAGAGCAGGGACACAATGGCCACATATCACACACAGCACATATTCACTCCGGGCATGGAACAAGTCTGGAATCCTAAGAATCGCCGCCGGGAGTGGAAACCGAATCCGCACTTCTGCTCAGTTTGTGGGCGCCCGCGTGTTCACATCCTACACCCTGACGAGATAATCCTCACGGCACAGAAAGGGACAACACAATGAGTGATAACGGCTAGGGATGCTGCAAGGCGCGGACTCAGACCGTGTGACGTAGCAGCGGAAAGAATCACAGCGGAGTATACGCGTGTAGCCTTGTATTATGAATGGCTTAACAAACGTACTGCATAACCAATTCACGAATGGGGGAGTAAAATGTACAGGATTCTGACAGAGGATGTGAACAGAGACGGCATTTTCGCCATACTCGACCGATACGTCGACGGGTATACCGTTACGCCGTCAATCGGCGCATGGAAGGGCCAGCGCGAAAACTCACTAGCAATTGATCTAGTGGACGTTCCACTTCAGACCGTTGAGAATATCGCGCGCGTCATCCGGTGGGAGAATCGACAGGAATCCGTTCTCATTCTGGAGATTCCTGCCATTCCAACTTTCGTATGCGCGCCACCGCTGCAAGTGGACGGCGCGCACCTTACCCATAACGGTAATCCCACCTAGTCGAAACGTATCCATTATCCGGACAACTCGCAGAGTGAGGCACAATACAACGTGCCTTTAATGCGGCGGTATCGTTTCAAGCCGATACGATAGGTGGATACCATGTTTGAACTAACTCCGAGCTATGATCACGGCAAGAAAACCACTCGGGTTTACAATCGGGTTTTCTTGAAGTATCGCGGCAGGCGTGGAAAGTATATCGCTGCTATCACTAGAGCATATGCCGATGTGTCGCTGAAAGACTTGCGCGCCGGTATCGCGTGGTATGAGCGGGCACAGAATACAGCTAAGGCTATCCACCCCAACGTTTTAATTGGAGCTGGAGTGTTGGCCGCATTGTCACCGCGAACGGATTGGAAACACAACAAACTGTATGCAGAGCGAGTATGCACGGCGCGTCTCAACAATTCCGAGTATCCGCCAAGTGTTTCTACGTGGAATCGTGTAGATAAGGCATGGCAGATTCTTCAATTGGAGAATCCTACCAGTGCGCAAATACTGGTCATTCTCAACGGTCCTAAGACGTGCCGATTCTTTCGGAATATCACAGGGGATGAACATGCGGTCACTATCGACGTATGGAGCAAGCGCATTGCGACCGATGGCAAGGATGAATCCGCGCCCAAACCCGGTCACGATTATGATTCATTGGAGCAAGCTTACCAGATAGCAGGGACTCGACTAGGGATTAGTCCCTGCCATTTGCAGGCGGCGCTATGGGTACATGCGAGAGGAGACGCGGAATGATAGTCAATCACTGGAGCAAGCAAGCCGATTTAACGGCCACTCTACCCGAGTTTGCCGGTACCGGAGTGCGCGGAGCTGAACGGGACCGCGCACAGGTAAAAGGTACATACTTTGGTTTACCGGGATACCGGGAGCCCGCTGTGCAAGCGAATCGGACCCGGTACACCGCCGAACTGGACTCGGAAACACTCTACAATCTCGATTCTGACCCTTTGGGTTTAATCCTCACGGCGCAATCGACGGCCAGACAAACAGAGAATAACGCACGGTACGAATTCGAAAAATTAGTACTTGACAGCGGGTTTGTTGGGTACTATGCTCAAAATGTAGTCAAAGTGTTTGTACCTGTACAGGTACAGAAAGTAGGATGAAATGACACTTAAACAGGCAGCATGGCGCGGCCGGGCGGACATAGTAAACTCTGCATGGTCAGAATACCAGAACAGGGAAGAGTATCCTAATGCTCTGGTACTCAAGCCGGGCGCACGGAATATCAGCAAACGGGCGCGGCATCCATTCGGATGGATAGCTCTCGCCGTGATAGTGTTGGCCGTACTTTGCCTTTTTAGCTAAAGTCTCACGGCGCAACCTGCCCGGATGGTTACCGGGCAAACAGTAACGGCGCACAGCGTCTAAGGACGTGGCAAGAGCGCAGAAAAGAGGAAACATGATTCACACTCAACTGGTCAATATGCTCATTGAGCACGGAGTAAAAGCCTATATGCGCGGCGGATACATTTTCGCCCTTAGCAGCTACTCGGACATAGCTGGGTACGTGCATGATGATTGGATACGGATGCGCCCGAGTTTGAAAGTGGTCAAGGCTTTTCTAGGGTACTAGGGGGATTCAATGGCGAAGCGAAATATGGCGCGCGCGCGACTAATTCATGGTCTCTACAGCAAATATGAGCGGGAAAGAACACTCGGGTTTGCAATACACAAGTTCCGGTACGAAAATACCACCCGCTCGGCAAGTGACTCAGACCTCCGCCTGCTGCTAGGCTTGCCAGAGAATAGGGGCAAAAAACCCCGATTCTCAGACCTAGTATACGGGTCAACAGGGTATTGGCTCCAAAAGGCGCAGGGTATACCGTTCGTTTAGTCCGAATAATGGACAAACCAAACAGCCTCATGGCGCAGTCGGAAGGGAATCAATGACTCTCGAAGGATTGGAACGTTGGAATCAGGATGTGGACCGCCGGGGATATGAAAAAGTGGTTCGAGACTTGGAAAACAGACCCATTCAGGCGTGGAGCAAGGACGGCACAGAGTACGAATGGGAATATGATGAAGATGGGAACCTTTGCGCCAGCTCTCGGAGCTAAACCCGTCCAGCTAGCACTTTACCGGGGCCGGATACGTTACCGGCCAAACAGGAACGTGACTCAGGCACGGATAGTGCTGGCAAGAGTCAAGAAAGGGGCAAAACATGGGAGCGGGATTGAGCGAGGAACGAGAATACCAGATTGTCTACCGCGAATTACACAAAATTCAGCGGGAGCTGGACGCGGCGGGAGTAAAATCGTTCTACAAGGCGGGCAATTTGCGGGGCTTCGATACTACCGGCACGAAAGACTTTCACATCTGGGTCAAACGTCAGAACGCATCAAACGGCGAATGCTGCCTGTATCCTGTTGCGACCGTGCAGCTTGAGCCATCCACACACGGGGAACGCAACGTCCTTTACTTTGGGCAGTTGCCGTGGATGCCGGGGCCGAGTTTTGAAGCGGACGGCAAGCCTTTGATTATCAATCACTTCAAAGCATAGTCCATTATTCAGACAACGTACCGGCCCGTATGACCGGAACACAGGAAAGGCTCTCAGTAGCTAAGGCTATGGCAAGAGAGCGGAAAGGATCAAAAATGCACAGCAAAGTTGTCAATCCATACTTTCCGGGGCAAGAGCATTATTTCAACCTATCGCCACGAGGCAACTGGCGAGCGAACATTGTCTAGTTTTCCACAACTTTCTTCAATTGTCTCTTGACAGTTGAATCCTCACGGCGCAGTATTAACACAGTACCAGAAAAGAGGAACCAAAATGCTTTCAATCGAACAGCTAACAGTCGTAGCGTACACCACGGACGGCGGGATTCTCTGCCGGAAGTGTGGAGAGAAAGAGGGACTACCGGCTTCGGACGCGCTCTGTGCGTACTCTGCCGGGGAATATGCCGGAAACGAGGGACTGTACTGCGACGAATGCGGGCATGAGATCGACCCGCCATATGAATGGGATTGCCCCGCGTGCGGCACAAACTACTCCGGCGATGAAGCCGTGGACGCCGAAAACGAAGCGCACCGGGACGAGCACTCGAAGTGCTGCGAGGAATGCCCCGGCGACGAAGAATCGGAGGATGAAGACTAAACCGGCCTAGGGCCGTAACCTGCCTATGTCCAGTCTCAAGTCTGGAATGAGAGAACAAGGGAGAGCGGAGGAGTTATGAGAATCGACGACGCCGAACCGGCCCAATGGGTCGTAGTGGAAAACGATGAATATGAACCTGTCGTGCGGTATTTTGTCAAGAAAGCCGCTGCTGAAAAGGTTTATGATGAGTACAAGGCTGCCCGGAACGGCGTAGTATTGGCTCAGATCGTTGCGCAAAATTCGTAATCCATTATCCGGACAGAATCCACACGGCAAAACAGGAGGAACCGTGACCAACAAGCGAGTGAAAATATGGGGCGGGTGGGGGCGGAAAACTACCTGCACGTTAACAATTGACGATCAAGGTTTTGGTGTGATTGACGAAAACGCACGGCGTGCTTTTATGCGAGGGCAGTGTCACGCGCTGGCGATAGCTCTGCACAGGCTGGCAGGAGGAACGATCAAGGGAATCGGCAACCTTTGGGACGACCCAGACTCGCCTAGTCACTGCGTCGTATACTACCCAAAGTTGCGCCGGTACGTGGATATAAAAGGGGCGTCGAAGAGCGCGCCAAAATTGAACCACCAGAAAACCAAAGTCTGCAACCGGCACATTACGGAGAGAACGGCGCGCGGGGAATTGGTGGGGTACCTCGAACCTAACATTTCAGCGGCCCTGCCCTTCGCCCGTACCATCATTCGTGACCTGGGATTGTAAGTTTTCCACAATTTGCACTTGACAACAGTCCGGTTCTGGAGTACACTGAAAACAATCAAGGGAGGAAACAATGACAACAACAGCAACAGCAACATTCGCAGAACGTATCAACCCGCGCTACTTGGGATACAGCCCGAAAATGACCGCGATTGTCGGCGCTATCATCGGCCACGACTACGGAGTACGCGACTCACGCGGCGGACGGCTCACCGGCTTGTCTATCACTTCGGATGGATATGTCACGGCGCACTCAACAGCAAGTGACGGCGGCGGAGCCTTCCTTGGGAGCGCGGACGACCTAGAGCGGAACGTCGAAGAGATTAGCCTCCATCTGCACGATGCAGCCAGCGACGAGGATGCCGAAGAATTTGATCGGCTGTACAAGGCGAGCGTCCGCGACTGGAGGAATTAGTCCATTATCTGGATTAAGCTGTGCGTGAGCACAGTAGGCGGCATGGGAAAGGACTAGCGGTCACACCTTTAAGCGGGTGCCCAACCGAAGTAGCGCCCTACCTGGCCAGGATGCCGCCTACTCTGCCCAGGAGCAGAACATGGAGGAAACATGATCGGATTCAAAGGTTTTGACAACACCTTGAAGTGCCGAGATTTTCAGTATGAACTCGGCAAAACCTACACCCGCAAAGGTACCGTGAACCTCTGCTTTTCAGGTTTCCACTTCTGCGAAAACCCGTTTGATGTTTGGTCGTACTACGGACCAACGAATCGGTTCGCGCAAGTCGAGGCCGAGGGAGTTTCGAAGCAAACCGAAAGTGACAGCAAACGGGTTGCCAAAACCCTGCACATCGAGGCAGAACTCACGTTGCCCGGTTTTATCGGTGCAGGAGTTAAATTCATCCTCGATAAAGCGGACTTC
>QGNH01000581.1_pt3 | contig 23362 bp, 38 predicted proteins | sample 1735481 | NCBI WGS metagenome assembly QGNH01 (sample SAMN09239004, study PRJNA386568) | Viral metagenome, whole genome shotgun sequencing project.
GGAGTTGGAGTTGGAGTGGGAGTAGAAGTTGGAATGGGAGTGGGAGTGGGAGTAACTATCAGTAAGGCAGTTCGAGCGCACTCACAGGGAGAAATTCCTGCAAAGAGATGCGACGTTGGGAGAATTTCAATATCCTCTTACAGCGTTGAGTGCGTTCCTGCAGCCGGCTACTGACTGGCGAGTTGACAGAAAGGGTTTACTCCTTTTCCCCCTGTCAGCGGGGAGTAAGGCGGTGCAGACCAACTGCAGAACCGCCGACTTCCTCAAACGCATTAGAGATAGTGTATTTGAGAAAGTCTGGCTTGACTTCATGGAAAAGATGGGATATAATAACCCATTATTCACAAAATGAATTCATCCCATTTTATTGGTAAGCAGAATCCCAAAGTAGCATTCTGCAGGTAAGCAGTTACCTTCATCTAAGGAGAATCATCATGCAAGACATTTTGGACTTGTTGCTCGAGAGCTCTCTCACGCAGCACAATAAGAAACAGCGTTCTGGGAAAGTTGAAGCTCCTCCCAAAAAACTTTACATTGACACTTACCAGCGTCTGGAAAATTGGACAGCTACGAAAGCTGTTGCCTTAATCCACAAAGACTCCTCTGGCAACGAAACCCTCCTTGGCAATTTTCAAGAATACCTCCACAAATTCGGTGCGCGCAAGCTGTGCCGTGTAGAAGTCCCTACAGTCTTCGATTCTATCGAGTATGTTACAGGAAGCTATTGGCTTTCTCCAGCACAGGAGCATGTGCGCGAGGCAGATGGTGGACACTGGGTACATGAGCATACCTTCACAATCGGCATAACCCTCAAAGAACTCCACATGCACAACCCTGAAGTAGGAGTACGTGTTACTACTATGTTTGGTGGTGTGGCCAAGGTGGAGTTGTTGCAGGAAACCCGTTTCTTTAACGCCACACATCAGCAATTTTTGATGCTTCATTCTGGCACAGACGTTCTGGGGTGTATGGACTTCGATTCAAAGCTGGATTTGAAAGCCACACTCGATTCTGATGATGAAGATGCACCAGCAAAGCCAAGCGAAACTGTGGTGTATCCTGATGAAGCCTGAGAACGCAGTTGCCTTGGTGTTAGGACTGGGTACAGCTTTTGCTGTTGGCTTTGTTTGTGGTACTGCAGATACCCGCAAGGAATGCTTATCCGCACAGCAACATGAACGGTTGATTTATTCAGAGCAGCGGGTGGATTCAACTGTGTGTCAGTATGTTGAAGGTGTGGCTATATATGGGCATGAGGTGAAATATAGGAGAAATCATGACTGATCAAGGGATGATTTGAGCAGCGCACTTTTTGCGGGCGGGAATATTTAACTGATTGGAGAATGAAGATGAGTAAATTAAATGATGAGCAAAAGAGTTTTATGCGTTTATTTGTAAGAAGCCCAAAAAATGAAGATGGGTGGGCTGCTGTTAGCGACATACTTTGGCCGTGGGTAGAAAAAACTGCAATGCCGGAAATGTTTGAAATAGGTGAGCAAAAGATTCGCTTGACGGAAGCGGGGAAAATTATTACTGAGTTTGCTTTGTGATTCCATGAACCTTCCCGCCACCCTAACCGAAGCATAACTCAAATAGGAGAATGAAATGAGCAAATTATTGGAAGCAATCGGTGGTTACGGTGTGCAATGTTCCGAGACAAAGGAACTCGCGCCGCCGCAATATCTATTGGATGCGCTGGCCAAGCATGATGCTGAAGTGCGAAGGAAGGTGCTGGAGGAAGCGGCATCTCATTTTGAACTCAAAGGCGAAGATTATGATGTGATAGGAAACGAACTCATCCGCATGGCCGAACAACCTAACGCACTCCAGAACCCCACAGGAGCCCCCTAATGTCTCGTCGTCCTTCCCCACAGCCAGGTGCTTTATACACTATCCTGCACACAACCGCTGCAGCCGATCAATCTCTCATTGGGCAAGTCGTGTGTATAAGAGAGTGGTACGAATCTGTTTCTGCCCCTTGGGGTAAGCTTTGGGGAAGCACAGTTCCAGAATACAACTCCGAATCACCACGAGAAGTCATAGGACTTTACTGTGCAATTCGTAGGTACCTGCCGCAGTGCAACTGTAACTTGCACCTCTTTCCACACCGCAAGACTAAGAAGTGTCATGAAGGAGAAGAGAAATGAGCAAAGGCCGTCCTGCTCATGTTGATAAGCCAGTTCGAGTTCACAACGCTATTCCTGAGTCCATCTACAACCGAACTCAGATAATCCTGTACAGTGAACTCGAAGGTCGTGTTCCTTACGGGGCAATGTCTACGCTCGTATCAAGCCTATTGCGGGATTGGCTTGAAACCCGTGAGCTTGACCTTACAGCCTTTGGTATTCTTGGAAAGGTACGCGGCCAGCAAGAAACCATTTCACAGCTAACACAAATGCTGATCAATTTACAGAGAAAGGAAAGAGAATGAGCCTTCTAACCCCCGAACGTCAAGCCCAAGTTTCCCTTTGGCGCCAGCAAGCTATCGACGGAACCCTTTCCCTTGAAGACATGAAAGCCGCCGTTCTTGTACTCCGCGAAGGTCGTATGGGAGCGGCAGCTGCTTCCGACGCTTCCCGCACAAAGAAGGCCAAGAAAGTTGTTAAGACTGCTGATGAATTGCTTGGCGAGTTGAAGTTTTAAATTTACCGCGCAAGCCGGATGCTTGCACTAGACAGGAGTATATCATGAAACAAACTGCATATGTGTATTACCGTTGCTATGAGTGGCAAGACCCTGCAGCCACAGGTTTAACAGAAGTTCAAGTCGTCCTCAACCCCCCTAACTACGATAAAGAAAACATGACCCTTATGGGAATGTTTGCTTTTGACGTGCCTGAGTTTTCCATCCCAACTGTGCAGCAAGTCAACGAGAATCGAATTGAGCACCTTCGGGCTGCGCGGGAGAAAATCTTGGCTGATGCATTTATCGAGGCAAAGGATCTTGAAGAGCGAATTCAGAAGCTCTTGGCACTGCCACAAGCACCTCAAAGTCCTGTATATGAACAGGATTATGCTGTAGCAGCTATGCCAGTACCAAAAGGATATGAGGAGGAACTATGAGCCCCTTTCCTTCCGTTTGGGACAGCTCTATGCTATCCACCCTCAAGTCGTGTCAGCGCAAATGCCAGCTTGAATACGTCGAGCATTGGAGGCCACAAGCTCCTAACGTCCATCTTCATGCTGGTAAGGCTTTCGCCTCCGGCCTCGAAGCCGCTCGTCTCGCCTTCTACGTCGAAGGCAAGCCTGTTGGTGATTCCGTAGCCCTTGGCCTCGCAGCCTTAATGCACCATTACGGAGACTTTGAGTGCCCTTCCGACTCTGCCAAGTCCCTCGAGCGTATGGCGGGAGCCCTTGAATATTACTTCGACCAGTACCCGCTCGACTCCCTCGACTATCAACCCATTCAACTTCCAGGAGGCAAACATGGAATCGAAATCAACTTCGTGGAGCCTCTCTCAGTCCTGCACCCGATCAGCCAAGAGCCTCTCCTCTATTGCGGGCGACTTGACCTTGCTTGCCATTTCGCTGGAGGGGTTTTCATTGAAGACGATAAGACCACAAGTTCACTTGGCGCTTCGTGGAGTAAACAATGGGACTTACGAAGCCAGTTTACTGGCTATTGTTGGGGACTTGAAAAAGTTGCGGGAGTTAAACCTTCAGGTGTCCTCGTCAGGGGTGTTTCTATCCTCAAAACCAAGTACGAAACCCAACAAGCAGTAAGCTATCGGCCGCAGTGGTTAGTGGATGAGTGGTTGAAGACTACGGAATACGAGCTCCGCAGAGCGATAGCGAGCTGGCAAGAGTTTGGTGATTCCCCTTGGATCAAGAACTTCGACCATGCCTGTGGTGATTGGGCAGGGTGCATATTCAAAAACGTTTGCGCGAGTGATAACCCACAGCCTTGGTTAGAAGGGTATTTTGAGAAGCGCGCGTGGAATCCACTCACAAGAGAGGAGGAAGTAAAATGAGTAACGATGAAGTAAAACTCAAAGTGCGGGAGCATATGGCAGCATTGGAAAAGCTTTCTGTAGACCGTGGTGAACCCTGCATAGTGTGTTATGCAATGAGGGTTGATGATGAAGAAGGCACTGCTGACTTAGGCTCAATGGTAGCGGGGCGGCGCAAACAGCTTTTGCAGCTGGTTGATAAACTGATTGAGCAGATCTTGGAAGCTCCGTCAGTTGAAGAGGTGATGCAATGAACCTCCTATGTTTTTTTGGTTTTCACAGCTGGACAAAACAAGAGATCTTTCATGAGGAAACACCTTATGGAGTTTTATTACTTGATGGTGCAAAGTGTTGTCGGTGTGGAGAGATTCATTCAGATGATGCTTACCAAGCTCACCAATTAAAGATGCTTTATCAGGCCCAACGCCAACATAAAGTTATGAAAGGAATACTATGACCCACCTTCCTGGAGTAAAAGTCCTTCTTGAAGGCCCTTCTGGCACGGGCAAGACCTACGCCCTTGGAACCCTTTGTGATTGGGCTGAACAAAACAACAGTGAGGTCTTTGTGCTTTTTACCGAGAATGGCCTCGAAACTCTTCTCGGCTATTGGAGCGATCGCGGCAAGCCTGTCTCCAAGTGCCTTCACTACCATACAGAGCTAACCAAGTCAATCTCCCTCGCCTCCCTCATGGATGCTACGGACAAGATCGGCAAGCTTTCCTATGAGTTCGTGTCAAAGATTCAAGACAACACTCGCTCCCAAAACAACGCCTTTTACAAGATTCTTGAGAGTTGCAACAACTTTCCTGATGATCGAACAGGGCAAAAGTTTGGAGCAGTTGACTTGTGGGATTCATCTCGTATCTTTGTGATGGATAGTTTGTCCGAAACCGCCAATGCCTGTATGAAGACTGTAATCGGTAATAAGCCAACCGCTTCCCAACCTGACTACGGTGTAGCACAAAACAATCTGATGAACTTCCTGCGCCTGTGTACTCAAGGCACAGCTTGCCATTTTGTCCTGACTGCCCACGTTGACCGTATTATAGACGAAATTCTTGGCGGCAAGCTTATCATGACCAAGGCAATTGGCAAGGCCATCGCTGGAAATATTCCCCCTTTATTCTCTGACGTAATTTACACTGTGCGGGAAGGCACAGATTTCTATTGGGACACTGCCGCCATTGGTGTTGATACTAAGACGCGCTCTCTCCCTGTTGCATCCAAGCAACGCCCAAGTTTCGAGCCAATCATGCAAAAGTGGTTAGCTCGTCAAAAATCATCAGTCGTTAGCTCTGATGATAAGAAGTAGTAACCTCGCTGACAAATTTCATTTATTCATATAGGAGCAATACTCATGAGCAATTTCGATCCTGCATCATTTCTTTTTGCAACAACTGAAGAAGCATCTTCCACACAGTCGGTTCCAGTGCCTGTGGGCGAGTATCCAGCTATCATTACCAAAGTGGATGCGCGTCCTTGGAACTCCAAAGACGGCACGAAGTCTGGTCTGGCTCTGGATATTATCTACGAGCTGGACGATGCCGCCCTCAAGACCCTTCTCGACCGTCAAAAGATCACCGTCAAGCAAGGCATCATGCTGGACATGACGGACAATGGTGGGCTGGACAACGGTAAAGGAAAGAACGTTACCCTCGGCCGCTTACGCGAAGCCGTCAACCAAAACACTCCAGGTAAGCCCTGGTCGCCTTCGATGCTTGAAGGTCAGATATGCAAGGTAGCGGTGAAGCATCGTGTGGTAGAGGATAACATCTACTCCGAAGTTGGTGGAACCCTTCGTTTGGCGTAATACACTTGGGAGGGGGAAACCTCTCCCTCTTTTTTGAAAGGAGATAGAAATGTTTAAGTATATTATAGTTAGTGAAGACGGCGAACTTACAGGTACTGATGATGCTAATTTGGCTGCAGCAATAAATGAGGCTGAACTGGGTGACTATGCCTATGAAGCCTCTGCCATATCAGTAACGAAGATGCAAGTAGAAGAATTCATGGATGATGTAGACTAACCATGCGAGGTCTCTGGCAGGATGCTTTTAGTACAGTTCACGAAGATTGTGAAATGCACTTCCTTCTGGGGGCTTCTTCTCTTGGCATATCGCACTATGATCCAGGTATGCACCCTGAACTTGGCTATCAACGGAACTCTATAGCTTATTTCTGTACCGTTTGTGGTCAGGTTTGGGGGCGTGTTCTTCTTCTCAATTATAAAAAACAAGCAGTATGCTGGAGCATCACTTTTGTGTACTGTGCTCAACACGGCAGCGGGTCTTTTTTGGACGGTTATCGAGCGGAAGGTCTCCTCGACCTCCTTCCACAAAAGGCATTGCAACGTGAATTTAACTTGGAGATATCCAAATGTTAGTTGTCCTGTTTATTTGTCTTGGTCTTTTCGGTTTTTTCCTTCTGAATGATGATTCAAGTTCCCCTTTTATTACCCTCTTAGGAACTTCACTTGTATGTATATCTATTGTGGGGCTGATTATAGGAGGGATGACAGCATGACCTGCGAACCTCGCATTCCCCCTAACCCTGACGATGAAGACGAGACCTTTCCACAGGGGCCTGACTATGCTTAGCGAACTCTATGACCTTGACCCCGCATTTCGTAATACACTAAGAGAGGAAGCATCCACTTATGATACACTTCTACGATATTTCAAAGATCAAAGTAAACCCAGATCGTCAGCGCCAAGAGTTCGACGGAGAAAGCATGGCCGAGCTGTCGGACAGCATTACGCGTATTGGGCTTCTGCACCCACTCATCATCGAGGCAGATGGCACTCTTCGCACAGGCGAGCGGCGTTTGCGCGCTATCACCAACCTCAACATAATGGGAATAAGTATCATGTTCAACCAGAGCCTTGTATCTTCTGGCCAAGTTCCTGTTTTGATTTACGATGAACTCACTGAAATTGAAAGGATGGAAATAGAATATGACGAAAACCACAAGCGGAAAGACCTCTCATGGCAAGAGTCGGCGCGCGCCACAGCCCTCCTTGTTGCCCTCCGTAATGCTCAAGCTGGACAAGAAGGCACAGCAGCTCCAACCATCGGCGAAATCGCTGTTGAAGTTCGTGGCATTAGCAGCGCCGACAGTGGCAAAGCCCTCACCGAAACTCGCGAGGCACTTATCGTCGCCCGCTATCTTAACAACCCCGAAGTCGCCAAAGCCAAAACCCAAAAGGAAGCCATAAAGATTCTGAAGAAGGCAGAAGTGCAACGGCGAAATGAGGTTCATGCGGGGGTTATAGGGAAGACTTATTCTATAGGAGACCATCGAGCCTTTAATGAAAACTGTGTTGACTGGATGCATGCGTGTCCTGACGCACAGTTTGATTTAATATGTACTGACCCACCTTATGGTATGGGTGCAGATGAGTTTGGGGACTCGGGCGTAGGTGCTTCAGCGCATAACTATTCAGACGCTTGGGACGATGTTCAGACTACTCTATACAGTATCATCAGAGAGGGCTTTCGTGTTACAAAGCCACAAGCTCATATATATATGTTTTGTGACATAGACCATTTTCACGACCTGCGTAGATTTGCAGAACAGTGTGGCTGGCAAGTATTTCGTACCCCTATGATCTGGCGCAAGCTTAACGCTTTTCGTGTGCCGTGGCCTGAACACGGCCCGCGTCGCAGCTACGAAACCATCCTCTATGCCATTAAGGGAAAGAAACCTGTTACAGCTATCTATGACGATGTGCTGACCCACGAAGATGTAAGTTCCAAGTCAGTGTATGCCGCACAGAAGCCTGTATCTCTCATCGCTGATCTTATCAAGCGCAGTTGTCGGCCAGGGGAAAAGATTCTAGACCCGTGCATGGGTTCGGGTACAATCTTCGAAGCAGCAACAATTCACAAGTGTGTGGCGACAGGAATAGAGCAACTTCCTGAACCATACGGTATCGCAGTTAAAAGACTGGAGGAACTGAAATGAACGACCCGCGCAAAGGCCTGCCACCTGATGCAGCCACAATGACTTTTGACCAAATCTCCATCAAGTCCTGCATGGACGATATAGCACATTCCCTCAAAAAGTACAACTGTACTTTGATCTTCCAGCAAGTCCATCGTAATGGAATGCCAGCAGAGCCTGGAATGTTCCACGTTGTGAAGAATAAGGAAGAAAATAACAAGCCAATCATTGAACAGAGCCACTAATCATGAGCAATACTTTGAAGTTTCCTGCAAAGCAAACAATAGCTGAGTATCTTCGTGAATGCGCAGCTTGTGCTGAAAAACATCCTGAAGACTTTGAATGCGTAATCCTTTGCGTAAGAAGCAAGAATTATTATACTTATGGTATTAAAGGTGCGCTGCATTTTACTGAAGCTTTGGGGCTTATGGAAGCCTGTAAGTTATATATGATTGAGGAATGGGAGAATGAATAATGCAAACAGTGCGGCCAGACGGCCCTATGCCAGCTCGAATCATGATATGTGGGGAAGCCCCTGGGCAGGAAGAAGAGCGGCTTGGAGTGCCCTTCGTAGGCGCAAGTGGACAAGAACTCAGCAGGATGTTGCATGAGGCCGGTATTGCTCGCTCCGAATGTTTCATCACAAACGTCTGTCGAGTTCGCCCTCCAAATAACGACATTGAAAACTTCATCGCTCTCAAGAAGAAAGATGTAACCCTTGTCCATGTAACCATGCGGGATAAGTATGTCCTTCCTATAGTCCAGGAAGGCGCGAAGATGCTCGAGTTTGAGATAGAGCAATGTAAGCCAAAGGTAATTATTGCTTGTGGCAATGTTGCACTGTGGGCACTGACTGGAGCTTGGGGAGTGAAGAAGTGGAGGGGGTCGGAGTTGAAGCACAGCTCCGGCGCGATAGTCATTCCGATCTGGCATCCGGCGGCTGTGCTGCGGATGTGGGAGCTGAGAGCGGAGACTGTTAATGATCTGAAGCGGGCTAAAAGAGTTTTAGAGTTTGGAAGTATAAAGCCAGAATGGAACTTTGCTATACGGCCAAGCTTCCAAACTGTTACAACACTAATTAAAGACCTGCTTGAACGCGCTTCTAAAGGTATTATTTGGGTTGACTTTGACCTTGAAACAAAATGTGGGCATATTGACTGTGCGGGTATTTCATGGTCAGCTCTAGAAGCTTTGTGTATTCCGTTAATGTCTAAAACAAACTTTTCAGGTTATTGGAATCTTGAAGAAGAGGCCTTTATAGTGTTTCTATTATACAAACTATTAACTAATAAAAATGTCTATGTACGTGGTCAAAACTTATTGTATGATGCACAATATACTTATCGTCATTGGCATTTTATTCCTAATGTAAAGCAAGACACAATGATTTCTCAGCATTCATGTTTTTCTGGTATGCGTAAGTCACTTGACTTTCAAGCATCTCTTTACTGCCATTGGTATGTACAATGGAAGCCCGATAAATCTGCATGGAAAGAGGGGGGTTGAAACGAATGTTAGACAGAAAAAGAAATAATGAAGGTTATCATTATGACAACTGTCGTTGGGTTGATGCTAGTACGTCTGCTTATAATAGAAGACCAAAGGAATCTACAAATGGCTATTACACATGAAACTGAAGAACAACGTTGGGAATATAACTGCGAGGATTGTATAAGAACAAGAGAAATTGGGGAAAGCCTTGTTAATACTGTAAGTATATTAGGTCTACAAGAAGTCGAAGCCAATCAGCAAGCAATGTTTTGGCCTGTGCTATGGGCTATGAACAAAGGTGTACGCATTGACGAAACTGCGCGCTCCAAGATGGCTCTCGAGCTTATGACTGAGATGAACAAGCGGGAGAACTTCTTTTCCCAAGTCCTTGGCCATCCCCTCAACCCTCGCTCGCCAAAGCAAATGACTACACTCTTCTATGAAGACCTCAAGCTCCCTGTAATTAAAACCCGCGCTAAGAAAGGTATCCCTGGCCATGTATCATGTGACGATAGAGCACTTGACGTTTTACAAGCGCGTGAGCCTCTCATTCGGCCACTGGTTAAAGGCATCCGTGAGTATCGCTCACTTGGAGTATTCCTATCTACCTTCGTCAATGCACCTCTCGATAACGATAAGCGAATGCGCTGTTCGTACAATATATGTGGGACTGAGACCTACCGTCTTTCGAGTAGTGAGAATGCTTTTGGCTCAGGCACGAATCTACAGAACATTCCCAAAGGGGTTGAAGCGCAGGAGCCAGAAGACTTAACCCTTCCCAACATCCGCACAATCTTTATTCCAGACTCTGGCTTCACCATGTTTGATATGGACTTAGATCGAGCTGACCTACAGGTAGTGGTTTGGGAATCTGGAGATGAAGAGCTGAAAGCCGCCCTTAAGCTAGGTGTAGATATGCACTTGCTCAATGCCTACACCCTCGCGGGGAAGTCTTTACCACCTCTTGACGAACTTGTCGAAGGCCATCCTCGTTACCCTGACCACCGCATCCCTTACAAAAAGGAGAGACAACTTGCAAAATCCTTCATTCATGGAACTAACTACGGCGGAGGAGCGCGAACAATGGCAACAGCTGCTAATATCACTGTCGCACAAGCTGATAGGTTCCAGAAACTGTACTTTGGCAAATACCCTGGTCTTAGGGCCTGGCATGAACGCACTGAGGAACAGCTCCGGAGATTTCGATTTGTCGAAAACAGATTCGGGTATCGTCGTTACTATTTCGATAGAATCGAAGGTTTATTGCCAGAGGCACTTGCTTGGCAGCCACAATCCACAGTAGCTATCTATATCAATAAGATATGGAAACGTACCTTTGATAATGTAAAAGAAGTTCAAGTGTTATTGCAGGTACATGATAGCTTGGTTGGGCAGTTTCCAACACACTTGGCCGAATGGTGTATAAAAAGAATGAAAGAGGAGGCGCACCAAGTAATTATACCCTACGATGAGCCGTTGATTATACCAGTTGGAATAAAAACATCAACGAAATCGTGGGGGGACTGCGTATGACGAAACCAAATCAAGCACACTTTGTTTATGACAGGGTTGCGCAAGGAAACAAAGATGAATGCTGGCCTTGGAAAGGTAGACTTAACGATAAAGGTTATGGATGCTTTGATATAGACAATAAGTATGTTCTAGCGCACAGATTCATATATGAACTAGAACACGGTAAAGTTCCTGATGGTCTTGAGGTAATGCACTTATGCCATAACAGAACTTGTTGTAATCCAAAGCACTTGAAAGCCGGCACTCACGCCGAAAATATGAAGACACGAAAGGGCAAACTAACTAAAGACGAAATAGCTGAAATACGAGATTCACATTTGCCACAAGCCGCTTTAGCAGAACTATACAGTGTACACCAAAGCACTATCTCTCGCATAATAAAACACAAAAGGCTGTATCGAGATGGCTCGCAATTTTCCTGATTGGATTAAAGCTTATTGCGATTATGCATCATACTCCGAAGCGCCAAGGCATATGCATTTTTGGTGCTCAGTATCCGCTATAGCAGGAGTCCTACGCCGTAAGGTTTGGATTGACCAGGTATACTTTAAGTGGTTTCCCAATTTCTATATTATTCTCGTAGCCCCTCCAGGCATCGTATCGAAGTCCACCACAGCTGGTATTGCTATGGAATTGCTTCGTGCTGTGCCTGGAATCAATTTCGGCCCTGATGTAGTAACGTGGCAATCTCTTGTTACTAGCTTCGCTTCATGCTCCGAGTCCTTTGCCATAGGCGATGTGTGGTATCCTATGAGCGCAATGACTATTGAGTCAAGTGAATTTGGTAACTTGCTTAACCCACACGATAGGGAAATGGTTGACTTGATGGTAGCTTTGTGGGATGGGAAGCAAGGAACCTTCATCAAGGAAACCAAGATGTCAGGGCGGGATGTAATCGAGAACCCCTGGATTAACCTTCTTGCTTGCACGACCCCAGCGTGGATTGCAGGTAACTTTCCTGAGTACATGATTGGAGGGGGGTTTACTTCCCGCTGTGTTTTCGTCTACGCGGAAGAGAAGTCCAAGCTTGTAGCCTACCCACATCTTCATGTTCCCGACGACTTAGCCAAGACGCGTCAAGCTCTCATCAATGACCTTGAACACATGAGTATGACTTTCACAGGGGAGTACCATCTTTCATCTGGTGCTATTGCCTGGGGAGAAAAGTGGTATGAAGAACACTACTCCAAAAAGCCAAACAACTTGGACGAAGATCGCTTTGGGGGGTATCTTGCTCGGAAACAAACCCACATTCACAAGCTTGCAATGGTACTCGCAGCCGCGCGGAGCGACGATCAAGTTATTTCTGCTGACGACCTGTCTACTGCCAATACAATGGTGAGTGACTTGGAACCAAGCATGGCTATGGTGTTTGATAAGATTGGCCGCACGGACGTATCTGTGCAAGCAGAACGTTTCATCGCATTTATTAAGAAGCAAGGGTCTGTGCCTTATGAAGAGGCCTATCGCTACATCCATTCATTCTTCCCTGATATTAAAGACTTCGAAGGGATTGTGGCAGGGGCGTTAAGAGCGGGGTATATTGAAATGGTGGCGGGAGCTGCGGGGTATGTATTTAAATCTAAGGAGGTGTGAAATGGCAACGAATACAGAAATACAAGAGTCTCTTAAAGGTATCTTTAGAAGGACAGAGCTTGAAGCAAGGCAAGCTCGAATGGCTATTATTCAAAATCATTTGAAGCTTGAGCATGAAACGCTTTCGGCTGATGAAATAGAAATGGACAAGAAATTAGCTATATCAAAGGCAAGACAAAGATTAATGATGAAAAACAAACTTGGCTATTGGTCTACTCTATGGATGGCACTTCGTGGTAAGCTCTAATGATCGAAGACCTCATTAAAGACGAGCTTGGTTTCTGCTGCATATATGCCTTTTTCCGTAAGTACAAAGCCTCTACCCAGATCGCATTTCGCTTAGGGGTAGAGGTTCGTACCATTCGCAGCTACAAACAGCGGTTTAAGGAAGGGGAATTTAAGTGTATGAAATGTGAAAAGTGTCTCAAGGGCAAGCTGTTTTAATCGTCGGGGGAAACCGGACAGCCAAAATAAAATGTTGTTTATAATCATGTACTTAATAAAGGCCTTTTATTTGGTCGGGGGTTATCGCAAAAGGGGTATGCCTCTAATTTGCGTTTTGGGGTATCGTGCGGACGTTTGTACGGTATCGGTATGGGGTAACCCCTAGTTGTGAAAATAAACGTCTAAAAACGCCATATACAAAATGGGCTGTTAAGTAAAATCTAAACTGAAAGGAAATAAAGTGGCTAACTTGCTAGATGGGAATGATTTTGAATTGAAGGCTGTATATACAATAGATGAAATGAAGGATGTACTAATGCACTATTATAGACTGGAACAAATGGTTAGAAATCTGGAGCAGGATAAAGCAGAGCTCCTAAAAGAAATATGGGAGCTCCGTAAGAAATCAAAGAGACGATAGTTTACTTCCCCTTCTTTTTCTTCTTACTCTTCCCCGCTTTACTCATCGCTATAGCGATTGCTTGCTTCTGCGGCTTCCCTGCGTGCATTTCAGTTTTGATGTTACTCGCAATAACCTTTTTCGATTTACCCTTCTTGAGTGGCATAGCAGTTTCCTTTCATTTAATGTTCCACAATTCACGATATGAATAATGGGTTATTTAATCACAGTAAAAGCTCCGAGAGTCGAAGCCAGCGCAAACGCCATGCATGGATCAATCTTATTGACTGACGTAGCTGGCGGATACTTAAAGAGGAATCGAATGGTAGCAATTGCCAACTCCGAACAGAACCAGGAATCCTCTTCCTTCCAATCCCGATTGAAGATAAAGGCTAGGATGGCTGTGCTGTCATAAGGTTTACCCAACTGCGCTTTGGCGTACGCATAAGCAATAGCTGCTTGTTCCTCCGTACACTCCACATGAACCCGCGCCACCCTCTCCCAAGTTTCATACCCTGCCGGCATGATATGAACACCAGAAGGCTGCCCACCTACCACATCATCTCGTGCACCAAGCAGTGTTTCATCCGGCAGCACAATATCAACGTGGGAGTAAGGGCCTCCTCCCTTGAGTTCAATGAAGCGACTCGAGAGAGAATCGCTTCCGACGAACTGTAGGGTAATCATTATGCTGCTGGCGGCACAGTCGTACCGGCGGAGGCGTCTGCCCAGGCGATGATCGCATTACCAATGTCCACTTGCAATTCCTTATTGAGTGCAGGAAGCAAGGCCAAGGTACCTGTCAGGAAGGCGTTGAACTGCAAGGTGGCATTCACGAGATCTGTGGGCGACGCAAAGATATTCGTCACCATTGTTTTGAACAGTGGCAGCAATTGCTTGCTTGCATCTGCTTGCACTAGTTTCATTGCAGTCTTGATATTTTCGATAAGTTGATTCATTTTGTAGTCTCCATAACTTTAGATAAAAGTACCTGGGCGGGATCGACAGGTACGGGTTGACCACCAGTAAGGTGGGTTACACCAAGCCCAACTAGCACGGCTTGACATAGGGTTTCCATCGCTGTGGTATCAATGTCGATCCACAAGTGATGAACGATTAGCGCGAGTACCCAGATGAGAACACTGAATACTCCAATGAAGATTTTCTGCCAGACTGTCATGTTATATCTCCTGCTCCATAGCGCAAGTCAGCTGCTGCGCGACCAGCCCAATCTACACTAAAGGAATCCCAAGTAGAAAGGCACCTCCAAAAGTCCAACCGTTCAGCGACATACAGCATAATAACTTTTGCAGGTTCCATTACATTGATTGCTGATAAAGACACCGACCCGATGTTTCCATCATCAGCAACACCAACTGCAGCTTGCAACTTGCGCAGTGCGGTCTGCATTCCACTGTTGACTGCAAAGTCAAAGGCTTGAAAGGCTACTGCAGGGTTGATCTTATCCATTTGCCCAGCTTGCCAGAAGTCTCGTAGATAGATTGCTTTAGCTCCATCTCGTGTCAAGTTCAAAATGTCGACTGTGGGATAGGATCGCTTGCTGATTCCCCAATTTGTTTCTCCTCCGGGGTCTGAAGGATTATTAACATAACCGCCTTCATTTCCGATAAGTCTGTCGAACGCTGTATTAAAGTCCATTGGTGCCTCCTGTTAAATTGCTGCATACTCTCGATGATGAGAAGCCTAAGCCACTCGTCGTCTTGCATTTCAAATTAACCTTTCCCTAACTTATAAACTTCATAAACCACACCAGCCACGACAGCAAGCGGTGATATCCAAATTGCAACCTTACGCAACCACGAAGCCGACCACACAGCCGTATGTGAAATTACTTTAGCGCCTCGAGTAATTGTAACAAGCTCTGCTGTATTGTCAGCAATCTGTTTTGTTAATGAAGTGTTCTCTTCGATGGCCATTTCTATTCGAGTGAGCCGACCTTCTACTATATCAATTCTTTGGTGTGCGTGTTGGTCTTCCATTATTAACCTTTCATTCGTAATCCGCCGAAGCAGTTGGGTTGTAGGTTGTCATTTTATTTACTTATACATCAGCCGTTATTCTTGCGGTAACTCCGCCAGCCGATGTTCTCAAAATACAAGTCTTTGCATTGCCCAAAGTGACATTAGTGCCGCCGCCGCAGGTGAACACAAGGTTATGTGCTCCTGACGTTCCGTTCTGGACCTGCCACGTTTGGTTGGTCGCTGGTAAAGTTACGGTTCTATCAGCCGTGATTGCACCACCAAACGCCATCAAGCCATTCGTTGCGCAATCTTGAATCTTTGCTGTGTATGCTGAATCTGGCATTGTTATAACCTTATAGCCAAAAAGATCAGGCGATGTTGGTGACGTTGCTATTCCAATAACCGAATTTCCAGCAGCGGAACTTATCTCATCAACAATATAACCGCCAGCTCCAGCATTGAATTTACAATTTTTCAGGTTGTTGTTGGTTGTTCCCGCATCAGTGAATCTAACTGTAGAAAAGTGTCCACCACTGGCTGAGTCATCAAAAGTACAATTATTAAATTCATTCCCATAAGATGCTCCGCTAACCAATAGGGCCGATCTACCCGTGGTGGTATTCCCGTTTATAAAGGAATCATTGTCAAATGAATTCCCATAGGATGCCGAAAGTCTCACAAGAGCAAGCGATAATGATCCCACCACAGACCCCCAAATGTTGTCAGAACTCCTGCAATTTGTAGCTCGCAAGAATTCCATTGTCGGGCCGGCATTTGCCCCCTGAATGCTAATCATATTCCCATGTATTATTGCGCCGTTAGTATCGGAAATCAGCAAATCAAGTGTGGCGGGTGTTTCTGTTTTATTTCCCGCTACAGTTATGCCAGTAGTCGGGAATCCTGATGTTTGAAGGTCAACAAAGATCGGGGATACATTGGCTCTGGTAAATGTTGCAAATACGTTTTCATTGATTTCCCCGTTTGACCATTGAGATTCAATGCCGCAAGTAAGAGGATTTTCTATCCTATTGCCGCTTACGCTGAATTGTGAGCCGCCACCATCCAGAGATATGAACATCCCGTATGAACCTGACAGGCCGGTATTCACTGATTTGTTTCGATTGATATAGACACGCTTTGTAGCGGTCAGCGCATCAGCCGCCCCACCCGCTACGGTTGAACGGTTCATCACAGTGATCCCCATTCTACCAATGTTTGTAAATGTGCAGTCCTCAACCCAAAGCCCGTCAACAACTGCTGAAGTATCACCAATAGCAGTCCTTGCGAATATCGAAAGTCCGTTTGTATTGGCATTGGGAGAAGTAAAATAGCAACGTTCGAATACTGTTTCTTTTACGTCAGTCTGCGATGAATAAACCACGCCATAATGAGTATCCTCTACAGCGTTCGTATAGGTTGACTCAAATATTATCCCGTAGAAAAAAACATTATTCAATGCAAGAAGTTTAAGAGTGGCATATCCAAAATTACCCGTAATAGTAGTGGCACCAGGGGTACCAATAAATTCGCAGTTGGTAAGCGCGTAAGAAAGTAATGAAGTTAATTTGAATGTTCCAGCTCCTAGCTGAATAACTCGGCCCGTCGAGTTGGCAAGCATTTTCTGAAAAGGTATTGTATCGTCTGCCGTTCCTCCGCCGTCTGCACCAAAATCTCCATATAGATTTAGTGGGCGTTTCTTTATCCAAAATGAGAGATTGACAGGGCCAGACGCAGGAGTTAAGTCAGTATTGGAATAGCCGACTAGGGATGAACCAAGCGAAGACGCCAGCAACTCGCTAATCAAAGTTTGTTTTGTAACACCCCCTTGTACAATAGGAACAAGCTCTGTCCCATCAGGGGGGGTTGCCGATGGTAACTGCGAAATTTTAATAGTCATGATTAACTCTCCGTATCAAGGGGTGTTCCATCTTCAGTGGTAATATAAACCAAAGGGCCAAACAATAAATCAGAGCTTTCAGTAAGGATAATCCCACCTATAACAAACACGTCAACAGGGTCTTGTGCCCAAGGAACTTCAGGATGCTCCTGTATACCCTTGGCGAAGTCTTGAGGTTGGCGAGGCTCATTATGTTCTGGGCAGCGATAAGCTCCTTGCCAGTTCTTAACAAGGTCGCTGGCCTTTCGCTTCCTCCCGCACATAGAACAAGTTGCATTCCAATCTCCTGGGGCAAAGAAATCAGTCAGTGCCATAATGCAGCCCCTTCGCATATCCCCATTTTTGCAACAAGGGGAGTTGCTCCTTCAACCGTTTACCTATATCCGTTCTGTACATCACATTCGTAGGCATTTCCTTAAACTTCCCCGCAGTCTTATAAGCATCACCACGAGCTTCCGCAACTGTGCTTCCTACTCCATCTACCACAGCAATAAAGAATCCACTTGTCACAGGTTGCTCTTCGTCTTTTAGAGAAGCTCCGGGCGCTATTCCCTCCATCATATCACACAGATAAACATCACTGCGATTCACAGCTTCAAGTCCATATAGTGGATAGCCTTGCACAGCCGTAAGAGGCAACTTACATTCAGGAAAGTCCCCATGAGTCAGCACCACACCAACAGCTATCTTATCACTTACTCGCAGTGTATCACTTCCCTCTATCAAGTCCAACATCCATTCTACAGGGTCTCCACGATGCAGTGCCATTTGGATAAGAATAAGCGGCCAGCCAAACCGCATGGTGAACTCCAGTGGCCATGCCACTCCCGTCTTGGGGTCAATAATACAGTTCATATCCACATATCCCACATAGTCCATACTGTGAAGTACCTGTGCCACCGGCTCCAGCACATCATCAAAGAGCTTCGACTTCTCTACATACCGCAGGATGGTTCCTTGCTCCCCCGTATTCTGGCCCAGACCATCATTCATGAGCTTCTTCTCTTCAAAGTTTTCCAGCTTCCACTTCGAGAATCCACCAGGCCCGAACCAAGCTCCAACCGCCATTTCAATTCCCTGCACAGCCTCTTGCAGAATAAACTTTCCACCTTTAAGATCATCTCCCTCTTTCCACTTCTGCAGCTTGAAGACTAATCCTCTTGGTGTTTTCGCCACAAACGAAAGAGCTTTGTCGGCGGTGCCTCCCCAGGGCTTTGAGGCGTAGAGCTTTTTGGTGCGCATAACATGAGCAATAGCAGGATCATAATCGTCAAAAACAACGTAAGGCAGAACATCAATGCCAGCAGCATCGAGAACACGCTGGCCAAGCTCACGATCAGTTTCCAGCTGAGCCGCCGTACGATTGCACCCAAAAATCGGATACCCCGCTTTGTAATACTTGTCCAGTTGTCCATGATATTGAGCGTTATCAGTTACGATTATTAAATCAGCCCAATCCATATGAGCCTCCCAGGATTCAATTTTGCGAAGATAACCTTTCCAAGCGGGGTTACGCACTCCAGGTTTTACATGCGGCAACCAGTAACGTACCTCATGCCCAGCCTCCTGCGCACGCCAAGCTAACTCTCCGCACAGCACCATGCTGTCAATCACCAAGACTTTCATTCGCCAGACTCCTGAAGCAACTGCTTCTTGGTTTCATTATGGGCAGCACGGACATACTTCTGTTTCTCCTCTGGCGTCATGGTTTTGATTAGTCGGAGTTGTTGCTGTGAGGTGAGATGCTTAAACATATTCACCATTGGGTCAGTGTGAGAAGTCTTTTGAATGCGGGACAGATCTTCCCCCGTTAAATGATACTTGGAGGAGAGAGTCTCGAGTGCCTGTTGGTAGCCAGCTTCATCTCCCTTTTGAGCAGCAGCATGCAGCTTAACAACTTCGTCGCTGTACTGAGCTTTCTCGAAGGGGGTGATATGTTGGTTGTAGTATCCCGCCATCCGTTTGATCTTACCTTCGATAGGGGACTCGGTCATATACTTTGGCGCAGGCGAGAATCCCAAGGCACCAAGTATAGCTCCCTTCTTATCTCCTGTTCGTTGATAGCTCTCCACTGAAATCGGGTCGAGGTCGCCCAAGATGTTCGAAGTCTTCTGAACCAGTTGCTTCCACTCTGGAGCGCTTGGATCATATATCTCATGATTACGATAGTCCAATCCAGTAAAGAACTCATGAGCCATCTTAAAGTTAGGGGCTGCAGAGTTCACAGCATACTCTGAAAGACCTTGTCCTAACCCTTCATTCTTCACATGGGTATAGAAGCTTGCATACTCACGAGTGTAAAACATAGTGTTCACACGACGGGGGGAGCCATCAGGGTTATTTCCACCTACTCGGGGCAAGAGGTAATCCTGGAATGTCTGCGGCGGAGAACCCGTCATAAGGTAAGTAACCATACCACCAAGCCCCATAGCCATCATGGTGTAGTAACCAACAAACATAGTCTTGTTCAGCTCGCCTTTGCTGATAAGACCCTTAAGGGATTCACCACCTGCCAACTTTCCAAGTGCATGAGCTGTCTCGAAGGGTTGTCCAGCGAACTGGCGCATGAACCCAAGTTTCCATCCAAGAGAAAGCGTCGTGGCCTGGCCAATGTCCCTGGCCCAACGGTTCCAGAACAGTGTGTTGTAACTCATCTGACCAAAGCGATCTTCCGCCGACTTACGAATCTTGTTGAGGCGCACGTTCATGCGAGCTTCATCATGGAGAAGGTCAGGATCACTCTTGATTGCTGAAGCTACATCCTCGAGATAGTTTGCAGTCTTGATAGCAGGAATCCACTTTTGGTAGATGGGGTAGCCAATAGCTTCCAGCATAGCCCAAGGCAGTTTCCAACCAGCGGTTACATAAGCATTCCGCTTGATTGCACCGCGCAGTTGCTTCATGGCACTGGTAGTGAATTCGGAAGTGTTAAAGGGTATAAACCCTCCACGCAGCATATAGTTCAGTGACTGTGTTTCTTCTGGTGTAGGATTCTTCTCTTCCCCTGACATTACCCGCAGCATCCTGAAGCCTTTGTATGACCGTTCAGCTTGACCAGGGACTAACGTAAGTGCCTTCACCAAGCGTGGTATAGTATCCTTGGCACTAGTAACTCCAGAAGCCAGCTCTTGGCTGATACGCGTCATTTCACTGGCGAAGTCCATGCCCAAGCCGATGTGAAGAGGGTGAAATGCGCTGAGTGAAAGTATCACCGGCACAGTGCGATTCTTCATATACATCCAGCTGCGGAATGACATACCCCTTATTCCAGGGTCAGCCCACAGTGACCGAGAGTCAAATGCGTTATGAACTACTTGAGCTACTTCAGGGTAAAGATAATACATCTGGCCGGAGGGGCTCCGACGAGGTATCATACCGTGAGGCATCTTTACATCGCCAACCTTGCGCATGGCGAGACCTCCCTTGGTTAGGTCTTCCAAGAGGTGCACACGGATACCTGCGACAAGGGAAGCAAACTCCCGCGCTTGCACTACATTTACAGGGCTGGTAGTCTTCATACGAAAGCCAGCATCGAGGGCTTCCTTGATATAACGAAACTCCCGTGCCTTGGTAAAGCGGGGATCACCCCAAGCCACACCATATTTCTTGGTGAGGAAGTCGTCTACTGCAGGGCCGTTTTCGAAGAGGTGATAAACATAGTTGTCGATTGGAGTATACTCTTTCACCCCATTCGCTACATCAGATTCATACGCCATCTTCATGCGCTCTTTGTACTGTGCAAGCATTTTGGCTTCTGCAGGGCTCTTTGGAGTCTTTCCAGCTTCCCAATCCATCAGCCATTGCTTTTGGTAGCCTTCTGGCTTCCCTTCCCAATAAGCATCTTGAATCTTATCATTGGTCAGAACAATAGACTTGAGATGAGATTCAACTGCCATACCTTTTGCAAGCACAGCTGCAGCTTGCTCAGCCTTATCGCTCAGCCCTTCAGGGTAGAATGTAGACAGTGCTTCCTTCGTCAAGACGCGAGTCTTCTCTTCTCCGATCTGATACCCAGGAATACACTTGAGGAGCTTCAAGGCATCCTTCAAGACCTTCGGGTCAAAAGGGCTGAGAGAGGAATACATCATTGTAGTTCCGAACATATCAATGCGCTTATCGACGAATTTCTCTGTGGGAACTTCTATCCAAGTGTGGCCTTGCGGGTCGGTGTAGTTGTGGCCACCAAGACGGCGAAGGTGGGAAGCGATCTCAGTATTGTAACGATCGTAGATGGATTGGTGCTGGGGGGAATACTCTATACCCGCAGCAACATGGGCTTCAGCGGCCTTCAGTTCATTATAAGACTGCTTGAGTATAGTATCTAAAATATTACGACGAACTCTATTATAAGGTTGTGGGTCTTTCTCTAATTGAGATAATTCTTTACCCACATTTTTGATTTGTTCTCGTAGGCCAGCGATATTGTACTTCTTCGGCCACCCCTCCACCTTCGCTACTGTATCTGCAGTAGCAAACCGCACAGTCGCCTTCCCTTCCCTTGATGCCCGTGCAAGCACTTCCCCTATGATACGGCGATACCAGTGCTTTATCATAGGGGCAAGCCGAGTAGCATCCTGGCCACCGGCGAGTTTAGTTTTGGCTTCCTGTACTCGTAATTCTGTTTGCAGCAGTTCACGAGCAGCTTTTACATCCTTAGGAGCAACTCTTGCATTATCTAATGCAGCTTCGTACCTGCGTTGTGCCTCTTGCAACTGCGATTCTACCTGAGCCCTTTCAGCTTCTCCAAGCCCCTTTGCATTCTGCGCAGCATCGCTTTGAATTTCCACTACATGGGAAGTTCCTTTTTCCCCAAACTCTCGCGTGTGGGCAAAGTACTTAGGATCGTTGAAGTGGTTTTTACCTGTCAGTGTAAAAGGAAGCTGCCAGATGGTGGTTCTGTTAGAATCAATCCCATTTGGGTCAGTATGCTTATTGCCTTGAAAATCATCATAAGGAACTTGGCCGCGACCAATATCCTCCAACCCATAATCAGCATACTCTCCTGTATCCACCGGCTTCAGCTTAAACCCATTCGTAGCCAGTTGAAAGCCCTTCACTAAATCCTTCGCTGTAATCACCCCACCTTCCGTAGCATTCAGCACACTCGTCAGGACTTCCTTTTCCGCTCCAGTAACATCACCACGATTGAGTTGCTCATCAATCATACCCTTTGGGTACACAGTTCTGTCCGGCAGTCTCTCCAGAGTCTTCAGTGTGTATTCACTTCCCTTTAGCGCCTGTTTCAACGTTGGATTATCCTGCGCACCAAGTCCTACTCCAGGCGCGCCTTCCAAAACCTTCTTCACCAAGTCCTTATCCAGCGGACTCATTACACTACGCATCCATTCTGTTTCGTGTTCCCACAGTCCATTATTCCCTGTAGCCGACTTCACCCTTCCAGGTTTAAGGGAAGCCACAACAGTAGATGGTACATTCCCACTCCCGTTTACATCATCATAGACACTCTTAAAGATCACACCATCATAGCCATCAGCACGAGCCTCCAGTACAATCTGTTCAGTGCTCATCCTGCTACCATGATAAGGTACAGCGTGGTAGCGCGCACCTTGGGCATCCACCAACAGCGGGTTTTGAAAGGTAGCATAAGCCTTGCTCATCTGTGCATGAGGCATCACTCCCATTATCATAGATTCCATTTCAGGGCCATAAATCTTGGCATCCCCTACATAGCTTCCAGCTACCTGTGGGTTGCTACTCAACCAAGTTATAGGCTTCAAGGGATCATAATCCTCCCTTCCCCACATTGCATTATATAGAGGTTTTGGCCTTCCATTGGCATCTGAGAGAATTTTAGACCCGTTTGCTTTAGCCCACTTCCAGAAGTTTATCACACCATCTTGCGTTGGATGTAATAACTGCCCATCACTGTTCGTAGCGGGGAAAATCTTTTTCGTCAGGTCGTCCCAGACTTCCTTAGTGAAAGGGCTCAGTACCGAGTGCAGCCCCTTCCCAAACAGCGCAGCTTCAAAAGCGTGGCTCATGGCTGTAGGATCGCCAGGCGGCAGTTCCTTCCCAGTCAACAAGTCTGTCCAAGGGCCTTCTGGGATAGCACTCTTCGCAACTGTTTGAGCAAGCTTCTCCTTAGTCATTTCGTGCTGTTGCCA
>QGNH01001470.1_pt1 | contig 23357 bp, 27 predicted proteins | sample 1735481 | NCBI WGS metagenome assembly QGNH01 (sample SAMN09239004, study PRJNA386568) | Viral metagenome, whole genome shotgun sequencing project.
GGTGGGGCACCGACCACGAACTGCGCTGTGGTAAGGACCGTGCCGTAGGGCGTAATAATGCCGATCTGCCCGGTCTGTGCACCCACAGGCACATAGGCCTGGATCTCGCAGTCATTGACCACGGTGAAGTTCGTCGAGGGCACACCGCCAAAGGTTACCGCTGTGGCATAGGTGAAGTACTTGCCCGAGATCGTAATGATGTCGCCCACGAGGCCAGTGGTCGGCTCGAAGCCGGTATAGGGCTGGTTGTACTCCTGCTCCCTGAAGATCGGCACGAGACGGTTCGTGGTGTAGCTCACGCGGCGCTGGTTGAGGACCTGGATCCGATAGAGGCCGGTGCCGAGTGCGCCCGACTGTGCTTCGTACGCCGCATTAAGCCTCTCGATCTGCTGCATGATTTGCTCGTAGCGCTGCGAGCGCGGGATAGAGACACCCTCGGGCGTGTGGATGTCGACCTCTTGTGCCGCATCAGTCGAGCGGAACCAGAGCAGCTCCACAGCAGCCAGAATAGAGATCATGTATTCGTTATTTGAGTCGACGCCCATTTGGCCCGGAATCGGATCGATATAGAGCGGCGGATCTAAGTCGTTCGTGTGCAGGTTGAAGGCGTCGGTCACGGCCTGCTGCACCTCTGCGTCGGTGAAGTAATCGTAGGCCCACCCTGTCACGCCGAGATTTGCCCCCGCTGGCGTGGGTGGGACATAGAAACCTATTACCCCGTACTTGTAGTCAAAGTAATAGGTCGGTGTGGCACCGTTGGTGATAATCGAACCACCGAGCACGACGACCGGAGGGGTGGCCGTCTCGGACACGGTCTCGACGGGGAGATCGAACGTATTAGCGGTGCCGTTTACGGGAACATTGGCAGCGAAAGGACGGCCGAGGTCTTGAATCATCATCCTCGTTCGCGTGGTGATGCTCGCTGTGCTCACTGCGCCATCGTACGAGGTAGCGCCTGCGGGGGCGTACTCAGTAGAGGGCCTGCTGTTGATTGAGGCTCATCATCTGCTGCACGCCATTACCTGTCATTCCCTGTTCGACGTTGAGACTCATTGACTGCTGGCCGACCGTGACAGCAATGAAGACGGTAAGTATGCCACCCATGCTCGACGTCGCCACGATGGCACACGTCTCAGGCACCAGCTGTACGAGGGGAGCGATAAGGATCATCGACGCACTGATGTTCGAAGACAGAGCTATTTGGGCGGAAGCGTTCGCTGTGATGCCTGCCGACGCACTAATGCTGGCGGTGAGGGCTGCCTTCTTTGCCATATTGGCCGCCACCACCGACGTGCACGAGATCGAAGCGGTCAAGGGAAGCGCTATTGAGTCATGCGCCGCCACAACAAGCGCAGAAGTGATGGCAGCACTGAGAGCGACTGCCTGCGTCGTATTACCGGCCACAACAGACGAACTGACGATAGCCGCTGTAAGGGCCGCTCCCAGAGCCGCATTTCCTGACATCGCCATATTAGACGTAATCGCAGCAGTGAGTGCCACAGTCTCTTTATTGGCCGCCGCCACTGCGGACGTGGCTACGACTGCAGCTGTCACAGCGACCTGCTCTGCGTTATTCGCCGCTACGGCAAGCGCCGCTGAGATGCTGCTCGACAAAGCAACATTCACAAGCACTGAGCCTGTGATTGACGCCGATGCCACAATCCCCGTCGTGAGGTTGACCTTTTCGGTATTTGTCGCCGTCAACACAGACGAGGCAATAATGGCGGCCGTAATGGAAGTATTCCCACTGTTGTTCCCCGCCATAGCCATCACTGCTGAGATCGAAGCCGTAAGAGCAACCTGTTCAGTGTTCGCCGCTGCCACGACAGATGAGGCAGTAATGCTTGCTGATAGAGCGCTCGATGAGTGATTGGTGGCAGTAATCGTTATAGACGATGCTACGCTCGCAGTAAGCGCCACCGCCTGCGTGTTCGATGCAGCCAGAACAGCGCTCGAACTGATCGAGGCTGTGAGCGCTACCGATGACTGAATAGCAACACCAAACGGAGAGGCAACAGCGCCGATAATGGCGGCTGTTGTTGTCCAGAGTCCCGATGAAGCTTGCGACCAGTTGGGGCTCTGAGCGGTCAGTGTGCTGATGTTCGGCTCATAAACAAATAGCCCATAAGAACCGAAGAACCACGGGTCGTATGTAAATCCAGGGGAGGACCCTGTGGCACTTGCAAACGTCGAAAAAAGGAGCCCCAAATACATCTCACTAGAGGTGCTCGACGGGGTCAAAGACGGGAAGTTCCCTGACGCTGCAGTCCCACCCCCAACAGCTTGCGAGCCGTCCTGGTACCACAGCGCCGGATACCCAACTGAAAACTCTTGGCACGCCAGGCCGTTATTAGAGCCCCATGTTCCGCCTGAGACGGTAATCGTCGAGGCGCCGGGTGTCTGGACTGTGCCCATCCAAAGTTCCACACCGTAGTTGTTGTAGTTCTGCGAAATACGCTGCCAACTTCCGGTACCGCTGGCGGGCACTCCACCCCCCGAGACAGAACCCGCTGACGCCCCTCCAATATTGTTCGTAATACAGAAGATGAGAGCATTACCTTGCGCCGTCGGAGAGACACTAAGGGTCGTCAAAGGCGGGCCACCGGCAATCGGGCTCTGGTCACTCACGAGACTTCCAACCGCCACAATCGGCGGGAAAGTTGGAACTCCTACCTGTGAAGAAGCCGAAATAGCTGCAGTGATTGCCACAGGCTGCCCAAGACTCGCGGACACACTGCTCGTGGCTGAAATGCCAGACGTAAGAGCAACGGCTGCAGTATTTGTTGCCGCCACTGCGGCTGCAGCACTAATCGCCGCAGACAGCGCAACCCTCTCAGCGTTCAGTGCAGCAAGGGCGGCCGAACCCGTAATCGCCGCTGTAACAGCAACCTTCTCTGTGTTATTTGATGCCACAGCGAGTGACGCAGTAATAGGGGCGGTGAGTGCAACTGCTTCGGTATTCGCCGCGCCACCCGTCGCCAATCCGGCTGCGGCCAACGTGGCGATCTGCGTTGCCGTAAGCGCAACGGGGAACATCGCCACCTCTTGTACAGTCCCCGGCCAAAAGTCGAAACCGACACCACTATAAACATCGGCTCCGATAGAGAAAGCTGTCATTGGGTACGTGGGGGTCGCTGGATTTCTAGCCAGCAGTGCCCCGTCAAAATAAAAGCTCAGATTCGTTCCGTCGAACGTCGCCGTGTAGAGATGTAGGGTCCCCGCGAGGGTTGGATTCGGGATATACCCGGCATAGTATGGTCCGATCAGGACACCCTGATCTGTCATTGCTCCCCCGGAGAGGAAGTCGGCCCCAATGCCAAACTTCGTCGGGTCACCGTCGTATGAATAAATCAGAGAGCCGAACCCTGCGGGAGCCGATGCGCTGAGAACGGACCACACGGAAACCGTGAAGGAACCGCTTGCGATGCCAAATGCGGTAGATATGTACCCGGTGCTCCCATTGAACAACGCCGAGGTGCCGCTGACGGTCGGGATAATGCTCGGCTGCCCGAGTGTGACCCCACCAACCACCGTTCCGGTATTACCGTTCCCCGACGAGTCCACCACCGTGGTCGATCCGAACGGGTCGTTCAACTTGTACCAGGCCGATGGGCCGAACGCTTTGATAAGCCCCTCGACCGTTGGGCCCACAACGGCAGCACTGGCTGCGACCGCTGCATTAAGCGCGACCTTCTCTGTGTTCGTAGCAGCCACTGCAGAAGAGCATGAAATAGCCGCAGTCAGTGCAATATTTTTCTTTATTGTTCCGGCGACAGCGAGCGACGGCGTCGAGGCGGCAGTAAGCGCAACCTTCTCGGCATTCGTCGCTGCAACAGCGAGGGAGGCGCTAACCGCTGCTGTCTCAGCCGGAACAAGGATTACCGCCGCAATCGCCCACGACTGGGCCGTTGCTGTCCATGTTACCGTCGTGCTCGTGCCCGAAGTAATGATGTTATATGCGACATCCTGACCGTCGGCAACCAGAAATGCTCCAGCGTTGTAATCAACCCAAGGGGTCGAAGGACCCGCCGAAAAAGCGCCCGGGACAGCGGAAATCGCCACCACCATCTGCGCTGCAGTGGAAGCGATAGCCAGGGACGGATTAGCGGTCGATCCACTCGCCGTTCCTCCCGTTAGAGAAGAACCAACGCCTGAGGCCTCGATACATACAGCATCCCAGGTAGAACCAGCCGAGTTGGTCACCGTAACTGTCCGCACGGCACTCGTGACAACGCCCGTAAACGTCAGGACGGTAGCAATCGAGAGTACCTGGGTCGACTTCAGCGTCCAGGTCGAGCACATGCCCGACGGGGTAACCGAACCCGTGGTGGCATTATTAACCACACACAGGGTGACGGTATTGCCGATGGTGGCATTCGCCGGGAGAACCGTTCCGGCCGAGCCGCTGCTGGTGGCGCCTCCGGTGTCGCCCTTTTGAACGACCGAGATAGCCATTGTCTATTTAGCCAAACGCGGCTTTGAGCGCAGCGGCAGTGAGTGGACCAACGGTGGGAAGGTCGAAGAAGTTGAGGCCCACGGACGGGTACGGGCCATTCGCCAATGGAGCAATGGTGCCAGTAATCCAGGTGGCGGTGGGGCCGTCTCCTTCGTTGTAGCTGCCCAGCTCCCCGATGCCCCATGGGAGGCTCAAAGATTCTGCCCAGCCCACGAAATCAGACAGCGACCCTTCACTGTTGTCGAGATAGTAATCACAGAGCAAGATGTCATAGAGCCCAGCGACATAGAACGGCTGGATCACCGAAAGAGTGGCCCGAGATGAGCAGAAGACGCTCTTGAAACCGAAGCTGCGAATAATCGGTGCCACGGCTGCTTGCTCGGCCAAGATCGTCGCCATAGGCTGCTGACCCCAAGGCTGTTGGTTATTGCCTGAGTAATCCAGCTCGAAGTTGTGGGTGTACCAGACGTCAGTAAACCCGGCCGCCTTAAGCGCCTGGCAGTTGGCGGTAACGGTCGCCTCCGACGCTACCACGCCATTAGATGCGGTCCCAATGAGCAGGGGGGTCCCAGCCGGTACGTTGCCAGCGAACCATGCCACGCCAGACTTGTACCCGCTGCTGTCGGTGGCGCCGTAGAGATGAACGCGCGGCCCGGTAGGTCCGCCTCCCGCTGGCAGCCCTAGCTCACTCGCCAGCGCCTCAATATCCGCCCACGCTTCGTCCCCGACAAAGAGACCGAGGGGTGCTTTGGTCGACGCAGGAGGAGTGACAACGGGAGGCGGCGTGACAGCGTCAGCCACCAACGTTGCGGTGAAGGTCTTGAGGTTGGTCTGGGCTGTCACCAGGTTGGTAACGGCCTGCTCAAGCTCGGCAGGGTCAGCCGCCTGGAGGGCAGTAATAGCGGTGGCGACTGCCGCCTCAAGCGTATTGAGTTCGGTCAGTTGGGCGGACGAAAGCGGCATGGATTACTCCTCAGTGGCGACAGGAACTTCAGGCTCAGGTGGATCGGCAATGAGGCCCGATTCCACCACGATTGCGGCGTCGAGTTGAGTCACTTCTCCCGCAGGCGCTGGATTCGAATCACGCGCTGGCCCAAATCCCTTCTGGGCCCGGCGCAGGTTCGTCTCAGCGATCGCCAACCGGCCAACGGCTGCATAGGCCGCCTCAAGCTCCTCGCGGTGCTCTTGGTGCAGCTCCTCTTCAGTCCAGACCGCCGTCTCGCGTGCGTCGGTGCCTTCCTGGGTCCCTGCGACGGCCTCACCCGCTGCTGGGCACACGGCCTCGCACTTCGCCTTGGCCGACACGAGCGCTGCGTGGGCCGCTTCATTACCGGCGAGGGCCTCGTCAAAGGCCTTTTGGGCAGCAGCAATCTTCTCTTCGTCAATGACAGGCATGTGCCCTCCTAGGTGAGCGTGATTGTGATCGCCGCTGAGGCGAAGGACAGCGTGATTCCCGAAGCGTTGACGGCCTGGGCTGTACCGAGGGCGCCGATGGCGAGCACGTTACCTCCAGCCAGCGTCGAAGCGTCGGCCAAGAACATCTGCACGAGGTTGGTGGCGCCGGTCGACCAGGCGGCCGTCGAAGCAGCAAAGGAGAAAGGGCCACCACAGGTCAGGACCGAGGGCGACGCCGCTGTGGCAAGCGGAAAGTTGGCCTGGTTATTGAAGAGGGCCACGCGAGCGTAAGAGCCGGTCGAGGTAGGCTCACCCGACAGCACGTTGGCCTGAGTGGCGCCGGAAACGGCCTGCGTGGTCAAGCCGAGGTAGAGGGTATTGAGCTGCCACGAGGGGATGGCCGTGAGCGCCCCACCGGCCGAGGACCCGCCACCCAAGAAGATGAAGTCACCGGCCGTGAGCGCCAGGCCCATCGACTGCGAGGCAATCGTCAGCGATGTGGCCGAGGATGCCGTCAGTAAGAAGGCGTGCGGGTTGGTGTACTGGTTCTGCGTCGAGCCTGTGCCCGGCTTCCCGGTCCAGATCTGCGCCGTACCATTGGGCGTCTGGTCCATGTTGCCCGAGGCGCCCGACGTGGCAATCGAGCCGGTAGCGATAGCGGTCTGTGCTGTGGCAGCGGCGGCGATGGTTGTACGCACGCACCCAGCGCAGTTCCCGAACATGGCGTTGAGGATCGCCTGCTCGCTGTATTGGACGTAAGGCATGATCAGTTCCCTTTCAAGGTGGCGCTCACCACGAGATGAGCACGGTTGGTGTCCCGGTCGAGGCCAGGCGCAGGGTTGGGGCCGCCATGTGGTCACCAAAAAGCGGCGGCTGGACTACCCCCATCAGCTCACCGGCAACACCGGAAATAACGACGGCGCCCTGAGTATTTGTAACGCCTGCAGAAGGGAGACTGGGGTATGAGCCGTCGGCAGTGACGACGACAGTGGCCGCATTAGCCAGGATCGAGACCACGACACGGCTTGTTGGCGCTGGGAGTGAGACCAGTGTCGGCGTCGCACTCAAGACCGCCTGTGTCGATGGCATACGCTCTCCCTCTATTACCTTGAGACGAACTGGCGCACGAGGCCGAGGTTGTGCAGGTGCTCGGCCACGTCCCAGGGGACCTCATAGGTGAAGCCCTCTTTGAAGCTGTAGTTGTTCGGCTCACCGTTGATCATCCCGTAGGTCATGTCTTCGATGTCCTGGTCCACGCGGACCCGCTGGCGGGCCGACGGCGCCACTTGCCCCTGCGGGCGACTGAAGGCCTTGCGCGCAGCGATTACAGGTGCGAGCTGCTCGGGCGTCTCCTTACCAGTAAGGACCGGCTCGGGCTCACCAGCGCCCTGGAACTCGAAGAAGGCAGCCTCGGGGGCCTCAGCGTCTTCGACCTCAATGGCGACAGACCCGTCGTCGATGCGCTGACCGGACTTACCGTCAAAGACACCGACGTCTTGGTCTTCGATTTCCTGTGCGGTGGCCATGGTCGTTTGCGCCGATCGGTCCTGGTCGTCCTTGCGGGCCTGGTCATTGGCAATCGCCTTCTGGCGACCGGTGTAATCGCCACCCGAGGGGCGACCCTGATTGCGTGGATTTGTTGAGGCCATTGTTCGTTTTCTCCTTGAGTGGGCACGGTAATGCGGTGTTGCAACAGCCTTTGGGGGGCGGCCAGGGCGACCAATGATTAGTGAACCTTCACGAGCACCAGATCAAAAGACCCTGCCCGCCCCCGCGGATTAGTTGGTGTTTGCCACCACGACAGACCAGTCGGTGATGAGACCGAGGCCCCAGATCGAATACCACGCCAGGGCGTGCTCACGACCGAAGTCAAGGACACCGCCGTCGCGCAGCTCCACCGGCAGGCTGATGGCGTGCCCGAAGGCATTGTCACCAATGAAGATCGCCTGGTACACGTTCGACGGTGTGGCCGCCGAGTTCTGGAACTGGTTGACCTGCGTGGTCTCGATGAACACGCAGTCGTAGAGGCGGCCGATCTCTCCGAGGGCAAAGTTGCCGGGGGCGGCGTACTTCGTCACCTCGATGAACTCGGGGGTGTCACGAAGGCGCCGGGACTGGGCCGGGGCCACGAAGGAGACGTAGGTCTCACCGAGGCGGGGCACGTTCTTCGAAGCCAGCGTCAGGACCGCATCCTTCACCAACGGAGGGGTGAAGTAATACTGGCCCGACAGGCCGTTGGTCGAGGTGCCGACCGTACCGACGTCGTACGGGCTCAGCGTGGTCCGCGGCGTGTCACCGATCAGGGTGTTGTACCCGAAGATGACCGAGCTGGCCAACAGCAGCGTGTTGCGGGCGCTGAAGTCGAGGTACTGGGCCATGTTGCGGCCGAGCAGGCGGGAGGCTGAGGCCATGACGTCATCGAAGGAGCTATTCAACAGCAGCTCGGTGACCGACACGGCGAAGCCCTGCTCTGCAACCGTGATCGAGAACTGGCTGGCGGTCAAAGCGACCGTCTGCATGCGCACACCTTCAACCAACTGCGAGGCGTTGGGGAGGTTGTTGTAGCGCATGAAGTTGATGGTCAGCCCAGGCTGCACACCAAGCTCGGTCTTTTTGACGGCGAACTGCTCGAACCGAAGGATCGGCATCGCCTGAAACAAAATCTCTTTACTCCAAATGGTCTGGATCGCTTGTCCCAGAGTGTTGTTGGCACCGGAGTAACCGGTCGGACTTGCAGCCAGGTATGGGGTACCTGTGATGGCGCTGGGCATTAGAACTCTCTCTCCTCGATGGATTTATCGACGAGCCCTAAAATGCCTGGCTCTGGCAGCCACAAAAGTGTTCTACGCAAATAACCGCTTCTCATTACATTACATCTAATCAAATACCGCTCCGTGAACCAAGTCACGGCGATTTACTCAGCCGTAAATGCCCCGCTCGCCAATCTGGTTGCGCAGGGCGTCCATGAGCTGGGGTCGATTTGCGGCGTACTCTTCGGGCGACATCGCTGCCAGATCGGCGGCGGTAAAGGTCCGGGTCCCTTCCTCGCCCATGCGGGCCATGTCGATCGGAGGCCCACCGGTCACGGGCATCCCGACCTGGCGGCGCTGCTGTTGCTGCTGGAGCCCCATGTCCTGTTGGATCTGGGCCGTCAGGGCGTCCGAGCGAGCAATGAGGTCGAGGACTGAAGCGTCCACCTGCTCTTTGGTCGAGCCAGAGATGAAGTCGATGAACTGGGGCACGATATTGTCGGCGTTCTCGGCGCGGACCCGGGCCTTGTAGTCCTCCAGGGCCCGGAACTGCTGCTCACGCTCGAAGAGGGTGCGCTCGCGTGCCCGCTCTTCCTCCATCTGCTGGAAGCGGATCTCCATCTCGCTCTGGCTCTGCGCAATGCGCTCGGCCACCGACATCTCAGCCTCTTGGCGCAGGCGCTCGGCCTCAGCGGCCTCCTGCTCGGCCTTGGACTGTGCAGCGATGCGCTCTTCACGCTCGGAGGTAAGGACGGTCAGCTGGCTCTTGAGCGAATCGATCTCGGGGTAGAGCTTGTTCTTCTCTTCCTGGCGCACGCGCTCGCGCTCGGCGTTCAACTCAGCATCGAAGATGGCACGCAGCTCCGGCGAGAGCGCTGGAGGCAAGGGAAGGGTCGGCGGGGGGTTATTGATCGTGAGCGATACCGGCGGCTGTTGCTGCTGGTACTGCGGATCGGACGGTGCCGTGTACGGCATAGTCATTTGATTACTCCTTGTTCGAGTTCTTCATTAGGGGGCACATTTGCTGCAAAACGTCATTTAACACGACACACGACGAGCGCTATAGGCACTCAGTCATCGCTCCCCTTTAAAGGGTTGCGGACCTGGATTGCTTTGGTCCCTTGCGAGATGGTGTTAATCCTCTGCATGATGTCCTGCATACCGGACTCCTCCATAAGCGGAGGAACCTGCGGGGCCTGCACGCCAGAGGCGCTGTTTACTCCGGGCCCACCGGCCGATTGCACGCCTCCTGCGGGGCCCCCGGCCGTATTAGTCGCACCGCCGGGCTCCTGGCCGCCAAGGGGCATGCCCGAGAGCATGGATACCAGCATGGCGATTTGAGCATTTTGGAGATCAAGGGCGCCCTGTTCGAGCGAGTCCTGGTGCAGCTCTTCGTAAAGCTCTTGAAGCTTCTCGGCCGGGTACGCCTCGCCCAGGGTCCGCAGAGCGCCCTCTTTGGATTCGAGCCCGAGCATCATCTTCATTTGGATGGTGTTGAGAGCGATTAGCTCGTCGATCGGCAATGGAGACGCAAACGCCACCGTGTTTCGGTACGTAAGCGGATCCCGCGGGTCCAGCACCATGAGCTGACCGTCCTCGACAGGGGGGTCTCTGTCAGGATCGATCTGCAGCATCTCGGGCATATAGAGCGCAGCCGTGCGGATAATGATCTCGTTCAGCTGAGCGAACCCGGCCTTGTATTGGGTCGTCTTCTGCTTGAACTTCTGCACGAGAGGGAGGAACTGCAAAGAGAGCGCCACACCAGAGGTATTACTGATCTCTTGAGGCTGGCCGAGGGCGTTCACCGGGACGCCTACCAGCTCGTGCATCTTTTCTTTGAGCAGTTCGAGGAAGTTAAGGGCCTGCTCCAGTTCGGCGCCAAGGGTGAGGTTCGTTATCGAAGCCTTGTCGTTGGGAATCGACCAGACCTTCTTCGGACCCCGCTCTAATGCGTTCGATTTAGCGCCAATGATCACCGTCGTCGGAGAGGCGTAGTAATCGATGATGTCAGTAATCAGCGTCGCCGTCTCGTTGTACTGGCGATTGAGGTCGGTAATGTCTTGGATGTCCGAGAGGCCCCACGGCGAAGAGGGCACCTTGCGGTTCGAGATGTGCACGAAAGGGATTACCCCGAGCGGGTTCTCCTGTGACTCGACCAACTCGTCATTGATGAAGGCCTGCATGGCGTCTTCAGTCCACAGCTCAGTATTACCTGTCCAATAGGTAATACCGTTACGCCGAGCGAAGAATGTCTTGTTAGGCAGAGAAGGGCACCAAACGATTCCTTGGTAGTGCTCTTCTCGGGGGTTTGCGGCGCTGACCCGCAAACTATTCCGGTGATAAGCCGTTACATCGGAGCCGTCGTCAGTCTTCCGCCTGTGGGAATGAGTCCGAATGCCCAGCATGGCAGCAAGCATCTGAAATCCGTCTATCCGACCCTGGTCAGTCTGAGCAAACTGACGCGTATTACGGCGCTCTTGTCCGCTCTTCGTCGGCCCATCGTCTCGAACATGACCGTCACCCAGCATTAAGACATCCCAGAAAAGGCGAGCCTGGTGTTCAGTTAGAGCGCAAAGAAACGCTGGATCAATCGACTTCTCAGGAGCGACTGCGCGAACCGTCGAAGCGATACCCTTCCCCAGATAGAACTGTAGAGAGTTTGCATACTCATAGTCATATTCTGAGATGGTGCAGTCGTCAAACTTCTTCAGAAGCGCTCGAATCCGCTCGACCTTCTCAGGATTCGCTGTCACAGACTGACTGAAAATAATGCCTTGAGCACCCGGCTTGGCCGGATTACTTTGATAATGGCCCTCTGTGACAACCCAAGCCACCAGCTCCACCAGCTCGTCTGTGTACGTCGCCGTCTCGGAAAACTCAAAAGGCGTCCCACCACCAGCAACAACCTCCGTGCGCCCTTTGCCTGTGCTGAGCTGCTCAGTAGTCCTGAACTGCCAGGGACCTACCCGATCCTGATATCGAGGGTCTCGCTCACGCCAGTCCCTAATCAACCAACGGTGCTGTGGCGTAGTTAAGGCGTCCATAGCCTTGTTCTGCCACCGGGTAAGTGGGCCGTCCCAGTCAAACAGGTTTACAGCGCTGTGAGATTGCCACTCGATAGCCTCAGTGACAGGATTGATCGTGAGAAACCGATCACCATCTTCGATTTCCCAATAATGCTTCCAACCTCTATCTGTAAGAGCTTCCGTCTGGTCGTCCACGCAAAAAGAGAAGACCTGCCGCGTGCCCTCAAGGGCGGTATTCCCGGTCCAGTATGTGGTCCCATTACGCCGAGCGAACCAAATCGAGTTCTCAACTGTCGGGCACCACACCACATCGTCGTAATCGACAACCTCTTCGTGGGTATTGGCAGAGGAAGAGTACCGCGTAGCGTAGTTCGTCACCTTTTCTTGGAAATACCGGCCGCGCATACCGAGCATTCCTGAGAGCATTTGAAATCCGCTGACCCGCTCAAGATCGATTTGAGTCCAGCGCTCTTGCCCGCGGGTGCGACAGCCGTCACCATCAAGAAGGGTTTCATAAAGGAGCTTGGCCTGAGCGAAAGTAAGAGAGCAAAGGAACTCGGGGGTGAGCTGCTTCCCGGGGGCCACGTCCTCAAAAACTGTGTTCGACCCCTTCCCAAAATAAAAATCAATGATGCCTTTAGCCGTCGACTTCCACTCGTTACACGTCAAACCCTGCTCCTGCCAAAAGGCAGCGAGGCGGCGCAGGCGGCCGATAAAGCGGGAATCCTTGTGCTGGCTGATCCTGATGGTGTGGAAGCCGGTCTGGTTGTAGTGATCGACCCCTTCAGTGACGTACCAACCGATTGTCTCAACCAACTCGTCGGTCCACTTTGGCTGATCAGCAAACTCTGTTGGAGCACCACCACCGGTAATCAACCGCGCAGAGTTAGGCCGCAGTCCTGAAAATACGATCTCTCGCTCTCGCCTATACGTCTCGGCCCGGCCGTGAGAGACCTCAGCCAGCCAACGGTGGTTCGGGGTCGTAAGGGCATCCACCTTGCCCGTCCAGCGGTGCATCTCACCCTTGTAGGGGTAAACACTCACCTTCTCGACCCGCTGCCATTCAATAGCGTCTGTCCACGGGTTCAATGTGAGGATCTCGTCTGAGCACGTAATCTGGTGATGCTTCTTCCACCCGCGACGAGTCAAGGCCTCTGTCTCTGGATCAACGCAGCCCCAGAACCGGTACTTCATCTTGAACCGGATCATCCGGGTCATGTCGTGCGGGTGGTACTCGGGAAAACAGAAGGCAGCGTTCAAGGGCAAGATGCGGATCTTCGCCGGGTGCACATTGCCTGCAGGGTCGGGGTACTCCTCTTCAAACGCGACCTTAATGAAGCAATCGCCGCTCACACCGCCCTGTTGCATTGCCTCCCACAGCACCGCCTCTTTACCCTGCGGCTGATGCTCTTCCCATACCGTGCGTAATAGCTCGGGCACGATTGCTTCGGTGGCATGGGGCGAGCGAAAGTTGACACCGTTAGTGAGGCAGAAGTTGGTCAAGAAGTCTGAAAACGCGGCCGACCAGTTAAACGTCATCTGAGGCTCGCCTATTTCGCGCTTATAGCTCCAGTGATGCCCGAGGTACCACGCCCACTGAGAAGCGTAGCGATTAAGGCGCGGGCCGTGGACCTCAAACTCTTCGTCGGCCAGCTCCACCAGCCCGAGCGGAGATATAGCGATAGTGAGATCGCTCGATGCCGCTCGATAACTGGGTGTTACAAAGGAAATCGCCACTTATTAGACCAGAGCGAACCCAGGACCACCGTTGTGCGAGGTGGCCGTGTAAATCCACGCCGTTCCGCCGTTCTGGGTCCCACCGAGAGCGACCTGCACCTCGACGTTAGGGTTGAGGCCTTGGCCCACCGTCATGATCGGGATCGGGCCCGCTGCGTCAGCGAACCAGATACCGTTCTGGGTCTGATTGACCTGAGCGACCAGCAAGAAGTACTGGCCGTTGACGATGCCAACGCCGTCAATGGCGGGCTGGGGCAATGTGCCCGGGGCAAACGTCGAGACGTTACCCGTCGCGCATGCGGTGACGAGATATGTGGCGGAACCTGGACCTGGCATTACGATCTCCTTTATTATTTCCGAATGAAAATGGTAAAACTCACGTCGGCCGGGGCCACTGGCCGACGTCGCCTTGGAGCAGGACGTCGAGATCGGTGCCCGGGATCGGTGATGCGTTGTACTTCTGTTGGATATGGGCAGCCGGGATGGTGGTGGCGTTGCCGGGAAAACTCTTGCTGTTGCTCTGGAAGAACCAGGCAGCCAGCCCAGCGGCGCCGAGATAGTTGAGGATCTGCCCGTCGCCGTAGGCACCGCACAACGCTCGCGGAAACCCACCACGGTTGATCCCTACGAAGTAATCGGTCACCGCTGATGGCGGCACATTCTCATCGACGGCGAAGTAGACCGGCTGCGGATCCCCCCACCCATGTCCAAGGAGCGCTGTGATTGCAGAGCGGGCCTGCGCAGCGTGGGCGATGCCAGCGGCCATGCCGCCCGCAGCATCATTGGCCTCAGCCTCAAACACAAACACTGTGACGATGCCCGCCTTGAGATATGACTCAACCTCGGCCTGGGTAATCGCCTTGCCCGCCCCGGTCAGGTAGACGATGACGCACACGACACCGTGTGCCTTGAGGGTGGCGACAGATGGTTTCTGGAACGAAAAGTCGACAGCGATGCTCATTACCTCAGCTCCCTTCCCCATGGGGTCTGGCTCAAGCAAGGCTTGAACTCTTTTTGGTCCTTTTCCCGAGTCAAGAACACAGCACCCTCATCGAGGCCCTTGCCGTGGTAGCGCTCGATGTGATCGTCCATGGCGCCCTTTGAGGACTCCAGGGCTCCGCACACGCGGCACTGCTGGGTCTTTACGGCACGCTCTACCACTGGCTTAGTGCTTGATGGTATAGAGCACGATTTCGAGGTTGGCCGCCGAGCCCGGGGAGGCCCCGGCGATGTTGAAGGTCAGGACGTCACCTGCGTGGACGTACAAAGCGGGCTGGGTGATCCCGTTGTAGTCCACGTAGGTGTTGTCCGGCGCCACCATCTGGCTCATCTGGTACTCGTAGAAGGTCGGGGGGCTCGTGACGGCCGTGGTGGTCGTCTGGGCCGTGGCCTGGGCCGTCTTATACCCGGTGACCGGAGACTGGCCCGGCAGGGGGTAGTTGAGGGCGTAGGGGAAGTTGTCCACCAGCGAGATGTTCTGCACGGCCGTCAGGTTGCTCTTGGCAGCGCCGGTGATGGTCGGCACGTTGGCCGACGTCCACAGGTTGTAAGCGCTCACCGTGGTCCCACCGCCGCCCTGCTGGGAGGTGGGGAAGTCACTGACGTTGACGTTGATCGAGCTGGTGGACCCGGGGGCCGTCACCAAGTAGATCAGCATCCCCACGACATCGAGGTCGTAGGGGGAAACGAAGGGCTGTGCCACTGCGCCTGCCGAGATACCACCGGACTGAAAGCGCTCGATGACCTCAGTGTTTGGATAGAGACCGCTGGACATTACTTTCTCCTTTCGAGGTTTGTATTACCCAGCCGATCTGGGGGCACGAAGTTTTCTACGGTCAAGCGGTCACAAGGAAAAATGGGGACTTGCTAGTCGGTGACGACCTCGGGGCTCCGGCGCTCGTAGCGCCCACCCGATCGAATGACGTCGGGGTAGGTCACCGGGGGCTCGGTGACCCCGCCGACGAACTCCTGCAGCACGCTGGGGGCATCGACCCAGGAGGCGGATCCCACATGGGCGCGCTCGGCCATGACCTGATCAGCGTGCTTAAACTGCGAATCGGGGTTGTTGTGGTTGGGCGACCCGGGGCCCGTCTGGTACCCGTCACCCATGCCCTGGCTGAAGTCATCGGGAATATCAGTATCCGTCGCCAATCCTTCTTCAAATCGAAGAGGACCGGTTCTCCCTGCGACATCAGGACCCATTGTCCGCTGGAAACTCTGCGGACTTCTTTCAGGCGGAACATTCGATGGTGCGATTCCCATTCTATTTCTCCTCCGGCGCGATTAGGCGTTTACCGGAGGATAGGCAGAGAAGGTCAGGCCCTTATAGTCACGCCCCGCTCTTCGATGATTTGGCGCATTGCAACCGGACTGTTTCGGGCCGCCTCGTAGCGATTACAAAGGGCCCGATTGGCCTCCATTTGAGGGTGCGCAAACTTATCGGTCTCAACGTCTGGATGCCAGAGATGGTACAGCGGTCCAATCACTCTTAGCGCTGGCCCATAGAAAGCCTCTAGCGAATAGGCAAACGCTCGATCCTCGAAGGCCCAGCCAATGAAGCGCTCGTCATAACCACCAACCCGCTCAAACGCTTCGCGGCGCACTATCACGCAACCACCGACCGACACCGGACGGTCGTAGGGATCTGGCCCAGGAAAAACGTAGACACAGTCACGCTCATCGGCCTCGCCTGTAGCCATAAGCTTCAAGGTGCCCGGAGCAGTGAGGGAGTAATAGAGCGAGTAAGGGAACATCCAGTCCATACCGGCCCAGTTCTCGATCGCTGTAATGGCCTCACGCAACTGCCGAAGTGGGACATAGGAGTCAGCATCGAGGAAGACGAGCACGCTGCCTGTAGCCTTTGCCGCCGCAGCGTTACGTGACTTACTCCGGCTAAAAAGCTCGTCCCGAGAATCAGCAATGAGGATCTCATCATCGGGCCATTCCTTCTTCAGCGTCTGGGTGACAAACTGGAAGGACGTCTCGCGGTGGCCGTTATCGGTGCGAAAGGGTATGCAGAACGAGATCACAGCATCCCCGCATAGCGCTGTTGGATCTCTCCATAGACGCGCCCGTGCAGACCAGCGTCCTGATTACGGCTCTCAGGGCGCACGTGCACCCGATAGATAGCATCGGGGCACGGGCTCCATTGTGCGCCAGCGATGAGGCAGCGGATAAAAAAGTCCCAGTCTTCGAGCACAGGCAGATTCACGAAGCCGCCGACCTTCTCAAAAAGTGAGCGCCGCACCATGGACCCGATAACCAAATGGTTGCCGATAAGCATGCTTGCCTTCGGCGGGATGAGCACGGGGTAATCGTCTTCGACGCCGTCCACGATGCCGAGCGTCGAGGGCTGGCGAATATCGCCCTCTCCCTTGAGCATCTCCTCGATGTAATGGGGGTCAAGTTCGTCGTCGGCGTCAAGGAAGATCAGCCAGTCGGCCTTTGATCGAGCGGCGCACACATTACGCGCACGAGAGAGTGGGGGCTCAGCAAAATAAGTGACGTAGATGTGGTCGGCCTTTTCTGTTTGATCCATGGCCGAGGCATACGCCCGCTGCGCTAAAGGGGCCCACACCGCTTTGTCGCCGTAATAGCTAATGAGGACATCAACTGTCGGGGGCACGTCGCATCTCTTTCACATAGGGGAGGGCCCAGGTGTAGGTCTCCATCTGTCTGCGGTCCTTAATCGATTCCACGTGCGCATTTGAATGGCCGAGATGGCCGCTGTAGCGCTCATACTTTGCTTTCCAGTCCCGCCGATCCGCGTAACCGTAATGCATCAGGTAAAGGCGCTCTGTTTGAGCGGGCTGCCTCGCTTGCACATAGGACGGAACGGCGGGCGTACCGAAACCTCCCTGAGCAAACGCCGCACCGGGCTGGTAAGGGAATAGGCGGGGAGCAAAAATGTTCCCCCACTGCCCGTCATTACGGATTAGGGGACGTCCATCTTCAGCGAAGCCCCACACTTCAGGAATGCTCAAAACGATCGGGGCGCTGGTCCCGTAAATAGCCGATTCCAGCCATGTCCTCGTCATCTTCGCCAGCCCAAACTTCTCTATCTGGCCCGTAAGTTCTCGGGGCACAAGCACTTCATCGCAGTCGATTACGAGGACCCAGTCCCCAACCTGGGGAGCCAGGTATGCCTCGAATGCTTGCCAGGCCGCTGCTCGAAAAGCCCCCTCGTTCTCGACGAAGCTTGCCTCATCGTCCATCCGCCGCACAAGATAAGCCTGTGAATACTCAGCCACCAAATAAGGCGTCCGATCGTCCGATTGGTCGTCAAAGAAGAAGTGCTTGTCGAGAACCCCGCCCATATGCTTCAGCATTGGCACGAGGTAACGGTCAGCCTCATTACGGCCGACAGTGAGGCCCAGGACCCTCACTTCTCGTGCGTGCCCTCGACGCCACGAGCCTCACGCCCACGTGTGCGCTCGGCAAGGGCCTCAGCTGCGAGCTTCAGGGCGCCAAGAGCGGTAGCGTTCTCCAGACAGTGGAAATCGGAGGACTGATAGAACTCAATGCGTCCGATGGCCGCAGCGATTACGTCCTCGACGAAAGCGCCGTTGGGCTCTTTGTATTTGCCGTTCACATTGAGCGGGCCGTTCTGCCATTTGATATTGATGCCCTTCCCTTTGGTCGTTCCTCCGGCAGGGCGGCCAGCCTTGTCGACCTTGTGGTCCTCAACTATCCCTATGCTTGCCATAATCCTGGGGTCCTTTCCCTTTAAATAATGAATCTCGCCACTCCAGTACCAGCCGATCGGTTCGAACCTCGCAAGATGGTCCTCGAACGGTGGGAGGTTAACTGTTACTACTCGCACACGATCCCATGGGCTCGGCAGAAGGCCCGCATCATTTGTTTACTTGATTCGGCTTGCATATCAGCCCAATCGCCGTGGGGATGAGACTGGTGCCAGTAATGAATCATCTGTACTGGCCCATAATAAACGATTTTATACCCATGGGCTCGGGCATGATATGAGCACGCTGTTTCTTCATAGTAAAAGTTCGTCGGCAGAAAGGCCCCTTGAGCCCCGCCTGTAAACTCTTGATATGAAGGGCAGTTAGTCAGCTCTTCCCACAGCTTGCGCTTAATGAAATAGAGCGAGCCCGACACGCTCTTGGCATCATCTCGGATGTCGGAGTACTGGCCGTTGTCGGGCTCGTTCCACCCCCGCTGGCCGATGTTCGTATCTGTGCCAAATATTCCACCCGCAGTAATCTGGTTGTGCCGCCCCACCTGTCGGGGACCGAGCACTCCCCAGTCGTCAACGCTTATGAGAGCGTCGTGGCACTCTTTAAGGCCGCCGGGCTTGAGGAGTGTGTCAGCGTTGGCGAGGAGGATTACATCATTCTCACCGTTCAGTGCTCCCTGATTACACGCTCTAGCGTATCCAATGTTGTCGTGAACGCCGATAGTGACCATGTCCCGCTCTTCAACCGCAACGCTGTTGCCTGCGCCGGTATCGACGTCGACCACCGTAAGCGTGCAGCCCTCAAATCTCGCCCAGTGGTACGAGTTAATGAAATCGAGCAGCAGGTCCGGGGTGTGGTAGTTCACGACCACGACGTCGACGGCCATCAGTAATCCCTCATCGACTGGCGGGCGCGCTGCAGCTTTGGAAACTGCTCCTCTTCATCGTGAGGCGGTGGTTCGTCTCGATTAAGGAGTTCTTGGGCCAGGGCGTAAATAGCCTCGGCCGAGAGCATGGTCTCGGCCAGAAGGTCGGGATGGCGCTGGCGTCGGTACTCAGCTGTGTAGCGGGTAACCAAACTGACGGCGGAATCGAGGTGCTCGAAAAGGTCACTGCGGTCCAGGCGCTGCGCTCTCTCCGTCAGGCGCAAAAGGTTCGCTGACGAAAATGGCCTCTTCTTCTTCCGCTTCAGGTTCATCCGGTCCACGGTCCCATGTTGAAATGTCGTGCGGCGCCACCGTAGCAAGCTTGCGCCCGCGAAGCCACTGTTCATCGCCCAGCCAGTCCCGATATTCATCTTTGGGCATCTTCGTCCACCAGCCGATTACGAGGGCGTGGCGGAAGGGCCCGGAGGGCAGAGCACGGGCTCGACCCTGGCGCCAGGGTTTGATGAGCTGGACAATGCCGACCTCAAAAGAGCGATGCCAGCGGTGTGGCGTGGGTGTTCGAGCCAGATAGAGCGGCCCGAGGGAACGATCATTAACGGCCATTACGTAGTTGCAGCCTCCTGAAGGACTTCGTCGCAGTTGTTAATCGCAGCATCGAGGCGCTCTTTGAGGTCCCGATATTTTTCCGCTTTTTCCTCGGCCTTTTTTGTAGACCTGATTTGGTCACGCACGCCCGCCCTCCCGACTAAGGGGATTAGAGGTGGTGTCTCTAACCCATTCCTCTAGCTCGCGCTCACGCTGCTGCAGAGCGTTCCACCAGTCTTCGTAAAACGCCGGGAGGGGCGCCGGGAGGTTGGGGAGTGGAGGAGGTGTCGCAGGCGGCTGATCGGGAGAGGCCACAGTGCCACCAAGGGCATGGCAGTCGGCCACGAGCTGTGGGTCGAACTTGGCCAGCTGCTCCTCGGTGGTGAGGAGGATGAAGGCCTCGGCGTTTGGGTTCTGCCAAAAACAGACCTCAAGCCATTCTGCTGTCACTGGCCATGAGCGGCCCCACGTGATTACCTCAAGCCCGCTGGTTGCCGTAGCGGCCTTGGAGAGGTCTACGCAATGACCGTCCTGAGGATTGGGCTGCTGGCCCTGGGGATCGAAGGGCTGGCCATTGTTGAACTGGCTCTCGTTGTTGTCGGTGAGGTTTACCCCGATGTAGAGGCCACCGGCCGCCTGCATGAGAGCGAAGGCCTGGTCCCGATTTGAAAGGTCAACGGGAGCCCAGCCCTTGATGAGGCCCTGCTCGAAGAGCCATTTGGCATAGCTGGCCAGATCAACGCCAGGCCCGGGAGGGGGCTGATTACCGTCGTAATCGTTGTAACGGGTGACAGCGAGGGGGGAGTTCGGTGGCGGGCCCTGCACTCCGGCCATGACGGCCGTGGTCATTTCGAGGTGGACCTCTCCGCAGGCGCCACAGTTCCCGTAGAGGCCGTTACCCATAAGGCCGAAATCAGTGATGCCGCCCGTGACATCGATTGGAAAGGAAGCGGTCGGCAGGTCACCAGCAAAGTACTCATGCGCCCATTTGAGCGGGTACTTGACGGTTGGGTTGTTACGCCCGCGCAGGAGCGGGCCTACGGGTGGGAACTGCGTGCTGTTCAAAATGTCGGTCATTACCAACCCTCTCCGCGGTGGTAGTTGTATTGGTTAAGTATTCTGTTTACAAACTTACCCTGGGACTGGCTCCTCTTGAAGTTGTCCCAGACGTTACTCGGGACGCCCTCATAGACCCAGGGGGTGCCCTCACCATAGGGCTTTACAAAGCGCACGTAAAGACGCCGCGAGCCGGGGTCATATCCGGCCTCAACCACGCGTGAGGACTCAGGGAAGGCCCGCCAGCGCTCGTCGGGGGGCATGGTCTCCAACTCGTCGGCCAGCTCGGTCGAGGTGACCGCAGGGTTGCCGAGGTCGTGCGGAGAAGGGATGTGCGCCGAGTCTAAGGGGTGGCGCTCTTTATCGGCTTCAAGCGCCCGCATAATCGCTGCATGCCCCTGCGGACCCAGACCCCTCTGTCGTGCCATGGAGAGATACTAGAGCCGCCGCCCAGCGTAGAAGATGGCACCAATAATCGCTAGGGCACCGACGGCCTCATTACGGCGAGCGGTGGCCATCTGGTGGATAGCGGCCACGTCTTGGATCGAAGGGTTCTGTCCCTGGCGGCGTAGCTCCAGCTCGATCTCATCGGGTGAAGGGACCCGCTGCATCGCCTGATCGATTACCGGGGAGAAGAAGGTCTGCTCGACCCACATGGCAAAGGCCATGCACCAGTAAATGACGAGCACGGCGATCGCTATGCCGCAGGACTGAGCACCTACAGAATCGGGCCCTTCATGGAAGGGATTACCTCCCGGGCCCGTGGCAACAGTAAGAAGTATCGTCAAACCGCAGCTGATGGTGACGAAGTAGCGGAGGTAGATCCAGTAGCGGTGGATTACTCGCTTGCGCATGATTACTCCTTATTGCCGATTACTATTCGATTATATCACCCTCGCAACTCCTGCAACGTCTTGAAGGCATTTACTCGCCCGATGTGGTTCGATTTGCGGAGGATCCATTTCTTGGTGCTGCGCTGCCAACGGATGCACGATTTACCGAGCGTCATGCCGCAGTCGGGGCACTCGATTTGCTGGACTTGCTCACGGGTTGGGTTCGGGTAATCGGTCGACATGCTCCGCACCGTAAGCAGACCGGCCAGACCCTGTCAAATGTCCAGGCAGATCGATTTTTTGAGGTAACATTTGACGGCAGGATTAGAAAAGTAATAGACAAGGGGTCAGGGTCATGCTGCGCAAGCTCAAACCCTGCCGGAATGAATCCATGTAGATGATCTTTCTTTCTTCTCTATCAGCCGGTTAGGTAGAGAATATCGTTGACAGGATTTAAGGCATTAGTTTCTTTTTCTTTAGAACCTTTTTTACTTCTTTAAGTTCTAATGTTCACATAGCATCTACAGCCGATTACTCCGATTACTCTTCCGCCGGATTATACGTGGCCTCGAAGATGTTGGGCTTGCACGGGTAAAACTCCCCCTGGACGCCTTTAATGATCCAATCTTCTGGCTGCGCTTTCATTTCGCCCTCTAATGTCTTGATTAGAATGTAATCATTATCCCCTGACATGGGGTAATCAAAGTCCATTTGGATCCATGCCTCGCCACCATTATCGTTAATCCAGGCGGCTAGGGTTCCGGCGTTATATCTCGCATGAAACTGTTGTGCCTCGATCATTATTGGTTTCTTCGTAAAATACGGCATTACACATTCCTTCCGATTAGTGCGGGGTACTTGCATTCCTCCCGCTCCCGAGTCGTCTTAACCCGGATGGTAAAGGGGCCGCCATGACGCCAAAACCCATCCGCTCGGCCCACCACTTCGTTTTAGTCCTCCCCGGTGTCCTTCTGTGTCATGCGTCACACGGCCTTTCGTCGGTGGCGTAGTGAACCCAGATGCGGTCCTGCTTGACCAATCCGTGCCCGCAGTTAGCGCAATCGGCTGAGGGCATCTCCTCAATGAACCCGAGAACTCCGCGTCCGTCCGGCGTTGCTACTGGCTTCTGTGTCACAGGGTCAGGCTGGGTCACGACGCGCCTTCATGCCTTGGGCAGCGTTGATTGAGTTGGCGCTCGTCGGTTCGTTGGACCCAATCGGCGCAGTTGGGGCAGTCGGGTTCGGGCAGCGAGAGTACCCAGCGCATGACCCGTTTGATGACCTCTTTGTCCACGCCGGTCGCACGCACGCCATAGTCGAGGAGCGAATCGCCCAGGTCGGCGTAGACGCCCATGTAGCTCTGTTCCAGGCGGTTGAACTCACCCGTGACCATCCGGTCAGCGTCACGAATCCACGGCGCTTCGGTGGGAGCGAGGTACGGGTCACCCACCATCTTGCGATAGGTGAACCCGTTGCGGCTTCTCAGCCGTGCGTATGGCATCGTTCCACCCATCTAGCTCTCCTCCTTCAGTGTCACCGCAGACTCAACGGGGCGGGCGTCGATGAACTCGTGGGCGTCTCGGTCCCGCATGACCTTGTGTAACTCGATCCCGTCGAACCTCGCTGCGACAGCCTTGGCTGCGGCCATGAGTGAGTCCGCGCAGACGGTCACGTTGATGTTCTTGCGCCAGTGTCGTCCCTCTTCTGGCGGTAGCGATCCCTCGACGTGCCAAATGTGTGCGCTCATTGCCCCTCCCTCTCTTCCCCCGTCACGGGGTCACCAGAGCAGCGGCGAGGGCGTAGAAATAGCTGTGCGATATGCGCTGCAAATAGACACTGTCGCTTATCTCCCACGTCAACGCTCCGACGACCACGACCTCGACCCCGACCTCGACCACGACCCCGACCTCGACCTCGACCACGACCTCGACCACGAC
>QGNH01000204.1_pt1 | contig 23307 bp, 22 predicted proteins | sample 1735481 | NCBI WGS metagenome assembly QGNH01 (sample SAMN09239004, study PRJNA386568) | Viral metagenome, whole genome shotgun sequencing project.
AAGCCAAGCGCTCGCTCGTGCGCCGGCTGGTACTTCATCCCGCGCTGCATGTCTATCATCTCTGCTACTTCGTGGACTACCACCGGGAACCAGTATTCCGCCTGGAGCCCAGCGTCCACCCAGACCTCCATGGGCGGCATGTACATCTTGCCACCGGCACTTTGACGGGCGTGTTCGCTATTATCGCCCTCCCCGAAGTCCGCGTTGACGTGGGTTATGACGTAGTGCCCATCGACAGCAAAGACGCGCACAGGTCCCTTGGGCGTCCGCACCACTCCCAAGGGCAGGCGCGGAATCCCGTCAGGCCCCGGACGCATCGACTTCGCCGCAGCTTCCAGCCCGTCGCCAGCTTCCGGCCCGCCCTGGAAGGCCGCCAGCACCGCGGGGGCCAGCCCCGTCAGGTCGGGCATCGTGGCGGGGGCACCCTTCGGCTGGGTCATGTGGCCCAAATTTGGGTCCGGGATGGGGGCGGCCGGGTTGACGGGGGCTTTATTCATCGTCGTCCTCGAGTACGCCTGCCGGGTAGTTCGTCAGAGTCCCGCCCGTCATGCTTGCGCCCTTGATGCNNCCGCCCGCCAGTCCGTAGTTGCCAGCCAGCACGCCGTTGGTGTACACTCCGCTACCCTGCAGGACCTTGTTCGCCACAGTCAGCGTGTACCCACTAAGGTTGAGGGTCTTGCCAGCGTCCACGTGAATGGCATCGCAGCTCAAATCCCCCGGCAGCGTCTCGTTGTCGGTGAACACCTCGATGCCCGGCACGACCCCAATTCCGCCCTGCCCCACCCAGTTCCACAGGCGCTCTATGCCACCTGAGAATGGCGGGCACATCACCACGTAGTTCACCGTGCTGCTCGCATCGCAGGCCGTGAACGTGACGTAGCAGGTCCCGCTCTGGGTGTAGATGTTGAAGTCGCCGAGTTGTGTCTGATTGGTGATTCCATCCGTGCCGACGATTCCGCCCGCTCCCGAGAGCGCGAAATCGGCTGCCCACCCCATTGGAATCCACGTCAGCAGGTCCCTGCTCTTGGCCATCCGCATGAAGGTCGGAGTGACGGCCGTCGTGGTGAAGGCATGATAGCAAGCGTAGTACCACGAGCCGACCTTGACGACCTGGAGGCCGCCGGCATAGACGATGGACGCGTCGCCGTTGGGGCTGAGGCTCGCCGGCAGGGCCTGGAGGTATACCAGCGTGGCCAGCGTTGCCCCCGTCCAGATATGGGCGGTGTAGGTGTTCTGGCCGGAGACGGTTATCCCGCATTCACCAATGAACCACCACTTGCCGTCCGGGGATTGGCTTGGAGGAATCACGCAGGGCGTGCCACCGCTGGCCAGCGATCCGTCCGGCGCGGCCCCGACGAGCTGGCCGCTCTCGGCCGACCAGGCCGCCCCGTCCAACGATGTGCGGTATGTGTTCCCGTGGAAGAGGTACATCGTCTTCTGCGCCACGTCCGGCACGTCGAACACGTAGACGTGATGGTGAGCCGTGGGAATGGCGTTACCGCTGATTCCCGGCCCCGTCAGCGTGGCAGCCGACCAGTTCGCCGCGACGCTGGGATCGCTCCCGGTCAAGGCGGCCCGCTTGATGAGCGAGGATGTGCTGCCGTAGTACATCTCCACGTTTCCCGAGAACGGGTTGAGCAGGATGCGCGCCTCGATTACGTTATTCGTCGGCGCGATCGTGCCGTTGATCGCGGTCCGGGCCGACGCCGCCAGGCGGTCGTACGGCCGTGTGCCCGCCATCGGGGTTCGCCACTGCCCCATCGCGAGGATTTGTTCTCGCGTCGGCTGGTAGTTCACGGCGACGAAATCTCGCCAGTCGAACACGGTCTGGAGCACCGTTGCCGTCGCCGTTTTGCTCGGCCCGCCGAGATAGAACGCACTGGGGCTGTTCGCGGGCACGGTGAACGCCGTGCTCGTGGTCTGCATCAGCATTCCATCGATCCAGATTTCCTGCGTGCCCCGGCCCGTTCCTGGCGTAGTATTCCACGTCACCACAACGTGGTGCCAGGGGTTGTATCCCAGGAACGTGGATGGATCGCTCATCCGAGCCTTCATCTCCCCGGCATAGATTTTCGCCCCGCCTGTAGCACCGGCCACTCGGAAGCTCAGCGTTCCTCCGTCTTCGTAGGACAGGCTGATTCGCTCGGTGTCGTACGAGCCCCAGTGTTTGGACCATAGAACGTAGGCGTTGCCCGCCGTTCGCACGTTCGGGGTGTCCAGCAATCGCATCTGGAATGAGATCGCCCCGGCGGCGGGGCACGTGTCCATCAGCCCCGCGATGGAGTCCAGGGATGCCAGGCTCCCATCGCCGCCCGTCCGCCGGCACACTGGGCTGGCGAAACGCGTCTGACGATCCACGCCCCACAGGCCCGCCGCCGTCGCCGACGCCTGCCATGTGGGAGCTGACGCCCCACTGCCAGCAGTGATCGTCAGACCCGCCGCCGGATACTGCGCCGTTGGGCCGGTCGCTCCATTGTTGTCGTCGCCCTGGACCACGGCCAGCGTAGTGGCGTTGCGGAGCCAGGAATGGGCCGCGCCGGGCTTGCAGAACACCGCGCCGAAGCTGGACGCATCAGCCGCCCCTGCGTCTCCGTAGTTGACGGTGATCGTCACCGGGGAGGCCTGCGGGAACGACGGCACGGTGATCCAGCCGCACCACGCCCCGCCGTTGGCTTGGTCGAAGAGCTGGCGGAACTGCGGGCACAGCACGCCTCCGGCATCGCGGAACTCGATGTCGTAGCCGCTGGCCAGCATCTTGGAGAAACCCACCGACGAGCCGCTCAGCTCGGCGTAGACCTGGCAGTAGGTCTCGCACAGCGGCGTGCTGGCGTCGGCGGGTCGCCGGAGTTTGATTGTCGTGGTGTACGCAAAGGCCATGTTTCACTCCCGCCGGGGTTAGTATTCGGCGACAAGGCCGGTGGCGCTGGTGCCGTTTTGCCACACCACCTTGGCACTGATTTTCACTCGCTGGCCGGACAGGACGGTCGGATAAGCCACCACGTCGCCGTTGCTCATCGTCACTTTCAGTGTGCCGCCCGTGCCAACCCGGATCGCCGACGTGACCGGGATAACCGCAGTGTCGCTGGTCGTAATGGCCCGCGCACCTTTTGCCGAATCGTCATTCATGGGTCCATCTCCAATCCGCTCAGCCAGCGGGGTCACCGTGGTCCGGTTGGTGAGCCCCGCCAGCCGGCGGTACTCGAAAGCGCCGGCCCGGCGGGAGGGGAAAGGAGGACGGGAAAACCCGCCCGCCGGGGCCGACTGTTCATCTTGGGGTTACGCCGGGTTGGCGAACGTCACGCCGCCGGTAACGCCGGTTCCGGCAATCGCGTAGTTGCCGTTCCAGTTGTCGCTGCCCGCCACGTCGGCGTTCACCTTGTAGAGTGTGGCGCTGTACACCCCGCCCAGGTAATTGCCGACTACGGTGTTGGCACCGCCGCCAGCGCCCGACGTGCTGCGCAGGTCGATGCCGCCGGAAGTCTGAAGGATCGCGGCCACGGCCCCGCCGGCAGCCGGCACGCCGTAGTTCTTGATGACGTTTCCGGCGATCCGGCAGACCTTGGCGTTGAGGGCGATGCAGAACGAGCACGAGTTGAACTCATTGTTCTCGATGTCCCACCCGGAGTAGGCGAACCCGCCGGTGGATACGCCCTTGATGGCCGTGCCGTAGACGGTCGTGACGTTGTTCATGTACATGAACTTGTTGCCGACGATCTTCACGTTGTCCGCACCAACGACCGGCGAGTAGATGGCGAAGTAGCTACCCGCCTGGCCCTGGAAGCGGTTGCGGGTGATCGTGGCGTAGCTCGCCCCGGTGCCCAGCGTGATTGCGGCTGGGGTGCCTGCCGTATACGTCGGCGGCTTGAAGTCGATGTTCGTGACCGTGACGTGGCTGGCGTTGATCGTCAGGCAGGACCCATCGGCCGTGCTGTACGTCCACACCGTGTCGGACGGGTCGATTCCCGCCCCGACGAGCTTGATGCCCCGCTTGGTGGTCACGGTCATCGTCACGGCCTCATCGAAGCCCGTGCCCAGCAGGAAGATCGTGTCGCCCGCCGACGCCATGGCCACCGCGTGCGCGATAGTCTTGAACGCCGTGGCGAACGACGTGCCGTTGTTGCCGTCGCTGCCCGTGTCGGTGACGGCCGTGGAGCTGTTGACCCTGTTCTTCACGAACCAGGCTTTGCCCACGCCGAGCGTCCCGAACTGGACCATGTTCATCCAACCCGCCAAATCCCCGCACCGGGCATCGGCGCCTTGAGTCTTGGCCCACTTCTGAAGCACGTTCGTATCCATGTTCCGCATTCCTCTCGCCCGTTTGGCCCTTGCTCGGCGGTAGCGTGCTGCTATGGGCCGCGTCACGGCGATTTAAGGCTCGCCGGTTGCCTCTATTCGTCCTTCGATTCCACGATCAGGTCGATCAATTCCCACTGCGGACTCTGACTGATTGTTGTGCTGATGCCCACGCGGAAGAACTTGCCGTGCAGCCCACCGGCCGTGTCGGCATCAACGCCGGTGTCCACGATGCTGTTGGAGGCCGTGACCAGCCGCACGGGCGGATCGGGTTCGTCAGTGCCCGTCTGGACCAGGGCGACGGTAAGCCCTATCGTCCCACCCAGTGTGCCCGTGTGAGCCCACAGTGTGCCGAGCTTGTGCCCGTCTGCCCGCTGCTCCTGCCCGATGTAAGCCAGCCACTCCGTGGAGTAGCCCAGGTGGTAAGCACCGCTCTCGGTGTCGTAGTAGTTCTCGCTTGGGAAGGACAGGATTCGCCCGTCTTCCAGGCCAATGAGCATTCGGGGGCTGCCGCTCGGCAGGGCCAGTTCCTGCATCGACGTGATGGACGCCCCACGCAGGTTCTTGGGGTCCATGTAGCCGACCATCTCGTCCCGCAGGGTGTCGTAGACGAAGATGCGGCGGGGTCCTTCGGGCTGGAGCATGGGCACCCGCGTCATCGACGACGCCTTTCCGGTCAGCACGCGGGCACGAATCCACATCCCGGCCACGCCGTTGATTGTCACCTCCGCCATGTCGGCGGGGGCGGTGGCAACAATGAGTCCGTCATCGAGGAACGGCCGGCCTCCGGTGGTGTCATCGGGGTTGGTGCTATCCTTCACCGTCAGCGCGGCCCACGCCGACCCGTTGTAGTATTCCCAGCCGATGACGGCGGTGGAGGCGTAGGCGGCCGACCGACCGATGGCCAGCCACAGGGCGATCGCCGCCGCACTCGTTCCCGACGCGGCGACCTTGAAGTACACTGCATCGTTCGTCGCCGGGGCGTCAGGGAAGAACTGGTAGGCGTGCGTGGTTCCGCTGTAGGCCACGTCGAGCGTCTTGAACACGCTGCCGCCGCCCGCGTAGTCCTCACGCACGGCTTCCGTGCAGCCGCCGATGGCCGTCCACGCCGTGGCGATCCACACCTCCTGCTCTTGGGTGAACGCCGCCACGACCGTCTGTGCCTGCGGATTGCCTATCGACGCCCGCAGCACCGCTGCCGATGGGATCTGGTCCAGCATCGTGGCGAATCGCTCGAAGGCCAGGTTCTCGACCCCCTTGCGGGAGGCTCGGTTGAGTTCGCCCGGCCCGACCATGTACACGCCGGTCTGGGTAGACACACAGCCAGTGTGGCTGATGCACGTCCCGCCCGACGCATCGGCGACAAGCGTGAAGTCCCCGCCCCGGCGCATGAGCCAGTAAATCTTCGCCGTTGTAGCGACGATGAACTTGCTGCCCGTCCAGCCGATGCCGGTGATCATGCCCTCTACGGCGTGCGAGCGGAACCCGTCGAAGGGTTCGGCCTTCCACGTCACGTTCACCCCGCCGATGGTGTAGTCGTTGTCGCCCGGTATGGCGCAGGGGAAGCCGGTGCGGGACAGGGCCACCATGCCGGGGTCGGCCGTAGTGCCGCCGTAGACCGCCGTGTCGCCGTTGCAGCAGGCGTGCCGGGCAAGGGGCGGGGGACCCCAGCCGTTGTCATGCCGGGGCCGAATGGACAGGGCCTCGTCGGCCAGTTCAAGAGCCGGATTGTGGGTCGGATGTGCGGTCGCTTCGCTGCGTGCGTACTCCTGCTCTATGTGGAAGTTCAAGCTGGGGCTCGCGGCCCCGCCCTTCACGTCGGTCGTGCCCATCGTGCAGGCCAGCCCGAGCTTGTCCCACTCGTAGTTGCTGTTCGTCGATTCGTGGTATATGCCGGTCGTAGCGGTCAGCCAGTTCGTTACTGAGATTCCGCCCGTGGGGCTATCGGCGTCGTTGAAGGCCGTGTAAAGGGCGGTGCCCTGCAAGTCCTGAATGTTGGACCATTCCTTCGTCGCTGAGTTGTACATCGTGGCCCCGACGAAGTACCAGCCGCTCTTTGCTCCGGGCGCTGCCGCCGCAAGGATAGGTCCGACGTGCCCGTTCATGCCGGGTATCCAGCAGTCGTACAGGTTATTGTTGGGCTTGAGGGTCGTGGTGTAGCCCCACTTCTGCCCGCCGGTGGTGTCGAACACGTACAGCCGGTCCCGCCAGACGAACCACGATCCGGCGTCCGTAGGGCTCAAGGCGATGCTCCCAGCCGGGGCCAGCGTCAGCGCGTGCCATGACAGAGCGGTCGGGGCAGCCGCAGTCACGCTGTAGACCGGCGTGACCGCCAGCCCGCCGGTGAACCTCTCGCCGCTGGGTATCGAGCCGACCTTCACGCCGAGGAACCAATCGCCGGTCGAGGGGGCAAAGGGCATGATCTGAAGGAGCGGGTAGGGATTGGCGGCGGCAAAAGTGATGTCCCACTCGTCAAAGCCACGGCGGCCGGACCACACCGTGTCGGTGCGCGAGACGTTCATGCCAATGCGGACAGCGCCTGACGGGGTGTGGTTGATCGGCCGATCAACCTCCAACCCTCGGTACTTTGCCAGGATGTTCCGCGTGCGGCCCGCCATGTCAGAACGACCCTCCCATCGAAGCCGCCCAGTCGTCCAGTCCGATGGAGCAATCAGGGGTCTGCGTTTCAAGGTCCTTGTCGTTCTCCGCGATGGCAGCCTCCAGTTCGCTCTTGGCGAACGAGTAGGACGACTTCCACTTCTCGTCCTTGCCGAAGGTCTTCTCCGCGATGGCTTGGGTCAGGTCCTCCCAGATGACGAACATGAAGGGTGGCCAGACCGGCACGTCCGACCGCGCCAGGTCAGGGACCATCGAGTAGTAGTACGTGGGGTAGGTGTAGACCGCATCGGCCGCCGGCACGATCCGCAGGCGGCGGCGGTACTCCGTCGCCCCATCGGCGGCAGGGATGACTTCAATGAACCCGATGTAGGGCGTGCCCGTGTCCAGCGTGCCGTCGTCGTTCATCCATGCCATTCGCTCGGCCTGGAAGTCCGCGATGTTGGTGGTCAGGGCAATGCCGCCGTTCTCGGCCCGCTCCGGCAACGCCAGCACGTCGAAGCGGTCGAAGTCTGCCGGCAGGGCTACCGTGCCCGCCCCAACCGTCGTCGCCATGTCCCACAGCACCCGCCGCCAGTTCCATGGGTGGCAGGACCACAGGTACGAGAAAATCTTGATCGCCACCAGCTTGAGCCGTTCCGGGGCGGTGCCGTCGGAACTGGGGGCGATGTTCAGCACGCCGACGAGATTGTCACTCAGCGTGTCCACGGACCAGTAGCTGCCGCCGCGCGTTCCGGTCGAGGATGCCTGTCCGTCAGCTTGTCCTATGACGCCCATTATGGTTCACTCCAGGAGAACCCATCCACCGTGACCGTCAGCTTGCGCGGCCACGTCGTGTCGAACATGTAGCCTGGCTTGGCAGCGTGAACCCAGTAGGTGCCGGCGTCGAGAGAAGCCGTTACGATGCCGCTACCATTCGTAGCTTCCTTGCCCCATACGGTCGTGCCCGTGTCGGTTCCGCCGGAATCAGTTGTGACCCACACCCAAACGCCCTCAAGTGGCGTCGTTGTACCGGGAGCTTCGATGGTGATCGTGTCAGTGTAGGCACCGGGCTTGGGGGCCACGCCGCCGGAATGTCCGATGATGTACCCGGCCGTATTCGCGGCGTAGCTGCCCGGAAGCGACACAGACCACGGATCACCCGCCGCTCCGGCCGCATTGAGGATGTAGCCCGCTTGGCCCGCCGTGTAACCCGACAGACTTGAACTCCACATGGCCGCCGCGACCGCCGAAGCGTCCACGCTTGCGTTCGCCGACACCACGCCCGACCCGCTGATGACGAGGGCGGAGAAGTTGGTCGGGAATGTGCCGGTGACCCACGCCGAATCACCCCGGTCCCGCAGGGCCTCGTTGGCGTCCGTTGCCGGGTTGTAGGTGTAGCCGTGACTGTCGCCGAACATAGTCGCCAGCGTCATCGCCTCGCCCGCACCGTGACCGCCCAGGCCCTCGTCCGTCAGCTCGCCGCTCTTGGATGCCATCACCTGCAACATCCCGATGATTCCGGTATCGCCCAGCACGGCGTTGCCGTCTACGTCCCATCCAGCGCCGATCAGTTCCTCCAAGTACGCCTCCTTGGCCAGCCCCGCCTGAATCTTCGTCACCGCGTCGGCCTTGACGCCGGCAGCGGTAAGCCAGTCGTTGGTCACGGCGGGGAGGTACGTAAGGTTCGTAACGGTGCCGCTGTCCACGATGACGTGCTGGCTGGCCGCCAATGTCGCGGAAGATACCACGCCCACCGTCGTTCCCGTCAGGGCCACTGTCGTTGTTGGTGCTCCGATGTTCGACCAGTCGATGCCAGCTTCTCCGGTGGTCGTAACGTCCAGCGTCCTGCCCGCCGTGGTCGGCTTGAGGAACGTCGCCAGGTCGGCCGCCTTGGCGAATGGGTTGCTGGCCAGAGCCGTAGTTCCGATGTCAGATGCGAAGCTGGCGATGGCCAAGCAGTTGGCCGCAAAGGCGTTGTTGGTCAAGGCTCCTGTAGCGAAGGCGTTGCTGCTCAAGAAGCCTGTCGCAACGGCGCTGCTCGTCAGTGCCCCATTAGCCAGCGATAGCACCTTGATGCCCGTCGTCGCCAGGAGCGTCTGCAAGGCAGACAAGCCGTAGGTCACGTTGCCGAGGGCAGCGTGGTCCAGCGTCACGTTGTCGTCGATGTTCTTGATCGTGTTGGCCGTAGAGGTCGATGCGGCCACGTTGAAGAAGTAGACGAAGCGGTCGGCAACTTGCGTGCTCGTACCCGCGATGGACACCCCATTCATGTACGTCATGTTGGACGCACCACGACCACCCGAGTCCACCGTGAGCTTGTAGTCGCTGCCAACCTGCGCGTTGAAAGTGATCGTGCCACTCGCACTCGCCGTCTGCCCGCCGACCTTCGTCGCGTTCACCGCCTGATCGGCCGCCAGGTGAATGAGGCAGGAAGCATTCGTCACGTCATACGCGCCGCCGGTGACTTGGGTTTGGGTGAGCGTGCTCCAATTGGCCGTAGTCGTGAACACCGTGGCCGGGACCGCAATGACCATGACGCCCGACGTTGCCGACTTGGCACTGAACTGGAGCACTTCCGCGTTCGTCTCGGCCTGTGTCAAGTCGAACAGGTAGTACCCCTTAGCGTTGGTGGAGTCCTTCTCTGTCGCCGACGTGTCCCCAAGGACATTCACCCCGCCATAGTCCTTATCCACGTATGCCGTGATGTTCGCAGCATCGCCCGTCTTCGGCGTGTTGTCCGCCGTCATGAAGGCGAAGACCATCAGCTTCTGTCCAGCTGTATTCTTGAGAAACATCAGGCTGCTCCCGCCAGAAGTTGGTAGTAGTAGGACGACATTGGAGTGGGTGCCCCGCCCCCCACCTGTCCTACGAGGCTCCTGTTCGGCCGCGTGTAGATCGCCCCGCCCATCATCACGCTCCACTGCGGGTCGGCGAGGCGGGCGATCTCGGCGGGAGACAAGGCACGAGACCACTGCGTATTATCGCACGACGACCCTCCGAAGATTGTGTTAGGATCATTGTAATAATACCGGCCCACAGCGTATCCACTAACACCCGTGTACGAGATCGCCCCAATAGATGGCGTCGTTCCGAGACTCACGCCATTCTGGAAAACTTCAATCGTATCCCCATTGAACGTCATCGCCCAATGCGTCCACGCCCCAGACACTCCGGCCACCTCCTTGTACTTCAAGGTCGAGCCGTTCCAAATGTAGAACCTAACATTCGTTCCGGTCCCAGTGGGGTAGTGGAAGATAAACCCACCTGTCCCATCGCTGAACTTGTTGCACCCCCACGCAGCGTGTCCCGCAGTAAAGGTTGCCGTTTTGATCCATGCCGACAAGGTAAATACAGGTAAAGCCAATCCAGCAACAGGGACCAAACTATAATCCGACGATCCATTGTACGTCAGATTCGCCCTCCCCATCGCCCTGCCCCACCTGTCCACCGGCGTGTTGCCCGCCCCGGTGAAGCCGGTCAGGGCGCCGGGATTCGTGGGGTCGCACTCGTTGACGTACTTGAGCGAACCGCGAGCCCGCCCGAAGTTGGCAAACTTCAAGCTGCGGAAGATGTCCGCGCCCAGGTCAACCTGGAAATCGTCCGGTCGCTCTGTCTGTCTTGCGTAGCGCATCATGCAGCGGCTTGGATGTCATCGACCACCGGCGTGAAGATGATCTTGCACAACGGCGTCGTGGTGTTTTCCAAATTGACGCCCGTGAGGTTGTAGACGCACGGGGCGAAGTATCGCTCGACGATGAGTACGTTCTTGATTCGTTTGGTGAATTGCGTATGCGCTGTTACCACCTGGGTCGTCGCGCTCCCCATATAATCCACGTTAGGAGAAGCCACCAAGGGAAATGCTTCATCGCCCGTTCCGAGGTTGCCGCTGATGTACGTTCCGTCGCTCTGGCACAGGTACAGGTCCACCGTCAGGCCCACAACAACAGTGGCCTCGCACTGCATGACGGCTGTGACCTGATACCACATCGGCTTGGAACCCGCGCCACGATCCACCAGAGCACCCTTGCGGCCCGTGGCCGTGGCGAGGTTGCGAAGCGTAATCACCGCGTCCCCGCCCGAGTCTGCCCAGGTGGTCGTGGTGATCCGAGTCGAAAGTACCTGTTGCGTTGCCATCGCTAGCCCTCCACCTTCACGGGGGTCACGCCCACCGCAACCGCCGCGTCCGACCGCTGGATGACGGGCAGTACAGCGACTTTGGCCTCCACATCTGCCGCCACGGCCTCGGGCACCTTCACGGTTGCCAGGACATCGTCGATGGCCTTCCGCTGGCCCAACAACTCGTACACTCTGCGTTCGTCGTCCGTCTCGGCCAGGGCTGCTTGGCAGGACAGAGACACGGCCAAGCCACGCTTGTCGATCTCCACGCTGACCGCAGACGCATCGCCGTCGAACTGCTCGATGCCGTCGCCGAACCACATGCGGTCCAGGCCATCGACCATCGCCAGCACCGTTTTGCCATCGTGCAACAGCTTCATGCTCGTCGCTCCTTGCCGCCGGCCGGGGGCCAGCCGCCTACGCCGTACGCTTACGCTTGCCGAAGATTCGCTCGTACGCACCCGCCGGCAGGTGTGTCATGCTGAAGCCCGTCTTGCGACCTGTCCGCCGGTTGTGTGCGTCCATCACGTCCGCCTTGTGCTCGTCCTGCCACGCCAGATGGGCGTAGTCCGCTTCCGTCAGGTCCTTGCGGCGGTCCCAGTCCAGTTCGGTGACTTGCTTGGTGTCCACCAGGATAAGGGGGCCGGGGCTATGCCTTCGAGATCGAATCTTCTTGCCCAATCGACTCATTCGCTCGCTCCATCGCCGGTCGGCGGGGTGAGGCCCGATTGCCCCACCCCGCTTCCGGCCGACTCGTTAGATGCTGACCTTCACGCCCTGGATTTCGTATCCGGTCTTGGGGCGCATGCAGATCGGGGTGTTGATGACGTACGCACCCGCGATGTACTTGGGGACCAGGTGCAGGGTGGTCGTGCTCGCCACCGACCCGGCGCTGGTGATGTTGTACGCCTGATGCCAGACGCTGCCGCTGCCGGGGTCCTTCAGCCACTCCGGCTTGCCGCCGCCCATTTCGATCATCGCCCACTGGTTGGGGTCCCAGGTGCGGACGTTGGTCGGCGTCATCAGTTCGTTGGACTGGAGTACGATGGGCGGCATGTCCGGGTCGATCAGCACGGTGGCGGTCGTTCCGCATACCGCGATGATCTTCTTGCCGGCCTCGCCCAAGGTGCTGGGGAGAGCCCGCGTCCAGCGGCTGCCGGGCTGGCCCGCCTGGCGGCTGATCTCGCGCACCATCGCCGGGCTGGCCTCGGTGATGACCGCATCGCTGATCTCGATGTTCTCTTCGCCCTTCTGCGGAGCCAGGTTGTTCCGCTCGGTCGGGATCATCTGGGCCAGCGTGGCGAACATGTGCCCGAAGTGCACGTCGATGTCGAACGGCACGGGAGCCGAAGCGTCACCGCAATACTCCATGTAGGGCACAAGGAAGTTGTTGACCCAGTTCGTCGTCCCGTACCGCGTCTTGTCGAAGAACGCGCCGGGGGTGGTGCTGGAGTTGAACAGGGCGGGCATGGAGCACGGGTAGCCCGACGTGGAGGGCGTCTCGCCCGCCGGGTAGATCGTGTCCCCGGCCGTCACGCTCGACAGGTACGTGTCGGTCGAGGCGTAAACCATGATGCCCGGACCGATGTTCAACCGCTCGAACTGCGGAGCGTGGCAGACCGCCACGACTACCGCCGAGACGGTGTTGCTCGACTGCGTGATCGTGATGAGTTCGCCCTGGTGGAACATCGACGGCGACGTGGACAACTGAATCCAGGCGTAGCCGGCACTGCTGTACGCACTGGTCCCGCCGGGAGCGTACACGTTGGCCACGGTGCCCTTGGCGCCGGTGGACGTGTTGATGATCTGGTCCTGCCGCTCGGCGATGGCCTTGTCGGTCTGCCGCCGCATTTCCTTGGCCAGATTCCAGGACGCATCTGGCATACCCCGGTAGTGGTCCAGGGCCAGCTTGGACAGGGCCAGGGACGCGGCAACGCGCCGCATGTCGCTCTGGTTGACCCCGACCATCATGCCCGCCATGGTGGTGGCGTCCGGCATGACGGCTTCCAGGTCCGAACCGGACCGGGCGTTGGTCATGATCTGCGGGTTCATTTCGATCATCATGGCGGCGTTGGTGCCGGCCGAACCTACGCCGGTGCCGCTGGCGTCCATGCCCGCGAACGGGATGCGCCGCTTGATGTTTCGGACGGTGGGACCGAAACGGTTCTCCTGCCACTTGGGCTCCAGATCGTAGTGGGTGCCCATAATGGTCGAGCCTTCGGCCAACAGAAAATAGTCGTCTGCCATGGGAATGATTCCTTATCTGCCGCGCATGCCCTCAAGCAGCGGGCGGGCGGTTGCCATCACGGCCTCCTTGCGTTCTTCGTCGTTGGCGAAGTCCTTCTTGGGAGCCCGTGATGCTCCTCCGCCGCCGCCGCGGGGTGGCGCGGTTCTGGGTTTGTTCTTGTGCTGCTCCGCCACACGGCGGGCAGCTTCGAGGTCGGATGTCTGAGAGGGCTGGTAGTCGCCTTTCAATTCGCCGGCGACGAAGGCGATCTCTTCTGACGTCGGGGGCAAGGGGTAGCCGCCGAGAGTCATCTCGGCCGCGGTCCCCGTGTACTTCCGCATCTCGAAGACCGCATCAACGATCTCGTTCTGCGCGTTGCGGAACGCCCGATTCACTTCCTGGTCGGGCCGGCCGAGCCAACTCCGCTTCACCGGCTGGGAATCGACCCCGAGGGTTTCTCGGATGGCCTTCTCCATCGCGGTGTTGGACTTGGTTTGGGCTTCGGCGTACTGCTGTTGCGTCTGGCGGGCCGTCTGGGTATGCTCGCGGGCCTGATTGTCCGAGATCATCTTGTCGAGCTTGGACTCCAGGGCTTGGTACTTCTTGTCCCGCTCGGCGATGGCCTTGAGGACCGGATCGTCGGCTGGGTCGGGGATGGGCTGGAAGTTCTCGTCGTACTTCGGCTTCCGCTGCCCGACCTGCCCCGGCTGGCTGGCCTGCCGCTGGACCGCTGGGTCCGCCTCGGCTTGGGCCTGGGCCGCTTGGCCCGCGGGGCTTCTTGCCCACGCAATACACTGTTCCGGGGTCTTGCCCGACGCCCGAAACGCCTCGATAGCGGAAACCCAGAACTCCTTGCGGATACCACGGAACTGCGCGGCATCCTGGGCCATGCGTTCCCATCGGCCCTCATACTCCTTGGCGAGGCTGTATCGCGGAACGCGGATCACATCGCCGTCCACGACAACGCCTTGCCCGTCTTGCCCGCCGGCCGCACCGCCGGCTCCGGGTTCTACGGCCGCAGGCTGCGGATCGGCGTCTTGGACGCCGGTTGCCAGCTCGCTGCTTTCGATCCCAGTGTTCGTGTCAATCTGACTCATCGTTCACGCTCCTGCCCATTCGTGGCCGGCGATGGGCTGCCTGTTCAACGCATTCCCGGCCCGGCTGCCGGTCCCGAAGGTGCCACCTGTGGAAGGACTCCGGGTCCTTGTGGAGGTGGCCCGCCTCGGCCCACTCCCCCGCCTACTCTGGCGAGGGCAACTTGCTGCTGACCCAGGCCCGGCTGCCCTTGTGGGGCGGTCGGCTCCTGGGGTTGTTCCTGACCTTGTTCCTGCTCCTGCCCCGGCTGTCCGGGACCCGGCCCGTTGGCCTGGGCACCCTTCATGTCCCAATGCTCCCCGCCGTGCTGTTCGATGGCCGCTCGCACTTCCGGCGGATAGCTCCGCCAGCGCGGCTGTGCCTTCTCGAACTTGATGGTCCAAAGGTGAGTGTCGTGGTCGTCCCAGAAGTTGACTTCGACGGGGTGACCAGCCCGCATCGCCCGAATCTCGGCCTGCTGTTCGCGCCATGCGGCCTCTTCCAGCGGGTCCAGTCCTTCGCCGGTGCGGATCATGTGCGCCCGGCGGGCGGCAGGGCCTTCGATCATGGTGCTCTCGATAGCCGCCGCCATCGTCCGCAGGTGCTCTTCCGGCGGCTTGGGCCGCAGGCTGTCACGGGCCACTGTCACGCTGGGAGTTGCCTGATCGAAGTCCAGCGACAGGAACGCCTCGATCTCCTGTGGCCCGAACTCCCCGCCCGTAGCGGTCTGGACCTCTTCCAGCGTGGCCGTGCTGCCCATGTCAGCCAGCGTCCCTGTCAGCAGGTCGTTGGTGATCCCCTCATCCTCGTCGATCATGGACATGATCGGGCCTTCGGCCTGGCCAATCTTGGTCTTGACCGCCTTGTCGGACTCGCCGCGCTTGCTGGTCACGCCGCGCAGCACGTCCGCCGCTCCACCGCCCTGCTCGATCCATCGCTGCGATTGCGCCATGGCGAAGATCAGGTTGGGGTCCGTGGCATTGGGCGGGACTCGCCCGACCGCCTTCATGCCCTCAGCACTGGTGACCACGAAGGGCTTGAGCCGATTGCCAAGGATGTCCTCGTACTTCTTGTCCTTCAGGGCGCTGACATTGATGATGTGCTTTCCGCCCGCGTCCAGGATGAGCCGCAGCAGTTGCGTGACGCTGAAGTTCTGCATCCGCTGGTGGGGGATCAGTTCCTCCGCCAGCCCCATGCCCCAGGCCATGCCGGGCGGCCAGTCGTAGACGTACTGGTGGATCGGAAGGCCGTGGTAGCCGTTGGGACCGAAGTTGATGAGATGGACGCCCCGACCCGCCCCTTCGCTGGCTCCGCTGTCGCGCCAGCCCTGCAAGAAATGCGTCCACTTCCAGCCCTTGCCGCGGTAGAAGCCTTCGCAGTACATCAGGGCCGGCTGCTTGCTGTCGGCGGCCGACATGCCCGACCGGCCGTGCATGATCCCGTACACGTCGTTCTGAAAGCTCAGTAGCTCCCCCATCGTCGTCTTGAGCCCGTCCGGCGGCCGGAAGCCGGGGATCATCGCCTGGAGCTTGCTGACGGGGACTGCCTTCTCGTGGCCCACGAATTCCTCGTTGTCGAATCGCCAGTTGTTGGCCGACGGGTCGCGCACCAACTCGTACGGAGGGCCGCACTCCCACCAGTGGTCGTACACGCCGGGGAGTTCCAACTGCTCCCCATCCTCGCCCTTCATCGGCTCGCCCATCTCATTCCGCAGCTTGAGCCCTTCCTCCATCGGCATCATGCACCGACGAATGAAGCAGGTGCCCAGCGTTGCCCGCCAGACGTTCATGTCTCGCAGGACGTTCAGAGCCATCTTCGGCATCAGGTGCAGGTCGAGCAGCTTCTGGCCAACCTGCGCGGCGCCACGGTCGCGGGGCGACTCAGTGGCCGGCTCGACCGTCCACTCCAAGTCGCGGGGCTTGGTGCGGGCACAGTGCTGCTTGATCTCGCCCCGGATAGCGTTCAGCGACAGCCGCACGTCACGCCGACCGATGTCTACCACCGTCCGCAGTTGCTTGATCGCTGTGCCGCCCATCGAGCCCGGCGACGTAGCAAGCCACTGGTCAGACGCGAACGCCATGGCGGTCCACAGGCCGCACTGCGTTTCCAGCAGGGCCCGCTGGCACTGGCTGGACTCCAGGACCTCGTTGTACTTCTTAACGGCGGATTGTTCGTCCCACTCAGTCATGGGCCTTGCCTATCGCCTCTCGGAAACCGTCACGTAGTCCTCGTCAGCAGCTTCGGGGTCGAGCAGGTCCATCGGAGGCGGTGCTACCGGAATGCCCTTCCCGCCACGCTGATGCACGGTTGTCGTGGTCGGCACGGGGTACTGTCCGCGCTCGTCATTGGCGAGCCCGGTGACCTCCCCTCCGGTCGTGCGTTCGAAGATGTGGAACGGCCGCGACTGGGCCAGCTTCGCCATCGCCTCTGACATCGCGCGGTGGGTCCGCGCCATGTGCTCCATGACCAGAGCCTGCCGCCAGACGGCTACCGCCCCTACGGCGAGCCCGCCGAGCCCGATCACTACGCAGCCGATAGTTCCAATGTCCATTCGGTTTCGTCCTGTCCCATTTCCTGGGAGTCCTGGTTCGTACCTTGCAGTAGCATCGCAACGGCCGCCCTGACGGCCGCCGTCATAGGGTCTACGTTCTCTTGTGCCCGCGCTTCTTGGACCGCAGCACCCAAACCCAACCGCCCCGCCGTCCGCAGCCACAGCACCAGTTGGGTGAGCATGTCCACGCCGTCCTTACTGCCGGCGGGGAAGTTCAGAATCTGACGCAACAGCTTGGCCACGTCGTCGTTCTCCCCGGCGGCGAGCGCGACGTTCTGGATGTGCGGCTTGCCCGTGTCCGGTTCGACGATCCAGCCGGGTCGGCCGGGGAACTTCACGAAGCCGTTGGCGATCAGGCCGCTACAGCCGTCGAAGCGGATTTCCTTGCTGACCAGCGACCGGCCTTCCTCTCCGGCGGGGGTGCGCCCCTGAATCGTGCCGTTCCATATCACCCCCATCGCCGTCAGGCCCTCTTCGACGTGCTGCCGCATGAGGTTGAACTGTCCGGTCTGCGGGCCGCCCGTCTCCATCAGCACCTGGTCGATGTCGCCCGCCGCGATGACCTTCTGCTCCGCACGCCGCAGCTTATCGATTTTGGTCTGGTGCTCGTCGTCCGGTTCGATCCATCGTTCGGCGAACAGTGCCTCCCCGGTGATCTGTTGCAGTACCCACCGCTGGAGGCTCCCGGCCCCGGTACGGAACCAGTACGCCTGCCGCAGGTAGAGTCGCCCATTCTCGGCCAGCGTGAACTTGCCGCACGCGATGTCGCAGGCCGCCCGCAGTTCGCTGCTGGCCGGGTCGATGGACAGCCACCGCTCCCCGTGACAGGCCGCCTGCTGTTCGACCAGCATCGTTTGCCTATCCGCCAGGGGCATCGGCGGGTCAAGCCCTTCGCCAGTCTCGACGGAGTAGAAGCACAGCCGGCGCAGGGACCGGCGGATGTTCCGCTCCGGTGCCATCTCATGGGTGCAGCCGAAGGACTCGCCGTGACTGAGGCGGATGAGTTCCTGCCGGCCGACGCGATCCGGCCACAGGGGGATCGGGAGCTTCTGCTCGTCGCGCTCGATTCGGAAAATCCGCACCAGCCAATCGAAGGCGGCGTCGGCCTCCGCGGACTTGCGAATCCGGCCCGCCGGATCGTCGGGATGCCATGGCGTGCAGACGGCGTTCACCCGGCCACCTATGTCGAGCCGCCGCATGAACACCGAGTCGAATTGCTCGTTCGCCCGGTCCCGCTTGCCGTCCTGCCAGCGGACCTTGTTGGAGAACCAGTCGTCGAAGCGAATCTTGTCGTAACGGTTGCCGTTGGGGTTGCAGTCAAGGGCGCAGCCTTCGACGGTCTGCTCGCGGGCGAAACTCTGCCCAGCCACGGCGACTGTGAAGCCGTCGTTGCCCTGAGCCACCTTGTCGGCTACGCCGAGCACGCGGATGTTGGGGAAGATCGCCCGATACCACCCCGACTTCATCGCCTTCATCAGGACGCGAATTTCCTTCTCCGCCTTGTCCACCACGTCCGTCACGATCAGCAGTCGCGTCTCGGGATGGTGGCCCAGGTACCACAGGTCATTCGCTCGAACGACTGTGCTCTTACCGTGCCCGGTGGGCGCCATGACCAGCGACAGCAGATGCCGGGGATCGTTGAATGCGTCGAACCACGCGGCTTGGAAGGGTTGGACATCGAGGACCTTGCCCTTGTGCAGGCGGCTCTCATCGCGGAACATCCAAACCATGAACTTCGCGGGGTCCGCCCGCGCCATGCGTTGGAGTCGTATGGTCCTGCCGATCAAGTCATCCCAGCCGGCGGCGTCGGCCGGCGTCACCCGCCGGTCGAGGTGGTAGGCTTGCTGGAGTAGCAGTAGTTCCTCTTCGGTAGCCTGGTCCAGCGCGGTGAAGAGGCGGTAGGGGTCGATGCTCGCACGGGCGATGTTGGCCAGCGTCTCGCCAGTCAGCGTCATTGCCGTGCGGTCGATGAGTGCCATCTTGCGCTTGGCGTTCAGGGCGAAGTACGTGTCGGCGTCCGATGTGTTATCCCTCTTCGGCCGGCCCCTCGGCGCACCCGGCGGCAGGCTCGCCGCGGACGCCAGCATGTCGTTCATCACCGTCAGCACGTCGCCGACGTACTCGGCCACGGCTTCGGCCCGAGCGACCACAAGGCTGCGCGGGGTCTCCGTCACCCCTTCATCCACCACGTACCAGCCTTCGCTGTGCTGGTCTGCGGTGCCGAGCATCTTCTGCGAAGCCAGCCGCGCCAGGTCCACCTTCGCCATCGCAGCTTCCAGGGCGGCAATGGTTGCCTCGCCCTTGGTCATGCGAGCCCGCACATCGTCCAGCGGGTCGCGGACGGCCATCGTGGCATCTTCGATGGTGTGGAGCGTGAGGATCACGCACCCGTCGCTCACCACGTCAATCATCTGCGTAGCGGCGTTGGCACTGACGGGGGAGAGCGGCGACAGGGCGGCTTTCTTGATCTGCTTCACGAGCTGGGCATAGGCCCGCACATCGTGCTTGAAGTCGGGGTCGATGCGCATGCCAGACCATGGTGAACGTGTGGGGTCCGCGTTGTGGCTGGCCTCGACCATGTGCCGCCTTGGTAATGGAAAGCCCGTGGCTTACGTACCTATTCTGTTGCGCGGCACGGGCTATAGGTCAACTCCCTACGGCGGCACAGGGGAAACTTCTGAAACATCCGACAAATGGGTTGACATTCCGGGAAAGTTCGGCAATATTCAATCGTGACGCCTACGCGCGCGAGAGAAAAAGGAGCAATCATGGGATATCTTGGCATCGACAACCTATACAAAGCCCGCGACATCTTGCTGTTCCGCGAGTGCTATGCCTTGGAGAAGGTCCACGGCACATCGGCACACCTGCGGTGGAAGGATGGGCAGTTGACCTTCTTCGCTGGCGGGGCCAAGCACGAGCAGTTCGTGGCCCTGTTCGACGCTACAGCCCTTGCCGCCAAATTCGCTGAAATGGCCGTGCCTGACGTGACGGTCTATGGGGAAGCCTACGGCGGCAAGATGCAGAAAATGAGCGACACCTACGGCAAGGACCTTCGCTTCATCGTCTTCGACGTGTTGATGGGGAATTCTTGGCTGTGCGTGCCCGACATGGAACAGGTCGCCCAGGGCCTCGGTCTTGAAGTTGTCCCGTGGCATCGGGTATCCACCGACCTTGCGGCCATCGACGCGGAGCGGGACCGACCTTCGGAAGTGGCGGTGCGCCGGGATTGCGGGGACAGCATGAAGCGAGAGGGCGTAGTCCTGCGGCCTCTCATTGAACTTCGCAAGAACAACGGCGAGCGGATCATCGCCAAGCACAAGGCTGAAGCGTTCGCGGAAACACGCACGCCGCGGCCGGTGAACACTGATGAACTGGCCGTGTTGACCGCCGCTGACGCCATTGCTGCCGAGTGGGTCACGGAGATGCGCCTGACGCATGTTCTCGATTCCCTGACAGTGGACGGGGTAGCCCCCAGCATCGACCGGATGGGCGACATCCTCAAGGCCATGGTCGATGACGTGGAAAAGGAAGCCGCTGGCGAGATCGTGCTGGGCAAGGTGGCCCGCAGGGCAGTCAGCAAGCGAGCAGCCGTAATGTTCAAGTCCCGTCTGAAGAACTCACTGCGAGAGAGCCAGGAGTAATCACATGCCCGACACCGTCGCCTCCGCCCCGCCAGATAAGTTCATCGACGGGTACACCTTATGGCTTGAACGGGGGATCACGCAGGACCGATTCCGCAGGGCATGTGGCAGCGGGGAACTGCCGAGCCGTCGGCAGGGCCATTCCCACAACAGCAAGCTCATCGCCCGTGCCGAGGACATCCGCATTTGGCTGGCCGGCCTGCCCAAAGGCACGGATCACATCGCCCGACCCGTTCACGCAAAGGAGTAGATGATGGAAGAACTTCGGCCCCCCAAACCGCTTGGCCGCAAGGCATATGGGCACATTGGCCACCTTCCGGGCAGCCGCCTTGGCCCCGGCGACCACATGGTCCCCGCAGGCCAAGGGCGAATCTGCACCGAAAAGAGGCGGGATGCCCGCGACGAGATCATCGTGCAGGAGAAGGTGGATGGTTCCTGCGTGGCCGTGGCCAAGCTCGACGGGAACTTGATTCCTCTTGGCCGGGCTGGGTATCCCGCCATTACGTCGCCCTATCCGCAGCACATGATGTTCGCAGACTGGGCGTACTCCAACTATGCCCGCTTCGATGCAATGCTCCGTGAAGGCGAGCGGTGCGTCGGGGAGTGGCTGGCGCAGGCACACGGAACGCGGTACACGTTGACACACGAGCCGTTCTGCCCGTTTGACATCATGGTCAGCGAGAAGCGAATGGCGTTCGACCCGTTCCTGGCCAGGCTGGACGGTCTCGGATTCACCCCGCCCCATCTGCTGAATCGCGGGCCGTCGCTGTCCGTCGAGATCGCCATGCGGCTTCTTGGGCCGCACGGCTATCACGGGGCCATCGACCGGGCCGAGGGTGTCGTCTACCGCGTCCAGCGGGACGGCAAGGTGGACTTCCTCGCCAAGTACGTTCGACCTGACAAGATCGGCGGGTGCTACCTACCGGAGATCACCGGCGATGCCCCTGTCTGGAATTGGAGCCCCGTTCACGCAAAGGAGCCGACATGAACACCGCCGAACTTGAGAAGCTGATCCTGGACCACGCCTACGATTTCCGAACGCTACTGGGTCCTGGGGTTGCTCTTGCCGCGTGGGGCAAGGCACGGTTACTGGGGTCAGACACTGGATCGGGATGGATTGCGGGCGATGACGTGGCGAATGCCGCTCCCATCCTGACTCCCATAGCACTCTCCGCCCTCATCGAGTCCTGGCGGGACCGGCTGGAGAAGGAGCACGGGATCGTCGTGGCAGAACGCCTCTTTAATGGCCTAACCGAATGGATCTGCCTGCGAACCAACCACGATGATGGCCGGACCTTGGCTATGGCCGAACGCGGCTTATGGGTTCCATTCTTGGCGGGCCGGGGATGGAATTGCTGGCGGTCCCTCATCGAAGTCATCGTCGCCGCCGTCCACGCACTGGCGGAGGAGAAGAGGCAGAAGGAGAAGCCTATGTCGGGTTGCGGCAAGACTATAGCTGACCTGTGGGAAGAGGCGAACCACGACATGGCTACCTTCCAGGCCCTCGGAGCAATCGAAGTTGGACGCAGGGCTGACGCGATGGCGGAGGAGAAGAGGCAGGCAGCGAAGCCCACCCCCTCCCCGGCGGCTGTGAGGGCGGCGGAACGAATCTGTGGGCTGCCCGGCAACGGCCCAGACTGCGAACTCGAACAGGGTAACGCCGAGGACATCGCCAATGTCGCCGCAATCATCGACGAGGAATACCGAAAGGCCAACACATGAAGCACGAACCCCGAATCGAGTACGCCGTGACCCTCCCCGATCTTAACCCCGGAACTGTCGCGGAAGCCGTGACGGACGCCTGCCGCACGATGACGGCCGCAGCCATCCGCGCCCATGCGTTCGTCGGCGGTCCCACCGTCTTTCTCGACGGCAGCCGCCTCTCGCTTCGCTGGTCCACCGACCTGCCCCACACGGCCAACGACATCCTCTTCCGGCACATCAGGCACTGCGGTCAACCGGGCTGGGAACGCTTCCACCGCATCGACCAGCCGGCCAGCGCGCCGTCCAAGGCCCTGCCGGAGTTCTCGGAGCCGGTGGCCGCGGAAGTGGTCACGCCGCCCCTGCCCGCCCTTGCCCCCGGCGAGACACTGGCCGAGCCTGTGGCGTTCGCGGAGCCGGAGACCACTGGAGTGGACGCGGAAGCCGTGCCGCCAGCAGGCAAGCCTGCCCCCGTCACCACCGATGGCGCGGCCATCGTCGCCAACATGCCCATACTGGCAGACCTACGCGACGGCACAGAGCCCGTGCCCGGCATAGTGAAGCTCGGGCCTCGCGGGCGGCTTGTGACCAGCGAGGGCCTGGTGCGGGTTCGCATGGATGACGGCGGCATGAAGATGCTCGCGCCCGACCAACTCAGCGCGGTGAAGGAGTAGGCCATGATCCGAAAGGACGACAGCATCCCCATCCAAGCCTATGAAGTGGCCCACGCCGCCGGGAACCTCCTGTGGGCAGACGGATTCATCGGCGAAGGCATGTGCAACGAGGACGTACGCAAGCAAGCCCACGAGCAGTTTGAGACTTGGCTGAACGCCTACATCGACCAGCGAATCGCGGCCAGCAAGGAAAAGCCATGACTTTCTTTCAACGACTCGGCCACCGTCTGCGGAGTATCCTCCATCTTCGCCCAAAGATGACAGAGGAGGATAAGGCGTTCGCCGCGCGATTGTCGGAATCGATGAAACTGTCGTCTGACATAATGCGGCAGTCTTACGAGAACGCGCCAACGTGGCAGGAGAAGAAGCCATGACCACCCCAGCCAGTTCGGTCCTCATCCTATACAGCTTGCCCACCGACGTTCAGGG
>QGNH01000192.1_pt2 | contig 23293 bp, 28 predicted proteins | sample 1735481 | NCBI WGS metagenome assembly QGNH01 (sample SAMN09239004, study PRJNA386568) | Viral metagenome, whole genome shotgun sequencing project.
ACGTAAAAAGATTATCCGGCGGAGTTTCATTTAAATCAAACTCCATAAAAATATAGTAAGGATAGCCTTCCCAATATTTAATCGGCACGGTCATGCCGAAGTCGCCTATCAAAATTCGCAATGCCGCTATAAGCTGTTCCGGCGTGCCGCCAGCCACGTTCATGGCGATAGTGCCATAAATCATATCACGAAAATCGGCATCCCCCATTCCGGCGGGCCGGGAAGCGCCAACCTGCAAACCCACATTGTCAAGCGTTTTGCCGGTCGCTGCGGCCACGGATCGCAGACTATAAACATCCTGCGCGGCGTTTTCAAGCGCCTGCATTTGATCGGCAAAAAAGCCGATTTCCTTACTTAAATTTGTCTGTGCGCCCATGGTCATAATTAGCTTACCGTTATCGTTATGGTTCCGCCGGTCGCGGCTATTTGCAAGGCCGTAACCGTATAATCGGTTGCGTTGCCGTCAATTGTTAAAGTGTTAATTTTAATCCCCGGAATAAGAGCGCACGCGCCGAGCATTCGATTGTATAAAACATTTTCGCCGATTGCCTGTGCGTTAAAAACGGAATCAATCGCCGTAGTCAAAGCCCCGGTAACATCTGCTGGCGGCGGTATCGGGCCGAAAAGAGAATAGTCCAAAACGACAGCCGGATGAACTGCTGTAACGTATGAAAAATATACGGTCTGTGTGGCCCCGGTTGAATCTGTTATATCAACCCACGCCGCGCCATCCAGGGGCGTAGCGCCCGCACGCTTTGACCAGATCGCGTTGGCAACGGCAACCGCCTCGGTTGTGGCCAAAAGTCCGGTTCCGGGATCCGCGCCCTGGACAATCACGCGCATGGTATACGCCGGCGTGCCGTTGGCATCCACGGTCGGCCCCAGGTTTTCGATCACCGAGCACGAGGTTATCTGCTGTACGCCCGCGATTACGGGCAGATTTAAAACGGCGGCCGTAATGGACTGGATTGTGCCGCTCCCTGCTATTTGCAGGCTCTGCTGCCGCCGTATGCGGGCCTGGGCCAAAGTTTCAGCCACAGCGCCCAATGCCGTAGATACCCACGTAACCGCGCTCCAATTGGTCTGTCCATCGGTTATAACGAGCGTACCGGCATAAGGCACCGGACCGGCCACGGTGCAGGCAAATGAGCCGGTATACGCCCCTGCGCCCGGCGCCACAATCGCGGACACCGCGGCATACTGGTTGCCGGCCGCGTCGGTTATTTTCGCGCCCTGCGGCACGCTTCCGGCCCCGGTAAACGTGCAGGAAACAGCCAAAACCGTGGCCGTCGCGGTTTTCATGGTAAGACCGACAAGGGCCATAACATTGGGCATACTACCCGCGTCGGTAAGATTTGGGAATTCCGAATTATAAACGAGTTGCAGGCCGCTCCACAACTGCGCTGCCATATTCGCGGGGACCACAATATTTTGTCCAATTACTGCCGTGGGATCAGTATTTGGAGTACCATAAAGGCCCACATAGTCCGCTTTAAAGGCGGCAACCAAATCCGAAAATGTCATTGGTACGAAGCCCGAAGTGTTATCAATGCCAGGCATGATATTTTCCTTTATGGTGCTACCGGCACGGTTTGGCTGCCAGTTGTTCCGTAAATTGTGTTTGCCGTAAATGTCACGGTTAAAGCCCTGTTTGATAGCGTTGACGTATAAGATGTAATCGAAACCACGCCTGCAGTGCTTACAATCGTTGATTTTATTGCTGCGTCAACCAGATTTTTTACATTGCCCTTTGTTGCCAGAACAGAAACATCAATACAGCCTATCGTGTTATCGTAAAATAGTTCGCCCTTGATCGTAAGCAGGCGGCATTTGACAGCCTGAATTATTTGATCGGGATGTCCTGGCGTATCAGAAATAAGCACATGATCGCCATTGACATATACAAGATCGTGAGAAATGGGATCAAGCATTAAGTCAACCATTATTGCGCCTCGGTTTTCGATGTAAGTCCGTTATCTGCGATAATCAATGCTTCAGTCATGGGTACCGCTGCGGCTGTCATCGGAGGGGACGGCGTTCCTGTTGCGGCCGTGGCATGCACATGGCCTAAAAACCAATTTTTTACAAATTTTTCAGTTGCCAATGTCTGCGCCGACGCTCCACCTAAAATTATCTTTCCCGTGCCGTTATTATAAATTGTAATGTCCCCGCTTCCCGCCGTCCCGAATTGACTGCCGAAAAGCGGAATAAAAAAGGCGTTCCCCTGTGAAAAGTTTTGCTCTAAAAGCGTGTCCGCAACTTGGCCGGTCTGCAAAAACAGCCCCGGACTCTTTTCGGCAAAAATGAGCAAGCCAATATCACCCTGAACAAGATCAAATTTTATTCCGCATGTCGCCGTACCCAGCACAAGCACGGGCACGGCAGGCAACATAGCAAGCGCCTGTTGTGTGCCGTCTGGCTGCGCGGCCCGGAGCAGTGGCAGAACGTCTGCCGTGGGAGAAGTACCGCCAGTATATGCCTGCACCATACCGGGTTGGCAGGTGTGTATTTCTTCGGCAAACAGGCGCTTTACAAGCTCGCGCGCTGCGTATCCCACATCTTGGGTATTTATTTTATTCATACGATTTCTTTACCCTTGAGCGTAGTTGTCCATTTTTCCCCGTGGCTGTCGCCCTCGTGGTGGACCTCTTTTACTTGCAATCTTGTTTTTTTAGTCACGTCCCGGCTGGTAAATTCAACCAAACTCCCAGGCTCTGCTTTGGACATGAGCCGCGCCTCAATTTCATATCCGCTGAATTCAGTCAGCGATGGCGCATAAGGATTTTCTTCGAGCTTGCGCGGGCTGCCGATAATCACGGATTGCAGAGGCCCGACGTTATCCACGCCCTCGGATTTAAATATTTTTATTGAACCGTTTTGAATCGAGCAATGCAGATCGTTTTCGTTGCACAGTTTTACAAGCCACGTCCAAGCCTTGCCGGTATGACTATAAGTTCCCTTTGTCGGCGTCGCGGGCAATATCGACGGGTCAAAGTTTATCGGCAGACCGATAGCGGCGATTGCGTGGTTTATAATCGTGTTAATCGGCTTACCCTTTTTAAACGCCACGCTGATTTTTGAACCATGAACGGCGGAATGGCCGTCCATTGCAATAATTTTAGTCTCTACTTCGTTTTTCGCAAGATCGTGCGTAACGCGGGTAATTTCCCCGGCAAAAATCAAAGACGGTTCGCCCTGGTCACGATACCCGGCGAAAACATTTATCTGCTGCGGTTTCTTGGGAATGTACCGTATCTGATTTCGGCTTTCATCTTTCAGGTTATTTATGGTAAGGGTCATGCTGTTCGTAACATCGAGCGCATTCTTATTTATTTCAAAGGCAATACGCAGGGGTGTGTTTACAACAAGGCCGTAGACGGAAGATTTCGTTCCGATTTCAACCCGCGCGATTCTGTCAAAAAAATATGGCATATTTACCTTGACAATGCCAGAGCGTTAATAGACTTGATAAACATTTTAAAGCGAAAGGAAGTTTTCATGGAATGGCAAAACTTAAAGAATCTGATATTATTAAAATTAGAAATGATAGGCGCTTTCATAAAATTATAGCCAAAGACTATAAGGTGAATCGCGCCACGATAAGTTCTATAAAAGCGAGAAAAATATGGAAACATATTTAATTCCCTATTGGTTGATAGACCAACAAAACATTCCTACCAGAAATAAAATCGTTTCTCCCAGGTTCATTTACTGCAGTAATTGGATTTTGATCTAACAAAAAAAGTATACCCGGCGGCCTGCCGGTTATATTATACGGCGAAAGCAAATCACAACCCATTGTCAGTTTTATGCCCGATATTAACGGATTATTATTGCTATCGTTAATCGACATACTATAAAATCCGCCCCTAATATTCCAGATAAACCGTAAAAAATATTCGTTACCGTCCAGCGTAATGGATTCACTGAATTGCGCGTCGGCGGACATTGGTATTGATACGGCGTTGCTCATTCTACTATCGGGATTCCAGCCTTCGCAAAGGCCGCGTTTAATTCGGCTTTCGTTGCCGCTAAATTCTGTTCGTCTGTTAATGGCGTTGTCAGTTTTTTCCCTAAAGAATTTTCATTCGTATACTGGTCGCTGCCGCCCGCCACGTTATAGGTAATCGTACCCATGCTCGTGGAAACCTTACGCACCTTTTTAAAGCTGATAGTGAATATCAGGGCATCGCCGGTTTCCTTTGTTGCCGGAATCGAAAGGCTCTCGCAGATCATGTCGGTATAAACGCGGTTGCGGGTGCCGATAATGTCAACCGTGATTGGATTAGGATACTGATTTAGGGCGTCCGGCGCATTGCGGCCGGCGGGAAAGCGGCCGACAATGTCAAGCAAAGCGTTAAACGCGCTTGCAACGTATTCACCGCTTTCGTTGTTTTTGTCCGTAGGCAAGTCCGGGGTATTGGTAACAACGCCCTCAATTTTTACCTCGTCCGGTTCCTGGTAAATATGGTCAGAAACATCGAGTCCGTTTTCAACCGGATACGAAGATATTTTGTTCCGGTATTCCTGGTTCTCGGATAGGCAGGTGTCAAGGGTTATCAGCGACAAATTGGCATTCGGCTGGTTTCTGCCCACCAGTATTTCCACCTTTTCTTTTGCGATTTGGTACATTTTAAGGTGTTGCCGCCTGTAAAGACGTCACGATGTGCTGCAAGAGCGCCGTTTTATGGTCGGTCAATATTTTCTTGTGCTGTTCGGTTGTGCCGGGCGGCAGCGTGACGTGGGAATAGTCGTTGATGGTAATGCTGGGGCCGCCAATTCTTTTGTTCACTGCGTAACTTTCCGCCGAAACCGGAGCATTTAATTTTTGCATGGCATTATAATTTTCCAGCACCTTGCCGCCCGCTACATTAGCATACATACCTTTTAGCCTTTCGACCTTGGCGGTGTCGCCGGATTTTTCAGCCTCCATTATTCCCGTATGCAAAGACTGTAGCCTTTTGGTCTTTGTAGCATTGGCCGCGGCGGCGGCATCAATTTTGTCCTCTTTGTTTTTTGCGCCGGACAAAAGCAGATAGGCCGCAAGCACGCCGGCGGTAAGTGGTAACAAAACCGCGGTAAGACCGGCCAGAGAGCTACCAAACGTCGCTACCGTCCCGCTTACGCCCGCCACACCGGAAAGTCCGCCGATAACATTTGATAAAATGGTAAAACTTTTTACAAGTCCGGCAGCGGCAAGTAGTCCTCCGCCGATACCTAAACTCGTTTTAAGCCACTGCGGCGCCATCTTTAATTCCAGCGTCCAGATTTTTAATTGGAGCCCGATAATTTTAAACGCAGTGTTAAGGTGAAAGGTGCCGGCGATCATTTCCCCGAATGCGCTTGATAAATCGGAAAAATGGTCTTTGATATTTTCAAGGTTTTTGCCCATGGTGTCGCTTAATTTTTCCGCCATTCCCTGGTTAGATTCGTACATGGCATTAAAAATTTTGTCAAAAGTGCCCATGCCGATTCTGCCCATGCCGCCTTCGCGCCGTACCAGGCGCGGGTCAAGTCCAGCCTTGCGCAAATCGGCGTCACTGACCGCGCCCTGGAGCATCATGCGTTGTAACATGCGCCCGCGCATAATAGGGTTTAAGCGTGCTTCCGCCCATTCAGTCATCAGCGCGCCTGCCTCTTGGCCCGTGCCCGCGGCAATATCGGAAAACATTTTAATGCGCGGGATAATATCGTTGACCGGCACTTTTAATTTAAAAAGTTCCTTACCGTATTCCTGGATTTCAGCGCGGTTGAACTGCGTTTTTTCCACAACATCGTTGAGCTTCTGGAAATATGCAATCCCAACGGGCATGGAATGCAGCATGCCCCCCCAGGCGGCTTGCAGGCGCTCTTGGTTTATACGAGCGCGCACTGCGTTAAGAGAAAACACTTCGAGCGGCAAAACCATTTTTTTAGCGAAACCGCCAAGAGCGTTTGTGAATGCCCCGGCCTTGCCGATCATGCCGTTTATGCGGGTATTTGCGCCCTTGACGGTATCATCGTATTTTTTTAGCCCTGTGAGATCGACATTAAAGCCGATCTTGTGGACCAATTCCCTTAAAATGCCCTCGTCTGCCATTATGGTTTGTCCGTTAAAGCCTTGTTGACATGATAATTAATCGTGCTTTCCATTTCGATATACGCCAGCGCCTTTTGCATCATTTCAAATGTCCAGGAGCGTTCTATTTCTTCAATCCCGGACGCCAGGCCGGCTTCGGGGATTTTCGCCAGCATCGAAAAGTCAAGCAGTTCCTCATCCGCGTATTTAAGTAAGCGCCGGCGTTCTGCATTCGCCTTTGATATTTCGGCGGTTACTCCGCCGCGATAGTTCCAGTACGTGCGCTGCTGTCTAAAAAACCCTTCCCGAAGTTCACCTCCCCGGCCCAGGTAAGCACATCGTAAAGAAAGTCGATTTTGCCCGCAAAGATCACGTCAAAGTTCGGCATGCCGCTTTCGTTTTTTGCCGTAATATTCAGACCGTCAACCGCCGTGCCCTGCAGCATCTTTTCGCAAAAATCCTGAAACGTATCGGGATCAACCACGGGTAGGAGTTTTCCCCGCGCAATGTCAAACACCTGGGAAAACTGGACAAACATTTTGTTAGCGACCGAGCCGGTGAATGGCGCGACCTTGACTTTCTTGCCGTCGATCTCTTTTGTTTTCGGTTCCATTTAAACTCTCCGCGCAGGCGTGTGCCCGCAAGTTAATGGTGTATGTCAACTCCAAACTATGCCGGCAAAGGCATCTGGTCCTGATCGTAAAGCGCAGACAGCATGTCGTTTGACGCGCTGGTCTGCATGAGTGTGAAAGTAATTTTGCCTGAAAGATTCCACTGCCTTGCGCGGGCTTCTTCGCCCTTTGTTCCGACGTACTGCGTAAACGAATCGACATTACGCAGGGCCTTGACGAATGTTCCATCCGCCCAGCCGACAATCGGAAACGTGGCAACGATAACGGATACCAGTTGCGGGTCGTAGGTTTTATATAGGTTTTGGCTCCCCGCCATGACATAAATCAAGTGTCCGCAGGTAAATTCCCATATACGTGTGCCCACGTCTTTGCCGAATTCTATTTCCGGCAGTTTGGTGAGATAACAGTCCGGGGCTGTGATTAACGCGGTGCCGGAGTTATCCTTGATGACGATAGGAAATCTCACAGTAAGCCTCCCTTTTAGAGGTTGACAAAATTTAAATTATTTGCTATATTACTACCAGAGTCCGCAAAACTCCGAATTCTAAAAATAATCCGGTTGCTCCAAGCATTAAAGCGCGGCATTTTCTTTGCGGACTCTGCCGCCGCCGGATTTGCCGCGCTACCGTGTCTATGATAAAAAACAAAAAAAGATGGAGCCATATTTAACCTATAAAGAAATGGTGCCCGTTATTAAAAGACTGTTGACCGCCCCGCTATACCAGCATTTCCACGTGACGTTGTTGAGCACCCGGTTGGCTTTGTCGTTTGCCGACGCCGCGGAGGTGTCCGGCATGCCGATTGCGTAGCCGCCCGTTTGCACACCGCTCGAATTTTTGGCAAACGGCGTCACGGCCTTGGCGGTAATCGCCTGCTCAAAAACCACTGTCATGGCGCCGCGCAGCATGCTCTCGCCGTCGATATCATAGGGCACTTTGTCATTGTTGACAAGTACGCCGTAGGCTGCGGATTTCAGGGCGGCAACCAGCCAATCCTGGAAAATCACGAAATCAACCCAGGAACCGTCGGCGCAGCGGCCCCAGCGGATAATGTCAAAACTGCCAACATCTTCAAACGTGTTTATCTCTTTGGCTGGGGTAAAGGCGTCGATCCCGTTGATTTGGGAATAATATCCGCGCGACTGCATGCCCTCAAGCTCAGTGAGATTATCGGCAACAACGCTGCCGGCGGGCTGCTGGTATGCGGCATTCCATGATCCCGGCGCCTTTGCGGAAATCAGGCCGAAAAACTCTGCGGCAATGTCTGCGGTCGGGTCTGCGGCCGAGCTTTGATACGAGCTGGAATCCCGTCCAGCCATTGCGCTATAAAATCCCACAGTGCGCTTGTTGTTCGGTATAGCCGCCATGAGTGCGGCTATTGACGTAGAATCCGACGCCACAGATTTGTCAATGATGTTGGTGTCACTGGAAGCGTAGCCAAAAAGTTTAGGGCTGGAATTCGCCAGCACCCAGGCTTCGGCGAGTTCAATGTTGGCATTCGTCGAAGATCCAATCAAAAGCTGATACCAGTCATCGTCATAAAGCTGGATTGCATTGAGGCCCGTGGTGTAGGTTTCCGCCGTGCCGCCGGTTGCGACAAGCGCGCTGGATACCGTGTCGGTGTTACCGGCGCCCACGACTATCGTTGTGGCAACAGTGCAAGTATTCCCGGTTTTCGGCGTGATTGTAATGGTGTGCGTGCCCTCTGTGGCGGTTGAGCTGGTATCGCCGCCAATTGCCGTGCGCAGGGCTGCTTGAATAGCTGCGGCATGAGCTGTAAGCGTACCGGCCTCGTCCGTGACCCAAGCCGTTGTAACCGTTACCGGGGCAAGAGCGAAATTGACATACAGCAAGGATGTGATCGAGCCGGCCGTCCATGTGCCGCCCGAACAGGTAATGACCGTGGTCACAACCGTTGAACCGGCAAGGTTCATCCAGCCGAGTTTGGCGATCGCCGGAGAATTGACCTGGGAAAACAGGCCCGCCAGTTTTACGTATTCCGGGGAATTCACGCCGCCGTTTAAATACGGCAATGCACCGGCCAGAGTGGTCACGGGTATCACGCGCTGCGTGAGCGGCCCCTGGACGTTCGCGCCTGCAATCAGACAAAGTCCGAAGTTTTCCACGGCAACGGATTTAGTGGCCGGGGTGATGTTAATCATGACAGATTCATTGAGATTTGCCGACATATATTCTCCCTTGTTAATTATGACGCGGTTACATCCATAACAATATTTTCAACCGAATCTATTTTTCCGGTCGAGTTCACGGTTTCAATTATTCCCGGTATGCCTGCAACCGTTGACCAGTTATCGGTAAAACCGAAGCGCATATCCATTATTGCTCTGTCCTCCGGCATGGTTCCCAGGAAAACGTGGGCATCGACAATCGGGTGTGCTTCACGGAAGGCAATCCCCCGGTCCTGCAAATACGTGATTTTTGTCCGGTCATGGGTGGCGTTGCGGATTGCTTTTAAAGCAGTCATTGCGCCCTCGCCCATGTAATTCAAATAAAGCATGATGTCCCGCACACCGGTATAAATCTGACTTCCTTTCGCGGCGTCCGGCGCGCTTGGATAATCTCTGCCTATGCGGGTGTCACTTGTCAAGCGGCACTCAAGCAGCGGCGTCAATGGACGGCTGCCCGGTTCCATGTGCCACACAAACTCCGTGACATTGGCAGGCCGCGTGCCGCCGGTGCCCACCCACAGACCGGGAATAATGCCTTGCAGCCAGGCAAAAAGTGTTTCTTTTAAATATTCTTCGGTCATTCGTATACCTGTGGATTTTCGATTTTTACCACGATATATTCATAGTGCGAAATTACGTTGTTCTGCCAAGGTAAGGCCGCCGCGACTTCAAACCACTGGCTTAAAACCTGTATCCAGGCTGGTACGATACCACCGGGCTGCGCGGTTTGCAAGGACGTTTCGGTTATCAGTTTATACGCCTGCTGCGTGCGCTTCCCCTCTTCGAGCAGTGCAATATCGTTCGGTGACGCAACGCTTAAAGTGCCTTTTACGGTTCCCGTAACAATCGCGCCGGGCTTTATTGTGCCCCGATCATTAATTGTCGGCCCTGGCGTGCGCGTTGCGAAGGTTCCGTGCGGCAAAACCGTTAACATTATTTACCGCCGCGGACAAAATTAACAGAATTGAGCATTTGGCCGGTATCGACAAGCGGCTTGCTCGATCCTTTGCGTTCAATGGTTATCGGCGCATTGACCGGCGTGGTAACAGCCATGATCGCAGCCCTGATTTTCGCCTGCATCCACAGGCCCAAAGCCTCAAACGCCATGTCCGGCGTAAATTGTGATGTGCCGCCGAAAGATGATTTTACCATCGCACCGCGCAGACACTTGCTTTCCACTTTTACGCAAAGCGACTTCAGGGCTTCAAGATTATTGTCCCAGGCCGGCCGGAAAAATGGACGGGGCGGAATTCTCCAGAAGGACATGAATCCGCGCTTTGCCCCAGACTCCGCCGCCCCTTTTTTCGGCACCCCAAATTCATTCCAGGCAGCAATGCGCGCGACTTCACTCATGTTTTCATAGGGTTTCGCGCCGGTCTTTAGAGCGTGCAGCCATCCCGCGGGTTCGGCTTTTTCGGGGAAACCTACTTTAACAAAACCACCATTTAGGTCTTTTGCCGTCGCCATTACGCGGGCGTAATTGTCGGTTTTGACTATAGTGGAATGTGTGACGCCCATTATCGCCCCCGGCCGCTAGGGTTGAGCATTGGCCCGCCGGCAACAAACGGCGCAAAAACGTTGCCCTCAATAAGTTGCGCCAGTTCCATGCCGTAGGGTGTGCTGCACAAATCCCCGTACTTGGTCTGCAATTTCGGCGGAATGGAATATTGCTGATGCACGCCGCCCTCTTGAGCCGTTGTTACCGCACCGGGCTGTCCGGCCTGCGTCGTAGGATTGCGGGCGAGCATGTGACACACGCGCAATGCGATGGCATAATTATAATTGACTCCAAAGCGCTGCCGGCTTGTCAACTGCGTGGCCACGGCAGTAAACGCCGTAATGCGCGTATCACTGACATACGCGGGCGCAATTGCGGCGATTAATTCAGCGACAGTGGACATTTACTTAGCCCCTGGCGTCCTTGCGGATGCTGGTTTCGATGGTCTTAAACTGGCGCTCAATGGCCTGGATGATATTCGAGCGCTTTTCCTGCTTTTCGATTTCTTCCAAGGTTTTTACCTTGAAAATATTTTCAATGCAATGGAGCTGTTTTTTCTCCAAAGCCTTGATTTCCTTTTCCTGCAAGCCTGCGGGAATTTTCGTGCAGTATTCAACGACATCGAAATCCGGGAGCTTCACCGCATCGCTGACATTCATGGCGGCCCGCGTGGGGTCAATCTTGGATTCACGGTCAATGATTTCAATCCCCTCGTTCGGACTTTCGCGCTGGCAGTCCTCGATGAACGCCGCGCTGTTGAGCAGTTCTTTGGGATGGTTACCGGTCACGCCGCAGAATACGGCAATGTGATGGGGCGGCGGCAAAACGCTGGGGTCGAAAACTCCCTTGGCCGCGTTTTCCTTTGCCTTTGCCCGCTGAGGAACGCCTGCGGTGGAAATTGTGTAGCCTATGGGATTGGTTGACTTGTTGTTGAGAATCATAATTGAACCTCCGCGATTCGTTTATGTGTGGTTTTAAAAATCCCCGGAATACAGGCGTACTCCGGGGCAATTACTGGACAATCCTTTGTTTAGGTCGAAGGAACCGAAAGTTCCATTATCTGAATCGACAGCGGATACTGACTGATAACGCCGCCGACTTTGGCATGACACGGAATCAGCCATTCCAGATTTTTCTCCTGTGGCGGCAACTGTTCAAACGGCTGCGGGATATGGAGTTTCAGTTTGTCCGGCGAGCGTTTGTAAAACACAGCAACGTTCGTGCTGGTCGTCATATCCGTAGGCGTTGACGGGCGCGGGGTAACGTTGTTCAGGTCGATCACCCATTCGATTTCGCGCACCGAGGGATTATGGGCAAGGAAATAATCGGCGACCGTGGTGAAACCGGCAACCGTGCTGCTGTTGCTGCCCGGCAGCGTAAACGGCGTGGTCGTGATCGCCACGTACTCGGCAAACGGCAGAAGCAGGGTGTCCGGCATTTCAACCGTGTTCGTTACCGTGCCCTGTAGCGCGACGGCATTAACGAGATCGGCATACATATATGCCGCGTTCCCGGCGTTCGTGGTAGTCCAGAGTCCGTATGTCGGCCGGCTGATGAGCGCATTCGGTTGGTAAACCAATCCGATAAGCCCGCCATACGTCGGGTCGTTGGCGCGGGCAAGGAACCCGATTTTGTTAATGGTCTGCTCGTAGTCCATGCGCGTGGCTTCGGCTTCCATCATTTCCAGCGGTACGTTGGCAAATTTCGCGGCCCGGATTTCGTCCAGGTTGTAGCCATAAGAACCGCCGAAAGCGTGGATCGGACGCCGGACTTCGCTGGCCTTGACCGAGGTGCGTGGCAGGTCGTTGGCGTAATTGGAAATCAGCGCAAAACTGCCAGCGCGGTCGTACATGCGATAGGTGATCGTGGTTGCGCCGGGGCCAGCCTCGCTGGACACCGGAATAAGGCGCGTCGCTTTGTATTCCGGATATTTTTTCCAGAAAATCTGCGACATGATGCATTCAAGCTGGCGGGTAAAAAACATATTATAGCCCTCGGCGTCCTGCGCGAAGCGGCTATAAACTGTTCCCGGTGCCGTGTCCATTTTGAACATTGTGTCAAGACTTGCGAAGCTGCCGGAAATTTTGAACTGCTCGCCGGCGGCCCTCGGCTTGTAATCCAGGTTAAACATATTGTGATCCTTTCAAAAGGTTTTATTGTTGTTCCACGTGAAACGTTATCGAGTCTGAACTACTGCGAGTCCGTTATTGGTGTCCGTGCATCCCTGCCAAAAAAACCAGTTCGGGACCAGCACGCAGGTGCCGCTGTCGCTGTCGTTGCGCAGGCCGCCGCGCACCGTGGCGTAGGCCACGCCGCCGATTGTGGTTGTGCCGTCCTGCAGACGCACGTATACGGGATCGTTCGCCGCAACCGCGACTTCGGCAAAAACCCAGAGGCGGCCTACACGCCGGCAGTTGACCGCATTGCCCGCGACGTAATTCAGAATCAGGGAACCCAATTGCTGCTCTTTGCCCTGAGTCTGCATCGACAGACCAAGGATAAGATCGGTCGTAGACAGCGTGTTGGTGATCGACAATGTAGTGCTATGCACTGTTACTGCCCAGCCAGCCAAAATGCAGTCTTTGCCGTCCTTGGAGTAGATTAGGATGGTGCGGTTTGACGTATCCGTTCTATCAACGTCCGCTTCGTCGATATCGGCATGAGCCTCAATCGCCGTGGCGAGAGCCAGGATATCCGTCGCCGGAGTTCCGCCGGCGGTTACGGCCGCTATCGCCACTCCGTTGATGGTAAGGTTTACTACGTCGCCGCTGACCAAATCGGCGCTCAAGATGATCTTGGTGAAGTTCGCGCGCGGCAGACGGGCAACAAGCTGGCCGGGAGTCGTGTACGACGGCATGCGTACAATGCCCAGGCCAAGGCCGATGGTTTCATAAGCCACGGGGCTTACATTGTCCACGACTTCGGCAATGTCGTAGGGCATACCAACGATACCGATTTTGGCGTATTCGCTGTAATCGGTCTGGCCCTCAAAACCCGAAGTGTTCAGCGCATCGGCGTACGCATTGGCAACCGTGACGGCGCTGAAAGTGATCGTGCTGTCTCCGGTGCCGGTAACTTTGGTAAGCGTGCCGGGCGCCGGGATCCCGCTGGCCGTTGTTATCAGCGTGGTTTTAGACGCAATGGTTGATAAAACAGTAAAGGTATAGCCGCCGCTGGTGTAAACCGCGCCGACCGTTGCGCTGGCGCTCGAAACCGTAAAGGTCGCAAGCTGGGCGAGAAACTGCTTGGATGCTGTCATATTTTCAACTCCTTAAAGTTGGTTTTAGGTTACGTTTTTTTGCTTACTTTTTGACCGACATGGAGCATGGCGCTTTCCAGGCGTCCTGCACCGGATTGGCTTCTTTCTTCTCGGCGTTCGGATCACTGTCCTGATTCGTATTCACGGCGGCTTTGCGCTGGGATGCGATTGCCTCTTTGCGCTGCTTGGTGTCGCCGGCGGTAAGCGCGGCATCAAACATGGCCGAAACGTACTCGGCGCTTTTGCCGTCCATTTTCAGTTCGGGGAAAACCTTGGCAATGACCAGGCCTTTAATCTCGGCATCGGTTTTGCCCTTGAGGTCAGCAGCGTCGCAAATCAGGGACGCGGATTCCACCAGGGCGATACGAGCGGCAATGCCGTCCTGCACCAGCTTTTCGGTATCCACGGCCTTGATTTTGGTGAGTTCGGCCTTGGCCGCGTCGCGTTCGGCGGTCACGGTGTCAAGTTTGGTTTTGTTTTGTGCGCTGTCCGCATTGGCGGTGGTCAGCGCCGTTGTTGCAGTTGCGCAATCCGTGCGGGCCTTGACCAGCGCGTTTACGATACTTTCCGGGGCTTCAACTTCCACGCCGTCGAGATTGTATTTCATTTTCCGTTCTCCTTGAGAAAGGTTGGTGGTTAAATTCAATGCCAGTGGATTTTCCATAATGTCCGCGGTGTCCATGTTAAGCCGCGCGCAATCACCGGCCCGGCCTTGATCAACGATTGCCAGGTGGTTGCCTCGTATATTGGTCTGTCGGTAGTCGTATTTCAGGCCATCGGCGGTAATTCCGGGTTCATCAATGTCTTCGGAATCATAGGCCAGGGAAAGCCCGCGCCGGCCATCCTTGACCGCCTGAACGCCCGCCTTGTCCATGATGGTGCCGGTCAATTTAAGGTAATTGCCGTCTTGCCGGACATTTTCGCCTATGGCGCCGATTTGGAATTGTTTTACATTGTCGGCGGTTATTTTCGGCGTAACGCCCATTTCGTGGTTGTTGACAATGGGCTTGAGTGCAAAACTGGCCATTGAATCGGCTTTAAAAACTTCGGCGGGCGCCCGATATACCCGGCGCGTGCTGCCGTCGGCGTTGTAATAAATAAAAATGCCGGAGCGCGAGGCAATGGCATCGAATCTAAGATAGCCTTCGGGCGTGGTTGTAACGGAACCGATCGAACTTCTATCGTAATAAGTCTTGAGCATGAAAAAAGCCCTCGCAATGTCGGCCGAACATCGAAGGGCTTTGTTTCAATCCCCAAAAGGAGGAAACGCAGTCATCGCTTTAATTAAATTAAATGTACCAACAAAAAAGATAAAAGTCAAGGACTTTGTGAATTATTTATTTCCCGCAACTTTTCAACCTCTTCATTGGTCACGGTTTTTTTTACGTCAATCCCGCATTCCCGCACGCCCCCCTGCAGACATATCATTTCTACGTGGATCGAAAGCCTGCCCGTGTACCGCGGCACGACAAGCGCCCGCACAACCGCATCATCCACGACAAGTGCAACATCTGCAGGGCGCATGTGTTATGCCTTTTCGGGTGTTTTGTTTTTTTCCGGTAACACAAACCTTTCATAAAGCGGCAATTGGTCAAGAGATAGTTTTTTCCCCTTTTCGAGTTCGTCCAGTTTATCAATGATAATGGAAACCATCTTCGGCCCCATTTCTATTTCTTTTTCAAGAGGAATTTTGGTATTCCAAATAACACGTTCTCCAGTCTGTTTCATTGACAGGTCATTCATTTCTGTCTCAGAAAATGAAAGATCGCCCTTTAGGTTTCGGACAATTTTCAAGGTCAAAAAATCGCCATTGTCAGGAACAAGGTCAAGCAAAATCAAACGTTCAATTACACTCAGTTTGTAAACCATTTTAATTTCCTCCGCTTAAAAAAAAGTGAAGGGGCGCTCCGCTGCGCCCCAGGTTGTTTAGACGTGCGGCACTACAGACAGAATAGGAACATAGCCGAGCGTCCCATTAAAATTAACATAAATTACTCCGATACAGGCATCCCCGCCCGTTGCGACTTTCGATGTATTCGCAACCGCCAGACCGTTCGAAGACTGCAAATACAAGAAGGCATCCCAGTTCCCAGCGCCCGGGGCGTCGGCCCGAATACAAACCACTTTTCCGGTGCTGTTGCGGCCACCCGAAACGTCGCCGGATTTGATGTATAAACCCGAGGCGACGGCCCCTGCGGTGACATACGCCGTAGAAATGACATCAATCATGGCCATAACGCCACAACAAATTCCTCCGCCCGTGACCGCCGTGCCGATGGTTTCAAAATATCCCCATAGACCATATTGACAGCCATTGCCCGGCGAAGTAATGCCGCTGGCGACCTTGACATGCCCTTGCACGCCGCCGATTGACATATCGACGTTGCCGTGGGAAAATCCGATAACAGTACGGCCCTCAAAGGCACACACCGAATTTCCCGTGGCAATCTGTACGCCGCCATCATCAGCATAAATAGCGCCAATCCGCTCTCTTGTCGCGGTCATTGCGATTCCGCTGCCAGCAACGTTTGCCTTTACGCCAATACGTCGGATTCCGCTTGTGGAATCTATCCGAAACGTATTGGCATGCATAGTACGCAGGTTTACGGCATCGCAATCATTTGTCGCGTCGCCGACGTTTTCGAGTTTGCCGAGAACGTTGACTTCTGCCAGCCCACTCGAATCAATTTCTCGGTTGACATTCGGATTAACTTGATCGCCCATAAAACAACTCCTTTATTGAGAGGTTATTAAATTCTCCGCTTTCTTTTCTGCTTCTGCAATTTCGGTTTTCCAGCGTACAATAGTCGCTTGCATTGCGTCAAGTTTTTCCTGTGGGTAGCCGGCGAAGGTTTTATTATTCGGGTCAACCATGTAAAGCTGAACTTCAAACGATATTGCCGCCTGCCTGAATTGGCTGGCAATGTCTCCCAGCTTACAGATTTTTTCTATGAGTTCATATTTTGACAGCGTGATGGAATCCTTGCCGCCTAAAATGTTATTGGCTTGCAGGCGCAGGCGCTGCCGATATGCCTCGGAATTACTTGGGGAAAGCGGAATAGGGTTGGGCATTGTAGTCATAGCATTATGCCTCGTGCTTGGGCGTTGCGGGCATTGCCTTTGACGTTGACGGCATGGTCAAAATGTTGTTCGGGGCCGAGACTTCGGCGGCTTTCGGCACCGAGAACGCGCCGCCCACGCGGGTCTTTAAAACTTCAACGTCTTTTTTCGTATCGACCAAGAGTTGTGTAAGTTGTTTGCTATTACCGGTAATTGCGTCAACCACGGCCTGCTTGTGTGCGGCCACATCTTCATACGCCGCCTGGGTAAACTTGTTCAGCATGGTTTCGACCTTCTTGACATACGCGCCGTGCGTCAACATAACCAGAACCGCCGTGAGCGCCGCGACAACAAGGCCAATAAGGACACCTACCAGAACCAGGCTGAAAGCTGAATGAAACATAAGAACTCCTCCGCTGAAAAAGTGAATAAATGCCGCGCTATGCGGCTTCCTCCATCAAAAGACTTTCCATGTTCGGTTCGGCCCAGCACCGGCAATTGTAGTCTTGTCCGGGAATCAATCCGCGCATTTCCGCAGGACGCGCAATCCAGGTCTGGCCCCCATCTAAAGAGTATACATTTCCGTCGCTCCATTTGCAAAGGCTGTCGTTCATTTCTACGTGGCTGTCGCGTTCGCGTTCGTCGCCCACGCCGCGCCACCAATATTCATCAACCCCCACGCCCTGTTGCCGGTACTGCGCGATATCGCCGTTTAATTTATTTACCTGGTCGCGGGCAATAAGGCGGGCGCGCGTTTTGACCTTGCCAAAAACCCCCCGCGTCAAATCGGTATCGGCGAGAATATCGTTTGCAATTGTGTTGTACCTGTCGCCATTGCGCACGCCTTGGGAAACCGTAAGGCGCACGTCCTTATAAACTTGGGCCTCCACGTCATTAATCAGCGTCACATTGTCATGCAAAAAGGCTTCCATGCGCCCGGTCAATAGCGGCTCCTTGCCGTAAAGCTGAATGCCTATGGCGGCATTGCAGATTTTATACCATTGCGCGGCGTTGAAAGTATTGGTTTTATATGTCACGGATTCCAGGGCTTCGAGCATTTTAGGCTGTGGGAAAATGGAATCGAATGAATCCTGAAAGTCGCCCATGAGCGTGTCAAGATCGGCAGACCATGCGTCCTGTTTCAACGCCCCCACCTCGGCCAGCATGCCCTTGACTTTTGGCAGTATTTTTGTTTCCACCTCGGCCTGCAGCTTGGCGATAAAGGCAAGCAAAATCTTGCGGTAATAAACTTCCACCGTCAACGGGTACATCCAGCGCGGGGCCTTGCCGGGCTTGCGCTTTAGCCGGTTTGCATGTACGGCAAGTCGGTGCTTGATTAGCGGCGGCAGCGCGTCCTGGTTTAATGCGGGCGTGAAATCTTCCGGCGCGGGCATGGCGGCAATATGGGCCTTGATTTTCAGCCAGTCGATAGGAAAACTATGGTCGTCAATATAAAAATCTGCAAACGCCTTACGCGATGTTGGGAAAGCGCCGGGCCAGTTTTCGTTTATCGCGTCAAAGACAATCCCCTGCTCATGCAAAAAGCGCAGTGCTACGGCCAAGCGCGTTCCCGTGCGGCACGTCCAAAGCACAAGATAATTTCCCTGTTCGCGTATCCATGCCAATACTTCGACGGCATGGGGCAATAGTCGGCGCGGAATTTGGTCAACCTCGGTATAGGCGATACTGCCGTCAAAATCCGAAAATATTATACGAGGGCGGGTCATTATAATTTTAACTCCCCACCTACCTGGCACCGCGCCCTTACATCCGCCTCTTTAAACTGTACTGGGTTGCCGCTTAAATCCAGATTGCGTCCGACCTTCTTAGGCAGATAATCCAGCGTTGTCAACTGGTTCCCGTTTAAAAGCAGGTCGCCCGGAATTTCGTCCGGCAGGCCCTGCATGCTTGACACCTTGCACATATAGGCGTGTAAGTCTTTTTTTACTTTTGGGCAACCGATAAAATTGGTTATGCCGGAATTATGGCAGTGAAAGTCCGTGCATTCTTTCGGCCCGCCCGTTAAGCTGGTCATTTCCGCGCATGAACAACAATGAAAATCTTCCGTCTTTTCTGGCGCCCCAAGCAAATCCTCTATCGGGTTTTTGTTGACAATAACGGCGCCATTGACAATACGCGGAAGCCCCGCGAGCGTGGTCAATTCGTTATTGGAAAGATTGATAAAGCCGTTGTAAAATTGCGGCAGCTTTAAATCCACCAGCGTTTTTAAGCCAGTATTCGATACATCAAGACCGTCGCTGGAATCTGCATTGACTTTTTCTTTCGTGGTTTTAACCGGCTTCCCGGCAGGAGTATTTTTATTGGGAACCGCCCCGCCCTTCGCCGCTGCCAGTGCCAGGGCGTTGGCGTGGTCTGCCTCGGCCTGTTCTTCCGCCGCCGTCTTAAATTTGGGATCGCTTTCGTTTTCGCTCAACGTGGTTTCAAACGAATACGCCTGACTGCCGAAACGGCTCTGGCCGATGGTGCCCTGGGCGTCAGCGATAACGCCGCTCTCAAGATAAATCTGATCTGTCAACGCCTGCTTATTGCGCATGTCAACAATATCTTTTTGCGTGGGTTGCCAGAGCGGATTGAATTTGATCGGACTGTTTTCTTCCACGGGCTTGCCCATACTGATATTGACGTAGTTGACAAGCCGCTCCATCTGGTCAAGCATTTTTTCTTCTTGAAAAACGGAAACGCGGTCGTACCAAAAGCGCACCTGGGCCGCCTCATCATCCGAAAGCCCGCCCTGCGAGCGTCCGAAAAGCAGGCACATCGGCAAACCCTTTTGCGCCGCCAGGCTCTCAAGGATTAAATCAACGAGGTCTTTAAGCCCGGATACCTGCGAACTGATGCGCTCGTATTTCTGATTTTCATCAAGCAGAACCGAATTTATAACGTGTTTGCCCTGGTCAACTTGGGTCAGATACGCCTGCACCTCTTTTTCTTTTCCCTCGGCAAGCAGGTTCATAAGATTGTGTATTGTCAGAGTGCCCAGCACAAACTCGCTGATGATATGCTCGATATTGTTGTATGTTTCGCCCGTGGCCCGCAGTCTGTCCCAGCAGGATTGAAAAATTGAATCCGCCCAGCCTTGGTTCTGGAACCGTGTAACATCCGGCACCGGATCGCCTTCAAAGCGCAAGCAGCGGGATTCGTGGACAAAAAACGGCTCACCGAAAATGGGGGTGATGCGGTATACCTGCGGGTGCCCGTAAGAATCGTTTGATGGATCGAGATAAAGGTCAGCAGGATTTATCGTAATGCGGTAACGGTCAAAGACCAATAGCTGCAACACGCCTTTAAGGCGCGCCAGGTTCACGGGTTGGTCAAACTTGCCGCCGTCATCCAGCACCATAATAGCCAGCGAGCCGCCGTATAGTTCGCCCCACATTATCGCTTTTTTAATTTCCTGCTTGGCGTGGATTTTTTTAAGGTAACCCTCGATCTTTTTGTCAGTATCGCCCTCTACTGTCCACCAAGCGCGAGTCATGTCACCGACAATGCGGTGTAAGATTATGCGGCCCAGGCCGTCGCTGCGGTATATGTCGGTCAGGTCTTGGTAACGCAGGCGGGCTTCGGGCGCGAACGTCGTGGCAAGTTTGCGGTCATGGCCCGGAACGCCCATTCCAGAAATGAGGTTCATCCACGAATCCATAGAAAAACTATCTTTTGTAAACAACGGGGCCATTCTTCCTCTTGGGAAAACTACACCCGCATTTACAGCCTTGCGATGCCCGATTGGCTTGGGATCGGATGCGCTGTCGGCGCTCATGTTATTGCGAGGTATGATTTTATGATTTTCCCGGTATCGGCGTTGTCTGATTGCTGCGGCGGACCGGATTCTGTCAAGAGCATCGGATGTGGCGTCGGTTTTATTGGGCATGGTGATTTTCCTTTGTTACGTTACTACATAACGCTATTATAACAAATAGCGGGGCATTACGCAATATTTATTTTTTTATGACCCGAACCATTCCTTTGCGGAAGGCATGTGATTGTTTTCCAAAGGCTCAATATATTTGTCACTGAAAAACGCCAGGCAGCAGGCGTCGCCGTCGTCGGTAGACCGGCCAATACGCTCTTTAATATCGGCTTTGCTTTCGATCAGTATTTTGCCATCGCTGCGGGTCTTGCGGCGCGGCGCCGTCAGATCGCCGATCAGCAGCGGGTCGTCGGGCAGACAGATATTTTCTTCGTTGGCCGGATCCAGCAACTCTCGCATGCACCACCACAATGCTGCCCTGGTGTTGGCAAATTCAAGGAGTCCACTGCGGTCCCGGCGCTCCGATTTCTCGGCGAAGTTTACGCAGTTCACGCGGCGGCGGAAACCGTCAAGCTCTTTAAGTCGCCCGGCCGTGCCCGCACCCTCACCGAATGATGTGTCGATATTTAGCAACCCTTTGGTTCCCAAAATGATTTTAAGCTCGCCCGCAAGTTCCATGGGCTCAGATTTCGATTCCCGCTGTATTTTTTGCAACACTTTTTTATACCGAAAGCAAAAACTTGTCATATCCGCGCCCTGACCGGCAGTGTCAGCGCCCACGATCAAATTACCCTCGACCGCCGAATGCTCGTTTTTCTGCCAGGCATACCAGCGCTGTATGGCCGCCTCTACCCAAGTCAGCGGAATTACCGATTGTGGGTCGTCGGTTGCGAATATGCCCCACACACGGTTTTGATATACCGGGCTGCTTTTGCCCCACTGTTTGTTCTTTTCCCTGGCCCAGGCCATTGATATCTGTCCGGCCCGGATGGCCTCGCGTAACGACACGTGGCGCACCTTCCAACTTTCGTAGCCATGCGCGCGGCTGCAGATGTTATAAAAAACGCCCGATGTGTCACCGGGCGTTGATAGGGCAATGTGGATATGGTCGCCGGGCGTTGAAAACGCTCCTTCGGCGCTTTCCCACGTGCCTGAGATTATGGTTTTGGATTCATCGAAAATGTAACACACGCGCTTGGCGTGCGCGCCCTCGATTGTCGCCGGGGTGTCTGAGGCCACGGCGAACGCCTTTGATTGCGGCCCAAACTGACATTCCAGATTTAATAGACGCGGTTTAGCCCCGCCCTGGTCTATAATTGCCTGCCAATTCACTCGTCCGCACCACTTGTGGACTTCGGGCCAGAGAAATTCTTCGAGCTGCCGCCACGCGCTGGCCGTGGTGGGTATTTTGCAATCGGCGCTCACCGAACCCGCCCATAAAATAATCAGCGCGGCAATAACGGATTTGCCCAAGCCGTGAGGCCCGTATACCGCCATTTTATTGTTTCCAGCGCCGATCATTTTTAAAATATCCTCGCCATAAGGCGGAAGGCTTATGGCAACAAAATCCTTAACCCATTGGAAAGGGTTGTTATAATATTTTATTTGATAATCGCGGGAGATCGGCCTTATCTGAGCCAATCGCTTTTCCAATTCGATTGCCGCCGCGATAAGTTCTTCCCTTGTAAATTGTGTCATCCATTACTTTTTCTCCGCTTCGTTTATTTGTGACAACAAACCCGATAAATATGCCGTGAGCTGCTCCGTGGTCATGGATTCAAATTTCACGCCGGCGTTGGTAAGATCAATACTGCGATTATCGCGCCAGCGCAATTTTCTGCGATTGTTAAGCCAGTAAATCCCCGCAAGAGTATCAGGAGCATATTTTTTAACCGTCTTTGCCCGGTGGACACTACCCCATCGGTCAAAATGGATTTCTTCTGAAGGGTGCTCGAATCCGCGCGCTCTCTGATAAAGCGAAGCTTCAACAAGATCGTCAGCCAGCCTATCACCCTCTTTTATGGCGTTACAAAATTCAGGGTGCTTCTTTTTCCAGCGCGCAATTGTAAGCCGATTTACGCGGAAATAGTCGGCCAAGTTCTGATCTGTAAAGCCCCTGGTAGCGAGAAAGCGTATTGTCTCTAAGTCTATGACAGGCGCAATAAGGGTTGTGGAAATACGATATTTGGTTTTCCTGCCGCGCTTTTTTAATTCAGATTTCTTTTTACGCGGGGTTGCCATTTGCTTTAATATTAATCCATAATCGCCTAAATGTCAATAGCTAAGTTTTTGCGGCTATTTCCACGCCGTTGACCAGCTCCAGAGCAGGCCAAGAAACTGGCCCCAAGTCATGCCGTTGGCGTGCATCATGTCGGTGCCGAATTTAAATATGAAATAGCAAAAAAGCAAACCGCCGACGCCATATAAAAAGGCGAAAAACTTAGAGATTGCGTTCATAATGCCTCCCCGTTAAATGTTATTTCAGAAACAGCGCCGTGCAATCCTTTTCTTTTTCCGTCAAAACAACGCCGGAATCCTTTTCAAAGGCGCGTAAATCGTGCTTGATATAAAACAGTTTGCCGGCCGCTCGGAGAGTATTGACCGAATCTGCTAAAAATTTGGGCCAGTTCGTTTCGTTTTTTGTATGATTCAAAACCCCAATCTTAAAATGGTCGGTAACCGCCAAAGACTGCCGGATACATGCCAGGGATTGCTCCGGATCCAGGACCGGCTCAATGGATACCCAGGTCTTGATACCGAGTGCGTGGAAAGCCTCAAGCATCTTAAGACGGTCTGCAGGCAGGGCGGCGCCGGGCTCCACCGCGGCCG
>QGNH01000462.1_pt1 | contig 23268 bp, 27 predicted proteins | sample 1735481 | NCBI WGS metagenome assembly QGNH01 (sample SAMN09239004, study PRJNA386568) | Viral metagenome, whole genome shotgun sequencing project.
GAAAAAACTACGGAGGAACAATATCAATGGGATTAAAACGTGGTAGTTTGGTTAAACATAAAAAATATGGTATAACTTATGTAGGAGGAAGTTCAAAAGGAAAAATTAGTTTACATAGCGTAGAAACAGGAGAAAGATTAACTCAGAATGCTAATATTTTGGATATTATATTTTTAACTTTTAATAATTGGAGGACACAGCAATTCCTCCCTGCCCTGAAGGGACAGGGTTTCCTTGCTGTTGAAGCGTTATGACATACCCCGCTTCACTTGATAACGTGCCCGCAAACTGGGCAAACGCCGGAGACAGTATAGGCCCAGAGACTTTATTGCTCTATGCCTCTATATCTCCCACTAACGTTAACACCACTCTACCCATTAAAACATTAACGGCTATAACGGGATATACGGAGGTATACTCCACTCCATCCGTTGGGCAGTATAGAGTATACTATCGAACTAAGGTCATACAATTTGGTCCGATAGCCTATGATACTTCTGTTACTATTAACTATGTTACTAGTGGCACGGTATTCGACGCTCATCAGATAGATACTATTGCAACATCTATAAATAATATCGAGGGTGCTCTAGGATTAAATCCTCAGGGAAGCTCACTTTCTGTAGCGGCAAGGCTTTCAGTCTTGTCAGCTTCCCAGGGATATACTATTCATATGGATCAGTTTATTATAACGACTCCCACTGGGGCGTATAGCGTTACCCTCAATAATATACCCGCGACACCTATATGTCTTGTATTTAGGAATACGGAGTTGCTAAGCTATTTTGCTATAGGGGCCAACGCCCCTCAGTATACAGTTACAGGTTCTGTGATAACTATTGACGCAGCAGTAATCCCCGAAGATCAGGACGTACTTACTATAGTTTATTTCTCATAAGGAGTCTCCATGAAAAGCAAAGGATATCAAATTATACAGGATGGAACAATCTACGATGCGCAGATATCTGCTACAGCAGGTATAGTGGAATCTAAACTTTTATTGGACTTTTCAACTGCAGGATTATTTGGAGATATGGTATCTTTGACCAGAAGCACATCTATGCAATCAGGAATTTTTTTAACATTTCCAGCAACTGGATTTAAGATTGTCGATGCTGTAACTGGGCAGACATTCCAATTCACTTGCAATTCGGGTGTATTGACCGCAACCCCCATCTAGGATAAATCATGTCCACATACGATGAACCGATTCCAGAAAAGGTTAATATGGATGGAAGAGAGAAGAAAGTTGAATTACCAACCAAGGGACAGAATCCCTTGGTTAAACTTATTATGATGAAGACCAAGAAGATGTCTGACCCAGATGTGATGTTCCAAAAGACAGAAGAAACTAAGAGCACAAATGTTCAGCCCGGTAAAAATGATTCAGATTACACTAATAGCCACATGCCCAACCTGGGATTGATGTTTGACGGTAATGGAATGCCAGGATCAAATGGGGGATTCCAACTATGATAGTTACTAAGAAGTCTATGTTAATAGCCAAAGCGGAGTATTTATCCGGAAAGGTTCTTACTATAGCTGAGGCAAGGATTATAGTAAGGAAGCCGGCCACAATATGTCAGGGTGATATAAAGAAGGCCCTTGGGATTACCAACGATACTAAGCATCTTCCGCTTGGAATTATAGTAGAAAAATATATACCGACCATAGATAAAATGTCAAATGAACAGCTTATAGATGTAGTTAAAGAAATAACTGTTAAAGCAACATCTGTTGATGCGGGAATGCGAATTTTAAGGCAAGCTTTATCTAAAACAAGGGATGGATTAATAAACTACTTAATAAACTTATGGAATAAAGATGAGAAAAATATAGATAGGTATAAGAAGGCTATGGAGAAGAAGGCTTATGAGGGTTCGTATTTAATGGAAGACCAGCACCACTATTCCGAAGTTGATCCTTACTCCAGGGAATCAGGCGCGATGAGGGTAATTCAGCCGGTAGATCCAACTGAGAGTAGATATGAGCTCAATGAGAATGGGTATCCCCGCGATCTTGATACACAGGGTAATAGGGCTAAACGTAAAACCGATAAGATAGAAAATAAAAAGAAAAAAGAATACATACCACTTAATAAAGTTCAACCAGGTGGACCAAATATAATGGAAAATATATATCAAGAAATTTATGATAATACGGATGTGAAGCGCAATGAAAGCAAATAAGAAAGCAAACTTCATGGAGGAAATACTATACGAGGCAATGGAAGATCCCTATGTGGGAAACTCTATTGACGAGGTAGTTCACAGGATAGCCGTTGATTTCAAGCTAACCCCCAGTGATTGTCGGGCGTTGGAAGATAGTGCGGCATCTGTTAACCCAACATTTATGCGAGAAATGAGGAATCGCTAATGTCAGTTATGAGTGATTTCGATCCTGTTTTATTTTCACAGGATACGTTCTTAGTCAGAGGGAAGCCGTTTAAATTATACGGCTCGGCCAGAGAGTACTTAGTTGGAATTTACCACACCTTAGCGTACAAGGTACCCTATACATCTATTCCAGTAGTATTCGTCAAGGGTAGACAGGTTGAAATGACAACCACATCCGTTAACATGACGTTCTACTTTTTGAATAGATATAAACATTTTTACGCCCTGTATACCTTCCCGTCTGCCAACCAGACAAAGAGGTTCTCAGAGGAGCGTATTGAAGGGTCGTTACGATATAAACTGCGCCCCGATGTTTTGGTATCACTTAGAGAGGGAACCGAGACCAAGAACGTTAAACAGTTCGAAAATGGTTCCAACCTTTTCGTATATGGAGTTACAGCCGAGGGTGGAGATAATTTGCGTAATATGGGTGTGGATATGCTTATAAAGGACGAGTATCAGGATTTGGATCCTTTAGCCGAAGGTAACATAAACGAGTCCATATCTCACTCGGATTTTAGGATGAACATTATATTGGGTACTCCTAAAGAAACCGGATCTAATTATGAGAAGATGTGGGATCTATCCGATAAACGATATTACTTCCTTAATTGTACAGTATGCCACAAGGAATTTACCATATCGGAACTGGATGATCTGGTGTCTGACTTTAAGGTTAAATGCCCTCACTGTCAAAATGTAGAAGATAAAAGGGACCTAATGCCAAGAGGTAGATGGATAGCCACAGATCCCGGAAAACGCAACATAGGCTTTCACTTATCACAGACTTACGTTCCGACAGCAACTAAAGAATATATAATGCACAAGATTGACGATGAAGCTCAAAAAGGGACAGACACAATACGCTATACAAAGAATGAAATATTAGGGCAGTTTTACAGCGGCTTGAAGATAAAGCCATCCCTAGAGAATATAAATAAATCATTTGATAAGAATCTTCCTTATAATGTTTTTATACCCGTAACCCGCAAGGTTTACATGGGTATTGACTGGGGAGGTTGGTCCAGCGTAACAAACGATCCGACCCAGTGTTACACCGTCGCCTCGATAGGGGCGTGGAATGATGAAGGAAAGCTCTTTGTAAATTATGTGGAGATACTTAATACTCCCGATGAAATGCAACAGGTTCAGCGGATATCTCAGCTTATGAGACTCTATAGAGTTAATAGGGCTGTGGCTGACTCGGGGTATGGAAAGACTAAGAACTACCAGTTAACCAAGGAATTTGGACCGCAGAGATTTATAACCTGTAAGTACCTTCAGGGAAGTGCGGCTACCATATTTGACTTTAAGAGTGAGGGAATAATACATGTTAATAGGGACTATGCATTAGAGGAACTTTATGCCGATATGGGATATGGTAAATTAGCCATACCAGATAACGAACAAACGGAATGGATAAAGCAACACTTTTTAAACTTTGAAGTAGAAAATATAGTTCATGGCGGGCAGGTATTTAAGCACTACGCCGCAGTAAAGAAAGAGAACGCGAAGACTGATGCGGTTCATAGTATTAACTACATGAGAATAGCAGCCTTATTAGATGAGAAGAGAGAGGGCATAGGTTCACCTCTTTCATCTCAAGCTAACCAGCGGGCCCCGTTGCCGATGTTGGCTGGTCCCGGCGGGGAATTTTTTAGTCCCGGCCAGAAAAATATAAGAGATATACTGATACCACAGAATAGAAATATAAGATAAAAATAACTGAAAGAAGGTGGAATAAATTGGCCTACGTAGATCATACTTCAAGCAACGCCCCTAGACGTAGCACGTTTACACGTGCTGCAGGGTTAATGCGTAATAGTGATTTCGGAGATCTAACCAGCGCCCTTGGTGGTAACAGCAATAGGCTATCAAGACAGGCATTCACCAGCGTATTACCTGGCGGTAATGCCTTTAACTTTGCATCAGGGGATTCCGTAACCAGGATGGCCATGAAGCCGTTCTCTCCATTATATCAGGAATCTAACTTAATGCTTCCGAAAGACAGGAGAACCACCAATGCTTACAACAGACACTATTATGAGACTGACTACTGGGTTGGCAACGCTATTGACCTGCATACTTATTATCCTCTCGGAGGATTCAGAATAGTTTCTAAATATAAAGACGTCGAGAACTTCTTTAATCAGATGTCAGATAAAATGAACCTTATGGACCTTATACTTGGTGTAGGACTAGATTTCTGGATATATGGTGAAGCCTTCCCTTATCTCCATTGGGATTATAACGATAAACGCTGGTCTGGTGGTGTGGTATACAATCCGGATTATGTAAACGTATCTAAATCTATATTTGCATCAGAACCTGTACTTTCCATTATACCTGACGCAGAATTAAAAAGGGTAGTAACTTCTAACCACCCCAAGGATATGGCTGTCAGGGATCAGATACCCTATCATATACTAGAGTACGTACTCAGGGGAGAGAACATCCCTTTGAGTAATAGGAATATAACTCACATACTCAAGAAGTCCGTTCCGCATGATATACGTGGCACATCAATCATACAGCGTGTTTGGAAAGAGCTCATGTTAAGGGATGCTCTTCGTGAGGTTCTTTTCGTCATAGCCCAGAACCATATTACACCTCTTAAGGTATTTAAGATAGGTGGTAAGGAAAAGGGATATTTACCCCCGGAAGAGGATTTAGCTTACTGGAGGGAAATGATAACAGAGGCCCAGAATGATCCTAACTTCTCCCTCATAACTCATGATGCCTTTGAAGTACAGTATGTTGGTGCCACAGGGCAGATAGTAGACGTAACAGCATATTACAAACTTATTGAGGATAACGTTCTAACGGGATTGTTTATATCTAAGGCTATGACTTCAGGTGAAGGACCCACGTACGCCAACGCCCAGGTAGCCTATGAAGTACTTCAGAAACGCTATGTGTTCTTTAGGAACATTATAGAAAAATGGATATACAACAAAGTGTTCTACCCCGTAGCTATAGCCCAGAAGTTCATTGATCCGAATTCCGGTAAGTACATCATACCGCAGATCAAATGGAACAGGATAGATTTCAATAAGGATGATAACTGGAGAAATATAATAATGCAGGTTAATGGCGCTCAGAATAAATTGGTATCTGACCGCACGATAGTAACAGAGCTTGGATTGGATTATGAAGAGGAACAGACGCTAATAGTTCAGGAGAAGCAACAGGCCAAGGCACGAAGGGCTTTAATGAAAGAACAGAATCCCGAAGAGGGTGCCGCAGCAGGCATGAACGGTATTCCCAGCATGCCCGGATTGGGCGGCGCAGGGGCCGTACCCCCACTCCCAGGGGGCGGAGGAGTAGGACTTGAGACAGCAGCCCCCGCATTACCCGGTGGAGCCGAAGGCGCCCCGACAGATCAGGGTGCCGCACCAGCCCCCACAGTTGTATAATCGCAATTTAATATAGGAGGTTTTATTATGAGTAGAATGCAGGTTACCATCAATAACAGATTTTTATTTTCAAGTACAGACAACACCGTTGTGAACCCAGAGGATTCCGTGCTTATGGATTTCCTGGATACCACAAACACAGCTCTAATAAAAGGAAAGGCTATTGTTCCTGAGCTTCCCTTTGGAATAACCAACTGGAAGCAAGGAAATCCAGTTAGACTGGTTAATCTGCTTAACTTAGGTATGACTGCAGCTGGGCAGGTAAATTACACGGTATTCACGCCCACCATGCCGTTGTATGCCTTTTTAGGTAACCCAAACTTTCCAGTAGCCCCGGCAGCACTTGCGGCATTTCCAGCATCGCCCGCGCCACTGGGTCCCGTCATATCGGATATCACGTTGCTTATATCTGAACGTATTGCTGCCTTAGCAGCTATCTCGGCTGGTAGGTCATTAGAGGGATCTACACCGGGGGATCAGGTTATTGGTTCTTCCGATATTCTATTAGCAGTAGTTACCACCTATGCCGGGGTTGTGAATACGGATTCCCAGGCTACGGTAAACGCTGCAACTTTGGCGATATATAATGCCATGAACGTCTACGCATTGGATAAGGTTCCAGCAGCGCTTGCAGCATTTCCCTCACGTATAAGCCCGAGCGTATCTGATATTACGTTATTGACAGCACAGCGCGGATTAGCTACGTCGGATGCCGCAACAGGACTTTCCTTAGAAGGACTGCTTCCGGGAGATGTTATAATGACATCAACGGCAGCTCTTACTGGTGTTATCGCTGACGCAGCGATAGTGGATGATACATTTAGTCAGATGATAGTAAACTCCGCGACTCAATCTATCTATGATGCCAGGGTATTCTACGCTAAACAGATAGTTCCTCCGACGTATGGTCCTGAGCCTACAGCTCCCAATCCCATAGGATCTGTACTTTCGGATATAACGTTGCTTACTACGGAGATAGTGGCCGCTTCAGCTACCATGTTGGCTAAAGGTATAGCATACGAGGGCATACAGCCTGGTCAGCTTATCGTTGGGTCAACAGCAATATTGGCAGCAGCCATAGCTGCCGCACAGGTACCTGATGATACCTATCCGCAGTTGGTTATCAACGATGCTACTCTTGCAATTTATAACGCCAAGGTAGCTTACATCTTTTCAGTAGTCCCCGCACCATACTTTACAATAGATAGGTTATACGTTCTCGACGGTGGATTGACCGATCTTTGGGCTATAAATCCGGCTATCTTTAATAACGGCGTGGGGGATTCAGAGGTTAAAACTGTATTTGGTTACGTAATATAATCCATGGAAAATATCTTCTTTACTAAACAGGCTTTACAGATGTCCATAGAGAAGAATAATATCTATTCTAATATGCTAAACACATATAAGAAGGATGATTTACATATGGCAACCGTGAAGTACGAAAATATACGTAAGCAGTTTGGTAAAGAAGAAGATGAAATGATGATACAGGTTAAGATAGATGGGGAGCTAACCGCGCTTGTTAAAGACAAGCGTGGCGCTCGTCTCTATAGTCGCAATGGACGTATCCGCACTAACACCCCTTTAACTAAAGAAGCCGCCACCATACCTGGAGAATTTGTTATTATAGGTGAGCTATACGCTATGTCGGAAACCGGTGGGCCGCAAACCTACGCTATCTCCATGTCTATGCTACGGAAACCAGAATCTATAGAAGATGAGAAGAAGTTCAGATTCTCGGCATTTGATATAGTTGAGTATAACGACGCCCCATATGTAGAATCCTACCTAGAGAGATTCAAGGAATTGAAGGATGTACTCAAAAAGAACCCGGAATCACACTATATACATTTAGCTCCCTACACAGTTGGGACCTATAAAGATATGTATCGTGTGTGGGAAGAGTATGTATCAAATGGGTGGGAGGGGTTGGTAGCACATACTACTACGGGTATATATAAGATAAAGAAGTTCTTTCCTATAGATTTAGCTGTAGTTGCGGTTACTCGTAACACCGGGCACGAACATCAGATAGGGGCTCTCCAGACTGCTTTCATGATAGACGATCAGACTTTTGTTCTTTCCTCTAAAGTAGGGACAGGATTAACGTTTGAGGATAGGGTAAACTGGATGAACTGGGCTTTAGAACACGAAGTACCTGGACCCAATAAGAACTTCATATGGGTAGACCCTACAAAGGAACCTAGAATAATTGAGGTTAGAGTAGAGGAGTTTAGAGGTAAGGAAGAGATGGAACTCAAGTTTGATGGTAAGCAGTTTATTGATTCAGGTAAGGAGCAGACGGTTACTCTTAGGAAACCAGTATTTGTACGTATGAGGGAAGATAAACAGATGGATCCTAAAGAGCTTGGGTTTGACCAGGTACCCGTTTGGGATAGAGAAAGAGGTAAGGTAGTAAGCTCCTCTTATCCTAAGCATCCCGATACAGTTATATTTGAGGCCAATGAATACTATTCTAAAGATATAACCGAGAAAGATGTTTATAATTATTATGATAGTGTTGCCGATAATATATATGAACTAATTCGAGATCATGATTTAATGACCGTGACCAGGACTGATGGTGGGGATATAGTGCGCAAGCACACAGCAGGGGACGGAGAGATAAACATAGAGTCTCGTGAGGACTTTAACACTAAAATTAATACAGGCAGAATGATAGAGCTGCATAGAATAATATCAGACATGGAAGATTTTATGGTTATTGATATAGATCCAAGAAGGGATGTACCATTTCAAGATACCAAAAAGCTAGCCCTTGAACTTGTACTATTCATGGAGAAAGAATTTCCCGAATCTTCTGCGGTCAATGCTTTCTATAGTGGTAGTCGGGGCTTTCACATCTACACTAGACTGCCAGAAAAAGTAAACGTTAACTCTCAACACGACATATTAGAGAACGCTTTAGAAAGGTGGTTAGATCAGAATCCAGATAGAAAGATATCCTTAAAGTTACCAGAGCATAATGACGAGACTCGTTTAGATATAACAATATACCATGAGGACGGGGCCATTAGGCTTCCGAACTCTTTGCACAAAGATACTGGGTTGGCTGCTAGATATATTCGTAAAGAGGATATACTTGGATTTAATCCAGAGATGGCAATGATCAATAAACTGACCAAGGTTAGTTTTGTTATTATAGAGAATGATAATTGCAAACCCGCCCTGGGGGTAGATTTTGATAATACCCTATTTTTGGTAGATGGAAACGACTACTATAGCGGATATATAAACATCGACTTGGTTCCGGTTATACAGGAAGCCAAGGCTACAGGTAAGGATATAATCATATTCACTGCCAGGATATTCGATCATCCAGAGGACATAGAGTTTATTGCCAATGTTTTAGATACAGCCAATATACCTTGGGATGAGATAACTTATGAGAAGAAACCATATATGGAAGAGTTTATAGATGATAGGGCTATTAATGTAGATGATGTCGGCGAGGGGATGCAATCCCTGGGCCTTATGTCTCCTATGCAGTTTGGTGACGTAGATACTATAGTAGGAGGTTCTATGGGTCTTCTTAAACAGTTTAAGCTTAAGACTAAGGGCAACCCACCTAGTGGTGTGTCTAGCGCACAGTTTCCGAGGGTAACTAAGAACTACTTGAGGTATAGACAGTTTAGCCCCAGTTTATGTATTAAAGGTACCTATGCCCTGAAGAAGCTATCCAATGGGGACAAGGCAGTAATGTGTAAACGCAGGGATACTAAGAAGATGGCCATACAATCTAAAATGGTTAATAGGCAGAAATAAGCCGGAAAGGAACAGCATGACAGCACCAGATATAACAAAGAGGTTTGAAGCTAAGATAAATAGATGCCTGCCAACGTTAGCTAGGGGGGCAACTTTGCGTCAGATAGAAAGAACCTTTCATATAGATAGAACTGCTATGACTACTATCTTCCGTTGTAAAACACCTTCCATTATCATATCTAATAAGGCAGCTAAGGATGTTTTAACTAAGAAGTATAAGCTGATGGATATAGTTAAGAAGTATGGAAAGCAGGGTATGTACTCTTTGATTCTACGCGGAGCTCTATTAAAAAAGGATGGGGAAAAGAATCTCTCTGAAAAGGTAGGTAAATTGCGTGATAAAGAAAATCTATGTTTTGCAGATATAGGGGATAGGCTGGGGATAGGCCGTTCATCGGCCAGAACATTCTATGGTATATATAGTGGTAGACAGAGCTACTTTGGAAATAAACATTTAGACAAGGCCAGGGACACTCACGCCAAAATACTTAAGGAATACAATGCAGGAGTACCTCTTGAGGATATAGCTATTAAATATGCGACTAACATACTTAACGTAAGAAGGATATTAAGGGAATATTATAACATACATTTTAGAAGCAAACCCTTCTCTAAGGAGGAATTGAAAAAGGTACATCAACTTAGAAATGTTATGAAGCTTTCTTGGAAAGATATAGGCTTTATATTTGGTGTATCTGAAAATGTGGCTCAATATCATTATGGCGAATACATACGCCTAGGAGGCAGTAAATGACCAAGATTACATCCAGAGTCGTAAATGAGGTACTTCTGTATTGGAGTAAGGGAAATGACATGGGGACTATAGCCAAACTTGTGGAGTTATCAGAAGCTACAGTTAAAAAGATTATAGAGAACGCTCCACCTGAACAGAAGCTTCTCCTTCCGGTAAAATCCAAACAAATGGAAGTAAGAGAGAGAATAGAGGAGTTTGAGAGAATTATACGTAATAAGAAGCCCAGCATGGAAAAGGGTAAGGAATTATGGGATAGGAGTAAAATAAGGCATACCGACTATAAGGAGAGTTACTTTGCCGATTCTAGGGCAACGTTTAACTTCAAGAAGAAGTATATAGGTATAGCCACTGTAGCCGACGCGCACATTGGACACGAGGGAGTTAATCTTTATCAGTTAGAGAAGGACCAGGATTTAATAGAGAACACAGATAATATGTACGTAGTATGCTGTGGGGATATGATGGACATGTTTCTTGACGCAGTTAAGCATCAGGAAGCTGTACTCAACGCCACTAGTCCCCCGAAGGATCAGCTGTACATGTTTCAGTATTGGCTGTCTAGGTTTAAAAAGCCTAGCTCCAAAATACTTTTGGTAACTAAAGATAATCATGTTTCAGCTCGTCTTAAGAAAGCTTGCGGGGTAGACTACACCAATAAGATATGGAGCGATGAAAACATATTTTATGGTGGAGAAGAGATACTCGCAACACTCAACGTAGGAGACGTTACTTACAAGATGGTATGCCGCCATAAATACCGTGGTGGTTCTAAAACAGATACAACTAAAGCCTGCAGGAACCTGCTTTCCAACGGAGTGAGTGAGGGAGTGGATATCGTAGCCCTCGGTCATACTCATCGTGGGGCTCTAGAATTCTTCCAGTATAGGGATACCATGCGTGTTGCCATACAGGCCGGAACGTATAAGACATATGATCCGTTTGGTGCCAGTTTAGGATTTGATCCGTCGGTTATATTCATGCCGGTGCTGATATTGAATCCGTATACTAAGAACTATATATTTGTAGATACTATAGAAGCAGCTTCGAAATTACTTAAGAAGCTTAACAGTTAAGGCGGTTATAAAACATGAACTTAAACTATCTCTTTCAACTTGATAAGACTCCGCTCAAAAATATCGTCACGTCTGACAATGGTTGGTGTAAGTCACCGTGGGCATGGGTAATAGGATTATTGGGAGTGATATGCATCGTGATAGGTATATTTTTATAACTATACTAACGGGAGCGGTGAACCTCATTTCACCCATAGCGCCTCAAGGTCGCGTTATTTAGCTTCGATTGACCGGCTGCTCTTTAGCCCTCAGGGATAAAATCCTGGGGGCTTTTTTATTTATATAACTACGCCTAATTATATCCTATAGAAATATAACATTNNGACTAACATATTATTTTCGTTTACTCCCACTGGCATTCCCCCATATACTAATAGAGGCATAAATATGAATTCTGGAGGTATTACTTTAATGATAAAGTTTAACTCCCTATTCATACGGGCTTTAGTTGGCCTTCCCGGGGAACCCAATGCGCTCCCAGGAACTACAGAAGGCCCCTTTCAGTCCAACGGTTTATGGGCTGGAGATGGTTCAGAATACATGCAGCACGAGAATTACATAAATGAAGAGATAGGGGAAATGGGCAAGGGCAACGCAACCGCATACAAGAAGATCTTCCCGTTCAAGAATAAGAAGGTAAGATCGGTTGACGACCTAACACCAAAGAACGAGCAGAACTTAAATAAAGATGAACTTCTAGTAGATACAGAATCACAGACAGCCAAAGCATTAAAAGTCAAACTAAGGGAGCTCAGATAATGTTCACAAAAATAGCAGACTCGGAATTGGAAACGATAACTAGCATAGACAAGAGCGGCAAAGAAAGTTCAGTTTGCAAATGTCCTAAATGCGGAGCACTGGTTTCCACTTCCTTAACCGTTTGCCCATCCTGTAAAGCAGAACTCGAGGGGGTTAAATAATGGATTTAAAGGATAAGCTCAATCATATATTTAGCTTTGCTGGCAAAGCAGTTCCCACCCAGGATAAGGCGCTCTCTTCAGAAGCTCAGGAATTTATAGCCAACATAAAAGAAAATTTAGATAATAAAGTAATAGCCTATGCAGAGGCAGTAGCCAGGATAAGGAAATATTCTAAAAATGCGCTCGAACAGAGCACCATGATATTCAAGATTGATAATTTTGAATTCACGAAAACAGCCAGTGTAAACGGCTTGGAGGAGGTTAAGAACCCAATGGCAAAAAAGATTTCGCAGGAGATTCAGGAACTTAAGGATAAGTACAGTTTATCCGTTTACGCAGACTGGATGACGAAAGAGTACAAGAAGGTAGCATATCACCTGGGAACAGGTGATGAAATTGACAGTGCGAAATACGACGTAGGTGCTGACGCTTTTGAACAGAAGCACCAAAATACTACAACTAAGGAAGGTGAATCCGAGATGAAGCAGCACGAGAAAGAAAGGGATACGTACAACAGGGCATCACTTTTTATGTCCAGCAAGCTGAAACAGGCCGGTGAGAAAGCAGGAGTTAGGGTAAGCGAAGAGCCCAATCATGACCAGTGGGACAACAAAGTACTTCAGACTGAACTCGCGGATGCGAAGAAGAATGAGGGCGTTGGTACCAAACTTGTTGGAGAAATGGATAGGATGCGTAAAGAATACCTTAGGGCCGCAGATGTTAAGGTAACCCTTACCGCTGACTTCAAAGATCCTAGGAAATCAACCTGGAACATATCTGATGCAGAGACTGGCGAGTTACTCGTTCAGGCCGCCATCGGAGAAGACATCCTTGACGGAGCAAACGCTCCCGCTGAAGTTGTTAATGATGTTATGACTGCACAGTTCGGGAAGATGCTGGAAGATAAAATCGACCAGGTCGGACTCGTACCGGTAGCTATAGCAATGGTTGGCGAAGCTAATTTCAAGATAGCCAAAGACGAATCCAAAGCAGATAAAGAAAAGGAAGAGAAAGAAGAGAAGAAAGAGGAAAAGAAAGATGCAAAAGCTTCAGAGTCTAACGAGGTTAAGATCACCAAAACTGAATCTATTGATTCAGCTATTGGATCTGTTGTAAAACAGGCCTCCTCTGTAGTTAAATATTACACATTGAAAGGGATGCTTGCGGATGCCAAATTGACATTCGGAGAAGCAGAGCCTCTCGTTAGGTCGGCCGAGTCAAAGATACAGGAGCTCGGGTTGATGATAACAGCTGGCGCAGAAGACGCAGAGATCGATAAGAAGACCGAAGAGGTTTCCGAAGATCTTTCCATGCTTGATGAAAAAGAAGATACTATGGTTGGCGAATTAGAAGGCGACATGGTAGCCTCAGAAGGCGACATAGAGGGTGCAGAAGAGCTCAATAAAGAAGAGAGCGAAACACTTCAGGAACTCAAGGCCGCAGCTGAAGCTGGAGACTTTGAAAAAGTAAAAGAACTCGCAGATAAAGCATCTGAAGAGAATAAAGAAGAAGAGAAGGAAGAAGAGAAAGCCGAGAAAGAAGCTAAGAAAGCCGAGAAATCAGAAAAGAAAGAAGAGAAGACAGAAGAGCCTTCAGAAGAGAAAGAAGAGAAAGTAGTGGCATCCACGGTTAAGACCATTAAGACGGCAGCTTCGGATAAGCTCTATGATCTCACGAACACTAACTTCCAGAAAGAATTCCATGGCGGATCCAAAGCAAAGGGAGATCTCGCAGGCATTCACAATATCTGGGAAGTAAAGAAAGCTCTTGAAGGTATAGTAAATAAGAAACCCAATGGTAAATTGGCTTCACTGTATGCGAAAGCAGCAGCTGGGGACTCTGGTGCCAGGGCTTATTTCTCTAAGATCTATGGAGATCCGGCATACGTAGCAGCTTTGTTCGGGCCTAATTCTGTTGAGAAACAGGAAGCAGCTCAGAATAAAGATGGCTTCCAGGCTGACTTCTCACCGAAGCAGACTCAGACGCAGCACGCTGCGCTTGAAACTGTAGAGAAAACAAAGAAAGCTTTCAAGATGGCCATGGACATGCAGTCTAAGGGTCTTCTGAAAGAAGGATCCGCAGCTCTTGACAAACAGGTAAATAGTTTCATCAACATGGATTCCAAGTCACTCACAGCTTATTCAGACAGTCTCGAAAATCTTTCACCTACGACCGCTGTAGAAGAGGGAAGGTTCAGGGTAGCAGTACTCGAGAGGCCGATGATCGTGGCTCAGGGTAAATGCATCGCAGCCGGATTTGTTGACGATAAGTTTGTAGGATACTTGACAGAAACAGAACTCAACGCATCAACGGGCCGTATAACGAAAGCTAATCTTTCGATAGGCGTTGGTCATCTTAGGACCGCACTTGATAACGGCATGCTTGATGGAATTCTTTCCGGTGGCAAATCATCGGCTAAAGATGCAGAAGATGTTAACGTTTCAGTTGGACAGACGGATAAACCGATGTCCAGTAAGTTTGATATAGGAAGTCTATAATTTATTAAGTAACTAAACTATCTTTGCAATGCGTTAAGCATAGTAGGGGTCCCTGGATTATGAGGCCGGGGATCCCGATAAAATGGGCGGGGAAGCCTAAAAAACAAAACGCAAATGATAGGGATGAGAAAAATAGATTAAGGCTCGATATCATTGTACTTTATATTAATGGAGGTCATAGAAAATGGCTAAGAAATTTACTCCGATTCAGGCAATAGGAAGGCCTTATAACCTGCCTATCGAAGCGGGGGTCACGCTGGAGCGCGGTATTGGTCTCTGGTTTAACTCGCTCGGACAGGTCACAAACGTAGCTGCTAACGCAGTTGCGGACAATGCGGGTGTTTACACTATCGTCGGATTTTGCGACGACGTTCAGACTAACCCGGAAAGGTACGACGTTATAAACGAGACGCATCAGTTCACACAGACAGTATCATCGTCTGGTGTACTTAATGCGGCTACGACTGTTAACCTGCTTTACCCGAACGTAGACGTTACGGACTTTGGTTACACGTCCAACACGGACCTCGTTGCTCTGAAACAGGCAACACTCTCGTACAAGCTCGCCGCAACTGATGCGTGGACTGCCCTTCCGGTAGCCACGGTTAAAGTTTCAAGTGCAGTCAATGGCGTTGTTACTATCACCGCATCCGGTCCGTTCACCGCTGTTGCGAACTACTTCCTTTTGACGATCAGCTACGCGTACAAGAACGTCAACTCGAACCCGCTCGGCTACACGACCATGCTCGACCAGTTCTCCAATGATTCCACCCAGGCCTCCAAGCTGGCAACGGTTCACTTCGTACCGGGAATCTATGCAACAGACGCATATAACCCGTACGTAGCGTACAACCCGGGAGATCTCCTGTATGTAATGACAGGTGGATATCTCACGACAGCAATAGGATCTGGAGCGACCGCAGCCGTAATTGGTAAAGTCATAAAGGCTCCGCAGACTAACTTCACAGCAGAACAGCAGACTGTAAACAACCACCTGGGATCGCCCGAGTTGTTAACTGTCTGGCTGAACCTGTAAGGAGAGGTGGAAAATAAATGATTATCACTGACAAGAAAAACGGCTTTGTGCCGGAGAACGTATCGTTTGATAAAGAAGGGGAGCTTAACGCCTATTCAAAAATAGACGCTATAAAGAAACTCTCGAAATACGCGGCCGAGAATCAGGGCCCGTCGTGGGACGAATCTGTTGAAGGAATGTTTTCGGCCGAAGAGGGCCAGCACCTGATGAACAGGTTTGGCATATCCCAGAATGCAAGGTCAGTCCTTGGATCGGCAATGGCTTCGCCGGTTAAGACATACCTCGAGTACATGGGCGTTATGAGGAAAGCTTTCAAAGTTGATCCTCTCGCAAATGGTGCTATCCCGATGTATGATAAAGACTCCGAAGATCTCTCGGCTGGAATAGTTGCATCGCAGGGTGCGGCTACTCAGATCAAGTTCGAGGGCGAAAGGTATTTCGTACCTATGCTCGAGATAGCGGCCAACCCGACCGTTAAGCTCAGGGAAGTAAAACTGCGTAGGTTCAACCTGATCGACCGTATCCAGGTCAGGACAAGGCAGTTCATAATGGAACAGGAAGACGCACTCTTGATCTCCGTTCTTGATACAGCTTCACAGGTTAAGAACAACGATGCTACCGAGCTCAATGTTTCCCTGGCTGCCGGTGATTACATTCACCGTAAAGACATGGTTAACCTCAAGAGAACGGTTGAACGGTGGGATCTGTTCGGATCATCGTACTTCATGGGCATCTACAGGTTCAATGATATCGCGATGTGGGATACTAAAGAAGTCGATATCCTGACTCAGAAACAGTTAGTAGACACCGGCTTGCTCGCACGTCTCCATAACATGAACATCTATGTTACGAAGAAAATTGCGAAATCGGCAGTCTATGCAACAGCCACACCTGACTATGTTGGCGTCATGCCGATATACCAGGACATCGAGGTTCTGCCGGCAGATAGGCCGGAACAGACACTCTTTGGTTGGGTGTTCTGCGAAATTATAGGAGCCGCGGTCACAAATGCAAAAGGCGTTGCTCGTATGACGGTTACCAATCTCTAAGTAATAGCCAGCTTTTGCTGGCCTCGCCCTTCAATGGGCTTATCCTTTTCAGGATGGTCCCCCGGCGTAGCGATACGTCGGGGGGCTTTAAAATTCAAATAAGGCGGTAGCCAATGGCCGGTCCCACTAACTTCCAAGCTGAATGCTCCTCAATGATGGGCGACCGTTTTAATATAAAGCTGTACTGGGATGCAGTTCCTGGCGCGGCTTATTATTATTTATATAGGGAAACGAACAGGAAGAAGATTACTCCTCCCTATGATTACGGAATATTCCAAGAGCTCGGAACCCAGCAGCTATTATATAACGATGTATACGCGTGGCACACCGCCCACTCGCTGGATATATTTTATTGGGTATCGTCTGTCACGCTTGATCCATATACCGGATTGGAGATAGAGAGTCAGAAGTCTGGACCATTAACTAATATTCATCCTAAAACACTTAGGGTAATAGAAGAAGCTAAAGCTCTTGTGGCTGATGACTTAAGAACGATAGATAAGGATGGCAGCGTATATGGCCAGGTAAGCCTTTATAATTATAAGATAGCGGCTCACCAGGCTTTATCCGATGTTAACGCAGAACCTACCCCTACTAGACTTTCCTTTGGTGAGTACCCCGAGACATGGTTCAATCTATTGACGCTTGGGACACTATACTACATATTACCCAAGATAGAGATACTGGAAACCGCTAAGACTATGACGTTTACTGACCAGGGACAGAATTGGAATCCCCCTAATATGGCAGAGATGTTCACAAAGCTTAGGGAATTTTATAAGGAAGCATATGATCAACGTAGGGTTAAAATCAAGCAGAACGTGCGGCCACATCCTCTGGCCGTAGGCAGTATGAAGGCACTATATATAAGCCCCCAGTTTTTAAAATTCCGTAACATTGAAAGTGGGAGACCTTATTTTTAGGCCATACTTCATAAGCTTAGTGTGCGTATACACTTCTACAAAAATAGTTCGACGGAGTTACAATGACTATAAGAGAGCAACTTGTACTTAATAACAAGCGCATTAGAACAATTAAAAATGAAGTTTGCACCATCGACAGCGAGATAGATAGGATAGAGATTGAGATACTTGAGATAGAACGCAAGGCTAAAGCTGAAATTAGTTTCAGGAAGAGCAATCTTGTCAGGTTGCTTGAGAATAAGAGGGAGTACTTTAGGGAGATAAGTCAGATCAATCAGAAGATAGCAGACCTAAAGTCTCAAATATAAGGATGGAGGTTATCATGGGAAAATTTATATTAGATTTTGTTGATATTATAACAACACTCGGAAGAAAGATGACCGTGACCATTGTTACAACCGTTTGTTTTACTGTACTGGGTTGTATGGAGATACTAGTATTAAATAAATTATCAGATGTCTTACTATATGTTATGGGGGCATGCGTTATGGCTTTTTTTGGCTTTAACGTCTGGGCCTATTTCTCTCCGAATGTTAACACCAAGGACGATAGTATTAATACACCAAAGGTGGAAAAATAATGGCCTATATTAACTTTACGAGGATAGCTATGGATATCGAGACGGACGCCAGGAAAGCCAATCGTATACATCTTCTGATGCAGCAGGGGTTATCTTACGGTCAGGCAGCTAATAAACTTAAGGAAGAGGAAGCCTATAAGAAAGAAGTAGAATATGACAAAGCTATAGACGAGGAGAACAAATAACATGGCATATATTAATGTTAAGTTGGCAGGAGAGAAGATAGATTGGTCACAGGTAGCTAAAGATAACGATGCTACTGCATCCAAGTATCATAAAATGGATCAGCCGGCGATAGACGACGAAGCCAAGAAGAAGCGTGAGGAAGAGTATAAATTGCAGCTGGAGCGCAACAAACTCATCCATAAGAAACCCCAGTTTGGGAAGTTATATATAAACCCTAAGATAGCCTCCGATTACGGGCATAGGATTAATATCGGGGACCCGAACGAGGGTGGGGCTACGATGACAGAGGTACGAGTTGAATTTGCTAACCCCAAAGATAAGAATGTTATTGGTGTATTCTATCTCAATTGCTATGGCAATCCCGCCAACGTTCATGAAAAGGTAGCCGCATGGATGAGTAAGCACTATTCAGGAGCAAAGGTACCCAACGAGGATTACTCATCTAAATCTACACCTATAGATCACGCCAATCTCCCAGCAGATATCGAGAAAGTATAATGTCCCTATCTTCCCTAATCTTATCTAAGACCGCTGCCATGACTGTCCTAGCTGTATCTAACGAGGAAGAGCAGCAGGTTTTAGGTTTGCTAAGGGAGCAGGTGGATAAGTTTCCATCTCAGATAAAAGGACTTATGGGCCATTATTTTAAAGAATACGGTAAAGGCAAGTTGGGGCTGGCTGAGTTACAGATGATAGTCAACGAGAAGCAGCATCGCATGGATGAGATTAATAGACAGAAATCACAGCATGTCATAACACCCAAGACCGTAAAGCAGGTAACCCCCCAGATACACTCACCCTATTCACCAGATGAAGTTCAGATGCTTAAGATAAATCAACGTCCCATGGAATCTGTACTTAAGTCCAGGCCTGAATCTTTATGGTCATACTTTCTAACCTTTCCCAATAAGCTTACACAGAAGGACGTGCACGGAAGAACCCCGCTTCATATGGCTGTAGCTGATAAGGAAGTTGGCATAGACCAGCTTAATGCCTTATTGGATATCTATCAGGGTAGTGGTATATCATTAATGGATGCTTTTCATAGTAAGAACGTAGCAGAAGAATCAGCCCTTAGTACGCTTAAGCATGTACACCCAGACTACTATCATTATATACAGCAAAAACTAGCAGAGGAATAGCTTGTACTTTATCGCTGCCTCTCTCTTTATGAGAAGGTCCGATGATATGTCTAACGATGATATGGAAAAGTTACTGTCTAATATACGCAACCGCTACATTGCAATGTACGGCGAAATAGATAAAGACCTGGAAATTGTACATAATTTCTTTGATAGTATATTAAGACACGTTGCCAAGGGATGTGATATACTGCAGCTGATACATCTTATAAATGTTACCCTTCGCAATCACGTTAAAAATAACTTCCCCAATACGGTGGAAGAATTTGATAAAGCATTTCAAGACTTAGAATAGGAGATGATATATGTTCACTAGGACAGCTGACGCAGAGTTCAACGGTGTATTAGATCCCAGTAAGTCATCCAGTATATTTGATGATCTTCTTAAGAACAATATAGACGATATAGCTAAGGTAAGCACTTATCATGAAGAGGATATCCGTAGAGCTAACCTTCAGACGCTTAGACGCATAAGTGAAAGGCGCAGTAATATACTTGCATTCTCAACCAGAGCCATATCTTCATTTGAGACACATGGATGCAACAAAAATGGGGACGCGTTTGAACGCGCTGAATTAGAGAAGTTTCATAAGACGTTCTTTCTTAGGCCGCACTTAATGGACCATAAGATGGAGATAGAATATATAAGGGGAATCATAGCCGATTCCCATTGGAATAAGAAGGGCGACTATGTAGAGACGCTTATATTTGTAGATAGGGATTTATACCCTAAGTATGCCGCTCAAGTAGAGAAGGGTGTAATTAATAGCTTCAGCATGGGAGTCCAGGTAGATGAAGCTGAGTGTTCTATATGCGGGAATTTTGCCACTACCCCCGACAATCTCTGCCAGCATGCCCAGCACTATAAGGGATTAACTATACACGGTAAGAAATGCTTCGAGTATAATAGGGGTTTGAATTTTATAGAGCAGAGCGCAGTATGTTCCCCGGCAGATGTTGACTCTCATACTATTGCCATTATCGCCAGCATGAGCGCAGCGCAGCATCCCGAAATAGACAGGTTAAAGAAATTAGCAGCCATATTGGATTCATATAGTGAACAGGATAAGAAATATAGGTTTGACGAGTATGCAATGATAGAGTCCGCCACCAGCAGATTAGCGGATAGGATAGCTGGCGAGCTTGGCATAGACTTCAGATTGATAGAGCGTACAAGATAATGTATATTAATCATAGGTTATTTACTAAAGCTGACGCCACCACTGAATTGATAAAGAAGAAGACAGAGGAACTTAGCTCTGAATTAATTAAGTCTAAGGATGATGAAGAGAAAAAGAAAGTAGATGATATTACTAAGCAGGTTAACACTGGACTTGGAACTAAAATAATAGAAGGGAACTAGGTGCCACATGGCTTTTGCCTATATGCATAGATACTGCAGACATTTATTCATAGATGAGATACAGAAGCTGCTAAATAAACACCCTTATTATGGCGCGGGCCCTATAACATTTCAAGCCGAGCCAGTTAGGGTGATAGAGAAGTATAACTTTGAGGCTAGGCAGTTTCCTATTATAGTAATGGATAAGACTAGTTTTACTGAGCAGCCGTTAGATATGTCCAGGAAGATAACTGACGCATATGGGCACACGAGATTAGCTACCCCCTCATATACCTTCGCTGAAAAGGTATGGGATGATGTAAAGTATACTGGGGCTTATCTGGATGGGTCGCACTTTTTACAGTTCATTAATGTTAATATGTGGAATGATGAGAAGATGATGGTTCGTAAGCAGAGTAGGTGGACAGAGGTTCTAACGTTGTTCTCAAGCCCGGATCCAACCACGCTGCCCACATCTTATATAATTAATAATGGATCTTTGACAGTAGAAGGTGGCTACATTTTAACCGTAGGTGTTCCAGCATCTGGGCACTACGCCTACACTCCAGGAACTAATAGTATTACCTTTGGGCCAAATGTTTCTGATAGTTACGTTACTATACATTATAATACTGGGATGGAGTTCTTTGAGGTTAAAGAGGATGGTATATATACTGATATGGTTCCTGGAGCTAATATAGCTTTTGGTTCATTTAATAGTATCCGTCCCGGAGACTGCGCCTATATAGATACCTTTTTAAAGTCCAGGGCATTGGGTGAGATATTCGGCAGCAGGTTCAAGGGTAACATGTCTATTAAGGTATACGCACAGACTCAGCAGCAAACCGAAGAACTTGTGGATATGCTTCATGGATTCTTTTTATATATACTTCCGCAGCGCGTTTATTATGGGCACGGGATTAATATAACTAAAACAGATTCTAGTGAGGTTTTAGATAAGAGTGGGGAAATAGGGGAAGAAGCGTTTACTGGATCATTAACCATTGGATTAAATATAGAAGCTACGTTCTTTAATCCTATCGATAATATACAGTCTTATGAACTTTGGCTTGAGTTTACGGATCAGCAAAATTACGCACCAGCCAGTCCCAGCACATTTCTGGGAAGGGAGAACTTTGGATCCTCAATAACCACGCACTGAAGTAGCGTGGGTTGTAACTACTGAACCAATCGGCAAGTACGACTTTGCACTATTGAGTAGACGGATTTTAATTAGGGTTCTGGTCGTGGTAGACCAAAGGATATTCAAGATGCTTCACTAGTCTTGATTCACTCTGAACTCCAATGTCGAAGTGAGAAATTGTAGAAATCCCCGTAAGGGGAAATTAAAAGAAGGAGAAACAAAACGTGCGGTATGTTCCTGTAGTGGATAGCAATCAGAGTCCTTTAATGCCTACAAACAACTGGAAAGCAGACAAGTTAGTTGCTTTAGGTAGAGCAGCTCGTAGGTTTAAGTGTGGGTTGTTCTATATTCAATTGGTAGACCGAAAAGAAGGCAAGACACAGGAGGCAGTAGTAGGAATAGACCCGGGTTCAAAGAGGGAAGGGTTTACGGTAAAAAGTTCTTCTCATACGTATCTTAATATTCTGAGTGAGGCAGTAGGTTGGGTTAAGGATGCAGTTGAGGTTAGAAAGAATATGCGTAGAGCAAGACGTTTCAGAAACACACCGTATCGCAAGTGTCGTTGGAACAGAAAGATAGGTGGACTACCACCAAGCACAAAAGCAAGATGGCAAGCGAAACTTAGGATAGTAGATATATTAAGAACGTTGTTTCCTATAACTGTTTTTGTAGTTGAAGATATAAAAGCAAAGACACGTAAAGGTGGAAAGAAGTGGAATAAGAGTTTTTCGCCTTTGGAAGTAGGAAAGAAATGGTTTTATAGAGAACTTGAAAAGTTAGGCAAGGTAATTTTGAAACAAGGGTGGGAGACGTTTGAGATGCGAGAACACTTACAACTAAAGAAAACAAAGGCAAAGTTAAAAGATTGTTTTGAAGCACATAACGTAGACTCTTGGGTTCTTGCCAATTCTTATGTTGGAGGTCACACAAAACCAGATAACACAAGTTTGGTTAAGTTAATACCACTACAATTTCACAGAAGACAATTGCACGTTCTTAATTTTTCAAAAGGTGGATTAA
>QGNH01000388.1_pt1 | contig 23208 bp, 23 predicted proteins | sample 1735481 | NCBI WGS metagenome assembly QGNH01 (sample SAMN09239004, study PRJNA386568) | Viral metagenome, whole genome shotgun sequencing project.
AAGATTGATAAAATAACAGGTGAATTACCATTATTATGAAAGGATAAAAATGAAATTTATTGAGAAAATAAAATCAATTTATAGAAACATAGATCCTTTATATATAAAAATTTTCTTAATGATAACACTTCCAATTTGGTTTCTCCCATTTGCTTTATTTTTATTAGTTCATGGGTTTTGGGAAATAGTTTCAGATTATGTAGATGGAATACATTAAAATATAAATACTTATAAGTTGGAGGAATAAATAAATGAAAAAAATAAATGAAGATTTTCAACACATAGAGGAATTAATCAGAAAAGTTCAATCATTAATTTCTCCTATTTCGGTTCATGATGATTATAAATCAATAAGAAGTAAAGAAAATATTGGTAAATTTAAAGAACAATTTCCAAAATGCGTTATTCCTGTTAATGTAGGAAGAACAATTATATACGCCCCTATCTGCAATAGACTTGGAGCTGAAGATCCAGATATGATAAGACTATCTCATAGGTTAATGTGTAAGTTGTCTGGGCATGAAAAGATGCACGAATATAGAGGTGAGATAGAAATAGCAAAAGTAAAGCTTGAGAGATTATTAAGTAAATTTTCAAAAGATATTCCAAAACCAGCTGATATGGCTGCTAAAAAAGCAGGAAGTACAATCGCATTAAATAAAATAAAAACATATAATAATGCGTTGAGGAATAATTAATAATGTTGTGTCATTATGGGTGTGGGAATGAAGCATCTTATAAGTTTAAAAATGGTATAATGTGTTGTTGTAAAAGTCAGAACTCATGCCCAGAAATGAGAAAGAAAAATATAGGATGCTTAGGTAGAAAATTTACATGGTCTAGAGAACATATAGAAAAAATAAGAATAAAAAATAAAGGAAAGATTAGAACACCCGAACAAATAAGAGTAAACTCAGAATCACATATTGGAAAACACCATGATGAAAAAACCAAAAAAAAGATAAGCGAAAAACTAAAAGGTAAAAACAATGGAATGTTTGGAAAAAAACATACAGAAGAATGGTTAGAAAATCATAAAAAAAGAATGATAAATGGTCAAGCAATTCACATGAATAAATGTAAACCAATAGAAGAAAGAGAAAGATCAAGACAACGAATGTTAAATGGAGAAGCAGCGAGAATTCAAAAATTTATAAAAAACCCATCTAATGAAGAAGTTTTATTAAGAAATATAGTTAAAAAATTATATCCAGATTGTGAATTTCAACATCAAGTTTTTAATTATTCTTTAGATGTTGCTCTATTAGAATTTAAAATTGCTATTGAATATGATGGTCATTATCATTTTCATACAGAAGAAGCAAGAAAATACTTTAAAAATAGACAAACTAGAATTGAAAATGAAGGATGGAAATTTATTAGATATACAATATTTGATAAATTTCCATCCAAAGAACAAGTTGAATATGATATTAAAAAAATAATTGAAGGTATAAACTAATGATTAGGTTTTTAGATTTGGATGATTTTACAAAAGGACTAAAACCAGTATCTAGCACCAATTATACAACAAAAACTGGGGAATTTGATACTCAAGGATTATTTTCAGAACTTATTTTTGGAACAGTTGGGTCATTAGATAGAAAAACTAAATTCTCATATATAAATTTAAATGCACTTGTGGTTCACCCAACTGCTTTAAAATTATTAATTCAGTTAAATAGAAAAGTTGAAAAATTTATATCCACCGAAGATTCTTTTATTCTTGATAAAGATGGTTCATTATTAGAAGATAATAAAGGGGCTACAGGAATAACAGCATTTATAAAACTATTTCCAAAAATAAAGTGGAGAGGTGAGTCAGGAGAAAGAGATAAGATAGTTCAACTTTTAGAACATGCTTATAAAAATAATAGATTATTTGTAAATAAACTTCCAGTAATTCCAGTAGATGATAGACCTATATTTCAAAATGAAGTAACCAAAGAATGGACTGTTGATAATCTAAATGAATATTATGTAAAGATCATACGTCAATCTTTATCTATGAGAAGTTCGGGTGGAAAAGGTCCATTATATGACTTATTAAATTATGGGTTACAAAAATCTGTTATAAATCATGATGAATATATAAGAGCAAAGGTTGGAAAGAAAAGTGGTATTATTCGAAGTCAATTAATGGGCAAAAGAATAGAGTTTTCAGGAAGGGCCGTTATAACTGGAGGACCTGAATTAAAAGTTAATGAAATTGGTATTCCATTCAAATTAGCTGTATCTTTATTTTATCCATTTATAATGCATGAACTTTTATATACAAATAAATTCGATAAAAAACAATTGGGTGAAGAAATTAAAAGTTATATAGGAACAGATTTATCTGTATCTTCAATTCAAAAAGTTTTAAAAAATATAACAAAAGGAGATGAAATTCCTGAAGGTCTTTATAAAATAATATATCAAGCAACAGATAACTCAATGGTTAATAGAGTTGTTTTAGCTAAAAGAGATCCTGTTTTACATCCTGAATCTGTAAGAGGGTTTAGACCAGTTTTGATTGAAGGAAATACAATTAAATTATCAACTCTTATGGTCGGTGGATTCAATGCAGATTTTGATGGAGATCAGATGGCTATATTTCATCCTTTATCAAAAGAAGCACAAGAAGAAGTAAGAACTAAAATGATAAGAGGAGTAGGAGGAACCAATTCTAGTTCTCTTACATTTGAATTATCAAAAGAAATGTGTGTGGGATTATATATTTTATCAAAGAATATTGAATCTAAAAAACCACCTATTAAACCAACACCAGAAGATTTAATAAAAGCAACGGATCCATATGTTCCAGCTATGTTTAAAAATAGACATACTACAATGGGAAAAGCAATTATAAATAGTTGTTTTCCAGATGATTTTAGGTTTGTTGATTCTTTAATTACTAAAAAAGTTGCAAATGGATTATTATTAGAAATAATTAATAAATATGGTCAAGAAATAGCATACAAATCTGCAACAAAATTAAAAGATTATGGATTTAAATTTGCTACTATCATGGCACCAAATATGTCAATAGATGATATTCAAATGCCTCCAAAAATGTATGTATTAAAAGCTAAATTAGAAAAATCATCTACAGAAGAAGCTATTCCTATTTTAGAAGAAATGAAAAAATTAATGATAGAAACTTTGGAGGGATCTGGATTATCTGATTTAACTGAATCAGGAGCAACAAAAGGATGGGATCAACCATTTCAGATGTTGTGCGCAAAAGGAATAATTGCAGATCCTGAAGGTAATATATTACCTATAATAAAAGGATCATTTGGTGATGGGTTAACAGTTGAAGAATATTTCAATGCAACAGCTGGTGCTAGAAAAGGCATAATTGATAGAGTTTTAAATACATCAGATACAGGATATACTTCCAGACAATTGATTTATCTTTTAAATTCTGTTGAATTGGATTGGCATTTAAAAGATTGTAAAACTACAAATTATTTAGAGTTAAAATTAACAGATGATTTGATTAGAAGGTTAACTGGAAGATATGTAATTATAAGAAATAATTTAGAATTATTTGATAAATCTAAATTTAAATCAGGAGATATAATAAAATTAAGATCTCCTATTTTTTGTAAAAGTTTAAAACTATGTCATACCTGTTATGGAAAATTATTAGAAAGACTTAAAAGTCCATATGTAGGTGTAATCGCAGCTCAAGTGGTCGGGGAAAGAGGAACCCAATTAACAATGAGATCAATTCATGTTGGTGGAGTTGTTAAAGTTGGAGTTAAAAAAATATTAAGTGATATATTAGAAAATGATCCTTATATTAAAAAAGAAGAGTTAGAAAAAAATATAGATCAAGTTGATTCTAATTTGGTATCTTTAAAAAAATGTAAAATGATTTTATCACTAGAAGATTATGATATAGGTGATAATTTATCTATAAATGAAGAAGATGGTTTTATTTGGGTTAAAAGTTTAATATCTATAATGGAATTTGAGAATGGAGAAAAATTTAATATAATATTAGATTATAATGTTGAAATTTCAATGGTATCTGAAGTTATAAATGATAAAAAAACAATAACTATTTTTTTCGGTGAAAATGATAAAATCTTAGAAGTTCCATTAACTCAAGAGGATATAAAAGCTCAAGTTTTATATTTAGGTAGATTATTGGGTGGAAGAGAATTATTTAAAGATGTAAATCATTTGTTTATGAAATTATATAAAATATATGGCGCTCTTCCTGGTGATATGGATCTAGTTCATTTAGAAGTTTTATTATCACAATGTTTAAGAGATAAAACCAATCCAATGTATCCAGCTAGAGTTGGAAAAGATCCCTATAATCCAGTTTTAGTAAATATAAAAACAAATGTATTTAGCACGTCCTTCGTGCAGGGACTTTGTTTTGAGAATGTCGGAAAAGCAATAAAAACTGGATTATTAGAAGATAAAAGTATGCCTCCGTCTATATTGGAAAAAGTTCTGACTGGCACACTAGTAGAAAAGGAAAAGAAAGATTAAATGAAAACTTCAAAAAGAGAATATATTAAGAGCTGGTTTTTAAAAAAATATGAAAATAATAAATTAAAACCAAATACTTTTAGAATAATAAAAGAAAGCTTTCGAAATATATATGATGATATTATATCAGAAACTACATATCTAAATAAAAATTCAAGAATTTCAGAAAGATTGTTTCATATTTTTAATAATATTTTTGAAGTTAAAAGATGTTTTTGTGAAAAAAATTTGGGTTATTTAGATATAAACAGAGGGTATGAAAGATGTTGTAAAAAGTGCAGACGTAAGGGGAAAATCAAACCAAAACTGTTGATTAATAAAAATAATATTTTATGTGATTATGGGTGTGGAAAATTAGCTAATTATATTTTATCAAACAATAAGAATTGTTGTAAACCAACTTTTGGAAAATGTGAAGCTATAGAACGAAAAATTCCAAGATCTAAAGTCAAGCATAAATATACATATAGTAAATGGATAAATAAATATCCAATTTTGAAAGAAAATGAAGAACTTAGAAGTATAAATGAAATGTTAGAAGTTCAATGTAGAGAATGTAAGAACTGGTTTAGTCCAACTGCGGATCAATTATATTTTAGAATTAAAGCGCTAGAAGATAAGAAAACTATCTATAAAAATAGAAATGTAAATTCTTATTTATTTTGTTCAAATGAATGCAAAGAAAAATCTTTAGAATATAGAAGAAGCAATACTATAGAAACTTCTAAAAAATATGAAAGTTATAGAAATATTGTTAATATAAAAACTATAAAAACTATAAGAAAACATAGAGATAAAATTCTTAATATTGAGAATTGGAAAAAAGGAAATGCGATAGATCATAAATTTTCAGTTAGAGCTGGATTTGATAATAATATATCTACTGATATTATTTCTCACTGGAAAAACCTTGAAGTTATGACATTTTCTATAAATGCAAAAAAACATAAAAAATGCTCAATAACTATTGATAAGTTGATTGAAGAGATTAAAAAAGATGATAAAAATTTTATATTTGAAGGAAAAACTAAATGATTAGATTTGAAGTTTTCAAGCAATATTCACAAGTTACAGATGGATTGCGATATACTATAAAAGAGCAACCATATATGCTGCTGTATCTCTCTGAAAACTCTACATTAATAGATGACTTTCACAAATTAAATATAAGATTAATAGATATTAGAATGGCAGTTATTCCTAGAACTACAATTCCGAGAACATTCTTAACTCCAGAACTTAGAAAAATATATAATAAAATACTGGGGTTATATTCATATCCAGCAAATATGAAAATTCCAAAAAATAAAAATTTTATATTTGATCCTACTAATTTTATAAAGGAGGTTGATGAAACCTATCATCCTGATAACTATAGACAAAAAGCAGGATTTTTAATTAAAAATCAATTAGAAAGCGCCCTTTTAAATTATCCAGGATATAAAAAAGTTTTGATATATTCAATAGATGTTACTAAAACTTTTAATAATTTTGTTGATAGAAAAATATTTCCTATAATTCAAGACTTAAAAAATAATGATATTAACTTTGATGATTTATTACTTGTAACTTTAAATGAATCTTCAGTTCGATATAGATTATTAGTTAAGGATAGAAAATTTGATTTTCAAAAAATTATGGTATATATAAAAACAATTAAACATATTGATCTTGAAGAAGAAGTTGAAGATGAAACAAAAGAAGCATCTGAAAAAGTAGCAGCGATTCTTCCAGCTCATATAAAAAATAAAGAAAAAATAAAAGATGCAGTTAAACATTATCTAAAAAAAGATTCTAACACATTAGATAAGGTTAATAATAATGAATTTAAACCAGAAGAGTTAAAAACAATTGCTATAAAATCAGTTTTCTTTAGATCAACTAATAATATGGTAAGAGCAAATAATATAGTTGACAAAGTTAAACCTGAAAAAATTGATACATTATTAAAAGTTGTTGATAAACATTATGCAGATGAATTAATTCCAAAAAAAGATGTTGTAGACACAACTGATGATTTAGTTGTAAAGTCATATAATGTTAAATCTGCTGTAGGTAATAAAGCTCCAGATCATTTATTTATAAAAAGACAAATGGATTTTAAAACAAATCTAAAGCATGATATGACTAATTCATTTAAGACATTAGAAACTAAAGAGATTCCATTAAAAATTGAAAAAATGGAAATTACAGATAAACCACTTAAAAAGAATGAAATAATGAAATCAGATTTAAGTTTAGTTAAGGTTTCATTAAAAGATGAATTTGGAAAAAAACATAATGTAACAATTGAAATTCCAAAAATTGATCCTAATTCAGGAACGTTTAGAGTAAATGGGAGGACCAAGTGCTTAGTTAATCAAATAGTATTATGTCCAATAACATTTTTAAAACCATATGACTCAAAATTTGAAAGTTCATATTCTACGTTTCATATTAGAAGTAAACGAACAAAGAGAATGAATTATTTAGAAATTTATATGGGTTCTTTCAAAAATTTACCTTTATTAATATTGTTAACATATAGTTTTGGATTTGATGAAACAATGAAACAATATGATATAAAGTATGAAATAAAAACAGAAAAACCAAAAAAGACTGAAAAGTTTGCATGTAAAATAAATGCAACCGAATATATTTACTTTGAAAATATTAATACAGAACTAAAACAAGAATTGATTACATCATTTATAAATGAAGGTATAGATAAATATGATATAAAACATAAATTTGGAACTAAAGAATATTTAAATGATTTGATTATAAAAATCACTGGAAGAGTTAATTCTACATTTCTTTTAAATGCAAACCTTGAAAATATTATTGACCCAGTTGCAAAACAAGTTTTAATAAATAAAGGACTTCCTCATGAGTTGAAATATATAATGCAATATATGGCTACCAAAGTTGTATCAGGTTTTTCTGAAAGTAGAAATGATTTAACAAATCAAAGAATTAGAGGATCAGAAGTAATAGTTAATTTAGCTCAAAAACAAATTTTATCTGCATATACTGTATATAAAGAACAGGTTTTAGCAGGTAATAAAAATGCAGAATTTTTAGTTAATCCAACAAAAGTTTTGAGTGCATTTTTAAATTCAGAAATTGTTGTTGATATGGAATATGCAAACCCAATTGAAGAAATGGCGGTTATGACTAGAATATCTCCAGTTGGAAAATCTATTGGTGGTATTGCAAATGCAAATGCAATTCAATCAAGCGCTAGAAATGTAAGTCCATCTTATTTTGGGAATATTGATCCTCTTGATACACCAGAAGGACCAAATGTTGGAATAACTCAACAATTAGCTTTAGGAGCAATGGTATCATCTTCAAGAGGATTATTTACTACTAAAAAAATATCAAATGAAGAAGGATCTGGAATTTTATCTACTTCTACTTGTATGATTCCATTTATTGAAAATAATGATGGAAATAGAATTCAATTTGCAGCTAATCAATCGAGACAAATGTTACCATTAAAAAACCCTCAACCTCCAGTTATAAGATCTGGGTATGAATCTGTTTTAACGAATGTCTTATCTGATAATTTTATTAAAAAAGTTCCTGAGAGATCTAAAGTTTTATCAGTAACAAGTGACCATATAATATTAGTTGGAAAATCAGGAAAAAAATATGATATTAATTTAACTCCTATTCATTTAAGATCTGGAACTGGTCGAGATACTTTAAGTATTTTTAAAACTAAAGTTGTTAAAGGTCAAATTGTAAATGAAGGACAAATTTTAGCAGAAGGAAGTTGTATAAAAGATGGAGCAATTTCTTTAGGTAGAACTTTATGTGTTGGGTATATGCCCTATAAAGGATATAATTTTGAAGATGGAATTATTATAAATGAAAAATTAGCAACAAATGATATGTTAACATCTTTGCATGGGTTAGAAGAAGAAGTTTTAATTTCTGAAAAAGATAGAGTTTTATTTATAGCAAATATTGGAGATAGACTTAAAAAAGGAGAACCATTACTAAGAAAAACTATTGGAGAAATTGAGCAATTAATTGGATTTGAAGATATTGAAGATGATACAACATCAGTATATGGTCAGGATTTAATTAAGACGAGTCCAGGTGGTCTTATTGTTGATCTTGAAGTTTTTTGTAATGTTAGTGATGAAAAATTTCCAAAATTAAAATTTTATATTGATAGAACAAGAAAAAGATATGGTGTTTCTGCAGATCAAAAATTTGTAGTAAAGGGAGTATCTATAAAAGGAGCTCTTGTAAGATTTAAAATAGAACAAGAATTAAAAATTGAAACTGGAGATAAATTAACTAATAGATTTGGAGCTAAAGGAATCATTACATTAATAGAAAAAGATGATTTAATGCCAAGAACTCCGTGGGGAGATAGATTAGATGTTATATTAAATCCTTTGGGAATTATTGGTAGAATGAATCTTGGACAATTATATGAGTTATATTGTGGATTAATTTCTAGAGCTTTAGTTATTAAATTACTTTCTTCTAAAAATAAAAAGCAAGCGCTAGATGTAATGACAAATGTTTTATCAAAATTAGATACATCTAAAAATAAAGAATATACAAATAAAATGGTTGGATCTATTGCAAAATTAAGCGATAGACAATTTTCATTATTAATTACTCAGATAAAAGATAGTGGTTTTATTCCTATTATAATTCCACCATTTAAAGCTCCCAAACCTAATCAAATAATGGAAGCTTTAAAAATGTTAGATTTGAAACCAGGATACCATTTGTATCTTCCTGAGTTTGGAATTAAAACACACGATGCAGTTCCTGTTGGATATATGTATGTTTCAAAACTAGAACATATTGGAGAGATGAAAATACATGGTAGATCAACTGGACCTGTTGTTGGAAAAACATCACAACCAACACAAGGAAAAAGTAGAGAAGGTGGTCAGAGATTAGGAGAGTCAGATGTTCATGTTTTAATTGGATATAATTGCCCAAAACTATTATCAGAATTAATGGGACCATTGTCTGACGATACTATTAGTAAAAATGAAATGATTTCTGATATAATTCAAACAGGAGAAACAACCTTCAGAGTTCCTAAAATTTCTCCTGCTAAAGATTTATTAAACGCATATTTTATTTCGTTAATGTTGGAGAATAAATAGCGTGTAAAAACTGTTTTATATAGGAGATTAAAGATGAAAACAATTCTCGATGAAATGAAAAATAATGCTTTAATTTCTGCATATGAAATGGTTGTAGGAAAAGATACACAAAATGATGTAAAGAAAAAAGAAGATGTTTTTAAATTTTTAACAATATTATATCCAAAAGAAATGACTAAAATAATAAAGGAAGAAGATGGAAAATAAATCACTTAAAGTATTATTTGCTTATTCAGAACCATTACCAGAAATGGAAGATGAGTATGATGGAGTTGATGAATTAATAGATGATGCTGAAATGAGATCTACTCTTATAGATTTAATTACATCAATTGGATCTGAAGAATTTGAACATATATATAATCTTTTTATAAATGAGATAAGAAATTTTGATATCTCATATCAAATAGCATTATGTAATGAAATTATGAAAAAAATAGAGGAAATATATAACTTTGAATTTTTAGGAAAAATTACATTACATACTCAATCTGACTGTGAAGATATTTATAAATTTTTAAACTTTTTAGAGTTTGATAATATTGATTTTTTTGTAGACTTATTATATGGGATAGTTGAAGACTTAAGAAATGAGCCAATTAGAATAATTATAGAAAACAATTGGTTAATGATTGAAAGTAGAATCTTAAAAGAGAACTTATCACAGTTGGTTATGTTATTTTTGAGAACAAATAATAAAGATGAGTTGATAGACTTCTTTGTATCAAAAATAACTAAAAATAAAGCAATAATCACTATGAAATTATTTGAAAGGAGAATAGAAAATGGCGAGAGTAACAATTAGAAAAGGAAACATGGCTTTAGTGGATATGGATAGGTCAGATCTTATTGATGTGAATCCATCACATGATGGTGTTGTTTTTACGTTTAAAAATAATGCTTATCTTTATTTTACAGATCAGAATCTTCCAACGGCAGTAAAGGAAGTTATGAAGAATACTGCTAACAATTTTCCACTCGCGACTTTAGATTTTGATGTTGGAAATTATAAGAAACCAGTTACAGCAGAGATTAAATAAATTCATTATAAAAACTTGATCTATATATATTAATTAGTATAAGAGTAAGATTTATATTATAATTTCGCTTTACTGTTGAGCATCTATGAATCTTTAAAGTGGCTTCATAGATGCTCACTTATTTTTAACTAAAATTTAACTACTTTTTAAAGGATTTTTATGTTTTTTAATTTAACTAATTTTTTAAAAAAGGAGGTATGAATATTTTACGTCAAATTGATAAAGAGAGGGGGGTGTAAAAGGTTGTTTGAAGTAGAAGTAAAAAAAGAAGATCCAGAACACACAAAAAAAGTAAGAAGAAGAATTGAAGAAAAAATAAGACATTTTAATGGGGAAAAAATTGAAGCATTAGCTGTAGTTCTCGATGTTGATACCAACACGGAGAAGAAGTAAATTATTTATTTTGCAATAATATTATCTATCGCAGCAACCTGTTTACTATTAGGTGCATTGATCGGATATATTCGATTAATTCGCTTAATAGTAAACAGGTTGCTGATTAATTATTTTTTGGTTTTTTGTCATTAAAATATTTAATTAAGGAGGAAGAATGAGAGTTATATCTGTTGAAAAAATTATTGAGAACTTAAATGTACATGTTTATCCTATTACTATTGTTAAATTTCTTTTAAATAAAAGAAGAATTTTATCTTATTTCGAAAAAGCTGCTTCTAATGATTTTGAAATAAGAGGAGTAAAGTATAAACTTGATAATTCTGATTGTGTAATTTGTAATGAGAAAAAGAATGAAGAAGTTTCATGCAGACAGCATACTTCAATAAATAGAGTATTAGAGTCAGACAATGTAATGTTTGATTTGGATACAAATACCTATTTTTATAAAAATGAAATTTTTAGAATTGTTGGAGATAAAGTAGTTATTGTATATTGTCCACATCCAAAATTAATTACTTCTCCAATAACAGATATTAAAGTTCGAAAGATAAACCCAATAACAGTTGAAGATCCAGAGCTTTTAAAGAAAATGTCTGAATCTAAATTAAATAAAGTTAGTGATTTTATTTCAAGTAAATTTTTAGATCAATATATGAAATGTTGGTTTAATGATGAATTCTCAATCGTTACAATTCCTGAAGATAGGAACTTTTCAAATTTTTGCTTAGTACCAAATAGATAAAAATTTTAAAAATTTTAAATAAACAAAGGAGAATTAAACAAATGGAAATTAGTGATTATTCAGAATTATCAGGGATGGCTTTTGAAGCCAAAGAACAAATAGCACCAGAAGATGAGTTTTTTCACTCAGTTTATATTTCTGGACAAACAAGAAAGAACCATATTGGAATTACAGAACAGGTTGGTAAACTTCAAATTAGAGGGGTAGATTATAACCTTGATGAAGTTTTTGGAATTATTACTCATATTAAATCAGTTTTGGTCAAATCTGTTCAAAAACAAAACAGAGAAAGTACTGAATGTTTTTCTTGGTGTCAAGGAGCAGCACCATGGAAAAGTAGTACGGGAAGAATGTGTGGAAAAAATGCTGCAGAAAGAGCATCTGTAGACTATTGTAGTGGTTGCAGATCTCAAATTATTGTAGCAATGATTAGATGTAATCCAGATGGATCTTTATTTTTGAGTGAAAATAAAAAACCTATTTTTATTTTCATTAGAGGAAAAGGAACTAAATATTCAAATGTATCTGAATATTTAAATAATCTTTCAAAATTAGATTTAGATCCTATTTTTACACCAGCAACTCCTGAATCTCTAAAATTTGAAAAGTCTACTGTTAATCATAAGAGATTTATAACAAAAATTAAAGTTGGATTTACTCCGACTAAATTTGGAAATAAATCTGTGTATGAACTTGAAAAACTTTCTGAACTTCAAAAGCAACAAGTTCCTTCATTGCTAAAAGCAGCTAAAAATACAGTAACTAAATTTAATGAAAAGTTTGATTGGTCTCTTAAAGCTGGTGCAAAAACTACTGGATATTCAAATGTACCTGAAGCAGAATCTTTTGGAGAAATTGGAAACGACTCTGTTAAAACGGAATCTAAAAAAGAAGATCCAAAACCACAAAGCTTTAATTTTGATGATGTTGATTTTTAATTAAAAGTAATATTGACCAAGAATTTGGTATTTATAGAAAGTTCAATTCTTTCCTTGGTCAACATATTTGGAGAATACAAAAATGTCTAAATATAATTTATGTGATTATGGGTGTGGTAAACCAGCAAAGCATAGATTTAAGAATGGTAAATGGTGCTGTGAGGATTTTTTTACAAAATGTTCGAATTTTAAACCTAAAATTAAACGTTCTGGAAAAGATCATGGAATGTTTAATAAACATCATACTCAAGAAGTTAAAGATAGAAATAGAGAAATTACAAATAATTTTACCTTATTTGAAAATCTTGAAAATATATTATGCGATTATGGTTGTGGGAAAGAAGCAAAATATATTTTGAATAATGGAAAATATTGTTGTAATGGATATACAGTCCAATGTACAAATATTATAAAACGAACAATAGTTGGAGGATTTAAAAACAAACTTACTTTTGATAAATACAAATTGAAGCACCCAAAACTTTTTGAGGTTGAAGAGATAAGAGAAAATAATGGAATTATTGAAGTTAAATGTAAATTTTGTAGAAAATGGTTTAATCCAAAATATGAACAATTGAGAGCAAGAATTGGTTGTATAGAAAATAAAATTAGAAAAGAGAATTGCTATTTCTTTTGTTCTGAAAACTGTAAAATAAAATCCCCTGATTATTTAAGTGGATTAAGAAAAGATCCTGTTGAAGTAAAAAATTTGAATAGTTATAGAGAAGAAGTTATTAGATTAACAGGAATTACTACAAGAAAGAATAAAAATAAAATAAAATTTATAGAGTTAAGAGGTAAAAAATTTAAAAAAGCTCTTGATCATAAATTTTCAGTAATTGATGGTTTTAAAAATAATGTTGATCCAAAAATAATGGCTAATATAAATAATTTAGAAATAATAGATGAATCTTTAAATAATTATAAAAGAGGAAAATCTTCAATAACATTAGAAGAATTATTAAAAACTTATGAAGAATAGCGAGAAATTAATCATATGTCAAAAACAACTGAAGAAGCGAAGCATTTTGAAAGATTAGATATATCAATTCTTAGTATTGGTAAAATTAAAAATCTTATAAAACAAAATATTAAAAATAATTTAAGGTGCTTAGATAATGGAGTGGATTTAGAACGAATAACTATCCACATAATTGGTCCTGCTGGTGTTGGAAAAACTTTTTGCATGAAACAAATTGCTGATGAATTATCTAAAGAATTAGGAGTAAATTTTCAATGTACTATAATTAAAGCGCCAGTAATAAGTAGAGATGATTTACTTTGCCCATTTCCTGAAATAAATAATGGGTCAACTAAATTTAAAATGTTATATTCAGATTTTATTCCCACAGATAAAGATAGTTATGGATTATTTGTAATTGATGAATTTGAAAGAGGAGACACACAACTGAAACAACTTTGCTGGCAAATTCAAAATGAACAGAAAATTCATGTATATGATTTTCCTCGTAGATGGTTTGTGTTATCACTTGATAATCCAGATGATTCAGAATATTCTATGGACTATCTAAGTGATGCAGCTGGATTAAGAAGAATGTTACATATTTATACAGATGTCTCAGTTCCCGATTTTCTATCATATGCTGTTTCTAATAATTTTCATCCATATGTAATAGAATTTATTCAGGTTCATCCAGAATATCTATATGATTTTACCAGTCAGAAACTTGGTAGAATTTTTTCAAATCCAGCATCTTGGCATAAGGTAAGCAATATTTTATGGGGTTATGGAACTGAAAATGAAATATTTAAAAATTTTAATGATATTGATGCACAATGTTCTGGACTTTTGAATAATTCAATGACTAGATTATTTACTGATTTTATGAAAAATAAAGACAATGATATTAGACCAAAAGATATTGTTAATAATTATAAAGATGAACGAAAGAAAATTAAGACACTGATTGAAGAATCAAATAATACAAAAATTGGACAAATAATGCAATCATTTTTGACATATCTTTCTACTTCAAAACCTGATATAAATTCAAAAGAATTACAAAATATTTCCAGATTTCTCCTTGATGTTCCAGCAGATATTGGGGCAACTTATTTTACAATGGTAAAAGAAATAAAAGAGAGAGATGAATCAGCATTTAAATATTTAACTAAAATTCAAATGGATTTAATGAAAGATGATGAATATAGAACTAAGTTTTATGAAGCAATGGTTGATATGTCTAAAAGGTCAAGGAGCTAAGAATGACTCCATTAGAGACAGGACAAGTAACTGTAAGTCCAGCAGAAAAAATTAAAGATATTATAGGACAATTAGTTCTAAGAGATTCCTTTTGGGGATATCTATTTTCAAGAGTTGGAAAAATAGAAGATGAAAGTTTTCCTTCTGTTGCAGGAATTGGCGCCTTAAAAGATGGAATGCTTTATCTGTTTTATAATCCAATTATGGTTTCAAAAATGAATGATAAAGATATTGAAGTTGTTTTATCTCATGAAGGAATCCATATCTTAAATAAACATATAAGTAGATTAATAAAAATATGGGCAGATGAAACTATAGAATCTGAAAAACAAAAGAAAATGTTAGTTTGGAATTTTGCAACTGATTTTAATGCAAATGCTATGATTAATGCACCTGATAAACTAATGGTTGGTGATAAAGAAATAAAATTATTAAAAGCTAAAGATTATAAATTAAAAGATGGTGAAACATCTGAATTCTATTATTATAAACTATTAGAAGAATATGAGAAGCAAAAGAAAAATTTTGATAAAAGTGGATCTGGATCTTCTCATGAAAAATGGTTAATAGAAAAAGAAGGTCAGGGATCAGGAAGTGAAACAGGAGTAGGTCATGGAAAATGGACTAGTGATATAAAAGAAGTTTCAGATTTATATTCATTTGCAAGAAGAGTTGAGCAATCAACAAAAGAGATGGTTTTTAAATCATCTAAAGCTGTTAGAAACAGAGGGACTCTACCTGGTAATTTACAAGAATTAATTAATCAATGTTTGAAGCCACCAGAAGTTCCTTATTATCAAATAATTAAAAAATTGGTTAGAGGGTCAAGACTTGCTAAATATAAAATGGCATATACAAAAATAAATAGAAAAAGAACCTATTTATTTTTAACAGGAGAAAAGAAAGGATTACCTCAAATTTCTCCTTTCCCAGGTAAGACTAAAGATACGACTTTTAATATTTCATTAATATCTGATACATCTGGAAGTATGTCACAAGAGGATATTTTAGAGTCTTTAAAAGGATTGAAAAGTATTATTGAAAGTGATAGATATTGTGTTACAACTGTAATTCAATGTGATACTGATGTTCGTAAAGAATATACAGTTAAAAGAGTAAAAGATATTGATTTTGAAATAAAAGGAAGAGGCGGAACAACTCTAGCACCTGGTTTATTTAGAGCTAAAGAATTAGATACAGATGTTAGTCTTGTTTTTACAGATGGATATTGTGATAATATAAATCAAATTGAAAGGAAGTTATTACCTAAAAAAATAATTTGGGTTCTAACTCCAGATGGTAATAAAAATACTATTGATAAAACGGGATATATAGTAAGGATACCTAAATGAAAAATATATTATTTATTGAATTTTATTATATATTACCCAATAATAGTATAATGGTATTAAATAATGGTTTTTCTCCTTGTTATAATTTATGTAATAATATAATTTCTATAGAAATAAGATTAGATGATCTTGATTACACATTAAACTTATTACGAAAAGCTCTCACTTTAGAAAAGTTTGATATGGTATATGTATCATCTTTTTATTTATGGCATACTATTTTTGTCTATAAAATAGCATCAGAATTTCCAAATATAAATTTTATAGTGGGTGGACCAGATGCAAGTTCTTCTAAAGTAAATACAAAATTATTATTTGAACAAGATAATTTTAAATTAACATCTGAACCATTAAGATCTATATTTCCTGAGATATATCATGAAAGAAAATGGGGCCTTAATTTTCCAAAATTAGAAAGTAATATTAAAAATATTGAATTTTCAATGTGTAATTCTAGAAGAACCTGTAGTTGGGGGAAGTGTAAATTTTGTACATCAAATAGTAAATTTCCAAGAATAAATTCTGGAGATGACCCCATAATAAATTTTATTGAAAATATTCCTACAGAACTAAGAGAAACTAAACAATTGCTTATTCATACTCAATTTCCTGATATTACTTTTAAGGAACTAAGAGAATTAACACCCATTTTTAATTATGATATAAGAATTAATTATTGTTCAGCACTTAGAGCAGTAAAAATTGATAGACTAAAAAAATTTAAGGATGTTTTAGTTGAAATATTAAATCCTAATAGAATTTCATTTCAAATAGGGATAGAATTTTTATCAAATAGAATGTTAGAGTATATGAATAAAGGATTAACTGTTGATGATTATGTAGGAACTATTACTTTATTACAAGAATTAAATTTTTCTATAAATTTAAATATTATTCTTGGATGGAATAATTTAACTTTTAATGATGTTAAAGAATTTAATAATGCATTGGAAAAATTTGATAGTTCTAAAGTTCGTATAGTTTTAGGTAGATTTTATGCTACTAATGAAACTAAACCTTATTTTGAAAAAGATATAATTGAGTGTGAAGAAGAAGATAGAGGAAAACTTATTTTTAATCGGTATTATTTTAAATTGTCAGATAAAAAACAAATAAGTTTTAATAATTTAATTGAAAAAATATGTAAAAATAAGTTTGAAGTATTAAATTATAATAATAATATATTATTGTCAAAAGCTGTTTTATGTATTGATAAACTATATAAAGATGCTAATTTAACTTTTAAAACTTAAAGGATACCAAAATGAAAAAAAGTGAAAATAGAAAAATTTTTGAAAACTTTAAAAAAGAACTTGATAAAATAGAAGAAAGATTTAGCGAGTTATCAGCATCTAGAATGAACTTAGAAGACGCAATTAAAAATTTTGCATTAAAAATACTTAAGGAAGAAAAAGTTTTAACTAATTATCATTATGGAATAAATTTTAGAAATAAAAAATATTCATTATTTGTTGATGAAGATATACGACCAGATTTCAAAAAATTAAAAGAATTATCACTATCAAGTTGGCCGAGTTTTTATATACCCGAAGATATAACAGTAAGTCTCGATGTAGATGATAATGAGTTATACATTTATGGATTTAAATCATTTCAAAGTTTAATAGATTTTGTAAATGAATATGAGTTAAAGGTTGATTTTTCAAAAATGTATGATGAGTCAAAAAATTTAAAAAATGAATTAAGAAGTATAACCAGATTGATTAAAAAATTAAGTCGGGGTAAAAATTAAATATGAAAATTACATCAAAATTTCATTGCTCAACTTGTAAAACTGAAGTTGAGCTTAAAAGAGAATGTAAAATAGGACCAATGTTATTTGAGAGGCATACAAACCGTTGTAGTTGCTCATATTGTATGGGTCTAAAAAAGAAAATTGGATTATGGTTACCAGAAGATAAATCTTGGAATAGTTGGAGAGTTATATATTTTAAATTATTTGGATATAATTTTTATTTAAGATGGACCCTACCAAAACCTAAAGGATTGTAATATGGGATATAATGGTGAAGATAAATGGGAAATGTATGGAAAAGAATTTAGCACTTCAGTTAGAACATTATCTGAATTAAAAAGTTTACTTATTAAACACCTTGAAAGTTTTGATGTAAATAAAGCAACTTCTAGTATTAAATCCGAAGATTATAAAATAACTAATATTAGATTTTCTATAAAAAGGATATCAAAATGAAAAGATGGGGAGTTGGGGTAAACAATTATTATTTTACAGGTTCAATAATTTTAGAAGAAGCACCTTGGTATATTTTTCTAATTGAATATTCTATTCATTTTATTTGTCATTGGATTCCGAGAATTCCTCTTTCTAAACATATTAAAATTATACGAGAAGGGGAAGAATATACTTTAAGAGATTATTATGGAACAACTGGAGATCTTTTTCATATTTATATTTGTAGTCCAATTTTTGAATGGTGTTGGAATAGAATTAAATGGCAGACTATTTCGTTTCCGTATACTATGTTAAAAGAACAATTTCCTGATAGATTTGAAGATGAAAATGAATATTTAGATAAAGATAGTGATGAAGAAGAAAAAAAGAATGTAAAAGATAATCTTGAATATTCAACAAAAATAGGTGATGAATTTAAAATTGTATATGATAAACTAAGTAATATATCAACTGTAAGAATGAAAAAGTTACATTATATATAAGGAGATAAATAAATGCACTTCACAGTTTTAGTTATTGGGGATGATTTTGAATCTCAGCTAGAACCTTTTTGGGAATTGGATCTACCAAAAGAAACAATAAAAGATGATTATAGAGCTGAATTTCATTCTGATGTAGTAAAAGAAATATTAGAAGAAGATTTTATAAAATATAAGCAAGAACTAAAAAGAGATTGGGTTGATAAAGTAGTTCCTTTAGAAGATGATTATAATACTTTAGATGAATATGCATTAATTCAACATGGATATTATTTTGATGAAAAAACAAATTCTTATGGGTATTATTTAAATCCTAATTCTAGATGGGATTGGTTTACTGTTGGTGGAAGATGGACTGGTTATTTCAAACTAAAGGAAGGACGAACTGGAGATATAGGACAACCAGGAACTGGAAACAATAAACCAATAGAAGGATATGTTGATATAGTTAGAAAAGGCGATATAGATTTTGAAGGAATGACTAAAGATAGTATAGAAACTGCTAAAAGAAGTTGGGAAGAAGCTAAATCTGAAAAAGATAAAGCAATGAAGAACTTTAGTTATGGTATTGAAGAAAATGACACAGAAGAAACATATATAAAAAGAATGTCTAATTTTAAACCCAATTCTATTTTGTATAACGGAGAGTGGATTGAAGATATGCTAGATAGAGAATTTAAAGAATTAATAGAAAGAATTCCTAATAATACAATATTGACTATTGTAGATTGTCATATATGAAAAGGTGCTTAAATGGATAAAGAAAAAGAGTTTCATAGTCAACCAATTTATAAATGTATTTTACCAAATGAAGTTTGTAAATATTCATGTAGTCTTACAAGAATTGTAGTTTGTTCAAAGAAAGAATCTCCATGTTGGATTGGGACAAAAGAACATAAAGAATGGGAAAAATTTGTTTTAGGTCCAGATTCACCTGCTAGAGGATATGAATTTTATTAAGGAGGACAATGTCTAAAACTTATACATCTAAAGATATAAAAGTAATGGATGAAATTGAGCATATAAGACTTAACAGTGGTATGTATATTGGAGAAACCACTAATCCAGTTCATTTGATAGAAGAATGTTTGGATAATGCTTTGGATGAAGCAATTGCTGAATATGCTAAAATAATTGCAATTAATATAAACACCAAAAATAATACTTTTTGTGTGATTGATGATGGGAGAGGAATGCCCTTTGATAATGATATAGCAATAACTATTGCAACCAAAATGTTTTCTGGTGGAAAATTCAAAGGATCTAAAACTGCATATGAAGTATCAGCAGGAAAGCATGGAATTGGATTAGTTGCTGTAAATGCATTAAGTGAAAATTTCACAATTGAAATATATAGAGATAATAAACATGCTAAATATATATTTCAAAATGCTATCTTAAAAGAAAAAATAATAGAAAACTTTAAAGATAAAAAACCATTTAGCACTAAAATTCAATTTAATCCATCTAAAAAATATTTTGAAAGTTTAATTCCTAATATTGATAAGTTAAGAAAAAGATTATTAATATCTTCAGCTGAAATTCCAAATTGCACTTTTATTTTGAATATGGATAAGAAAAGAGAAATTATTAAACTATCAAAAGGTGAGTTTTTTAAATCTTATTGTATGACAGATGTGGATAAAGAAACATCTCCTGTTATAAATATAGTTTCAACTGACGATAAAGAAAAATTTGATATTACATTTGGTTATTCGTTTGATGGTCCAATAACTCCAAAAGTAATATCATCTGTTAATTTACTTCCTGTTGAATCTGGTGGAACTCATATAAATTTATTCTTTGATATGGTTAAAGATATATTTACAACTAAAGGGAAAAAATTAAATTTGAAATTTACACCTCAAGATTGCTTATGTGGTTTAAGGGTTTATTTTTCACTTTATTTGAAAGAACCGGAGTTATCAGGTCAAGTAAAGGATAAGCTAATAAATAGAAAAGAATATTTTGATAAATTAGTTGTAAAATTAAGAAATCAATTAGATTCATATTTTAATAATAATTCCGAAGTTTTAGAGTCAATGTTAAATTTCTTTGTTGAGATTAGAAGGAAAGTTGACTCTAAAAAAGTAAAGAGTGAAACTCATGGAAGAAGATCTTCAACTAAATTTACAAAACTAAGAGATTGTTCAGGAATTCATGGAGAGTTGTATGTGGTTGAAGGAGATTCAGCTGGTGGTGGGTTTATAGATTGTAGAGATGCTAAAAGACATGCTATAATGCCATTAAAGGGAAAAATTCCATCTATTGCGAATAAAGAAGATATTTTGAAAAATAATGAAATAAAAGAATTTATTCAAGCGTTGGGTTGTGGTGTCGGTCCAGCTTTTGATATTTCAAAATTAAGATATAATAAAGTAATATGTGGAGTAGATCCTGATGCAGATGGGGGTCACATATTTTGTTTATTAACAATTGCTTTAGCAGCTCTAGCACCTGATGTTATAAAAAAAGGCCATTATTATTTAGTTCAAGTTCCTCATTATGCATTAATTCATGGAAAAGAATTTACTCCATTATGGACAGCAGAAGAGGTAACTAAATCTAAAAGTCATAAAGGACAAGTAATACTTGTGAAAGGCTTAGGGCAGCTCAACCCAGATCAATTAAAAGTATGTTGTCTTGATGAAAAAACAAGAAGATTAATTAAAGTTGTATATACATCAGATTTAAAGGAAATAATGGAACTTTTTACGAATGTAAATAAAAAAAGAGAACTTTTGAATGGAGAATTAAATGGATAATTTAATCCCAAAACTTTATAGGGAATATGGATTATATGTAAATGAGTCTAGAGCATTTCCATTATCACAAGATGGATTAAAACCTGTTGAAAGAAGAATATTATTATCAGCATATCAAGTTGCAAAAGATAAATTTGTAAAATCTGTAAGAGTTGATGCACATTGTTTGGTTGGAAAAACAAAAATTAAAATAACAAATGGAATAAAAACAATTGAAGAATTATATAAAGAAAATTATAGAAATTTCTATATTTTTGGATATGATTTAAAATTAAATAAACCCATTATTACCAAAGCAGATTGTGTTAGTCTGACAAAATTTGTTAATAAAATAATAAGAATTACAACGGAGAGTGGTATAATTGAGTGCACAGAAGATCATTTATGGTTAACAAAAGAAGGAGAATATAAAGAAACTAAAGAATTGATAATAGATGATTCTTTGGAAGTTATGGAATTTGGAATTCCAGATAAAAACAATATATTTAAAAATAATTGGGTTGGCTGTTATCCATATGAAGTTGTTGAAAACAATGGAAATTTTTATAAAAGTCATTTTTTAGCAGATGAATATAATTGTAAAAATAATTTAGAAATATTATTTGAATTAATTGATGGTTTTGATAGACATCATAAAGATAAAAATATATTAAATAATGACCCAGATAATATAACAAGAATGATTGTAGGAGATCATTTAAAATTACATTATAATTTTTGGTTTAATTATAAAAATGGAAAAATATTTTTATCTGAAAACGGAAAAAGAATTCAAAGAGAACATCCAGAAATAGCTAAAGCTCTTGTAGAATTTACTAAACAAAAAAGTATAGATGATCCCACATGGCTGAGCAATAATGGAAAAAAATGTTGGAATAATCTTAACGAAGAAGATCGTAAAAAACTTTCAAGAAAAATAGGAGATGGAATAAGAAAGTTTTATAGAGAAAATGGATCAGAAGAAAAAAGTAAAAAAACAATTGAGTACTGGAAACAAGATTCAGAGTTAGTTAAAATTCATAGAGAAAAAAACAGATCAGCTGGGGTAATAACATCAAAAAAGAATTTTGAAAATAACCATAAAATTAAAATATTAAAAACTCTAAAAAAAATTATTGATAAAAATTTAGATCTGAATGAAGAAACATATAACTCTAATAGAGAAAAACTTTATCCACTGTATAATAAAATTTTGAAATATTTTAATTCATATGAAGAAGCAAATGAAGAAGCAAAAAAATATACAAATCATACTATACTAAATATAGAAGAAATTAATTTAGAAACTCCAATTCCAGTGTATGACATAATAAACTCAGAAAATTACCACAATTTTGTTGTTATGTTTGATGATAATACTGGAGTAATTTCCCATAATTGCTTGGGGCATTATCACCCTCATTCTACCGTATATCAATCAATTGTTCAATTAGTTCATCA
>QGNH01000758.1_pt1 | contig 23126 bp, 30 predicted proteins | sample 1735481 | NCBI WGS metagenome assembly QGNH01 (sample SAMN09239004, study PRJNA386568) | Viral metagenome, whole genome shotgun sequencing project.
GTGTCCTCGCCTGTATCGCATCGCATTCAGCCTTGGCTTCCGCGCTCACTCCGAAGAACGGACGCGCTGCTGGCATCCGTGAAGTACCGAATTGCTGAAAGTGCGCCACCAGCTCATCTCCTTCGATGGCCACGAACGCCGAATCCTCTCCAAGCGACCCGCTCATAATCGATTCTTCCAACTCCCCGAAGCGAAGCCTTGGGGTGCTCGGCGAGATAGCCCCAATCTTTTCCTTGCGACGGATCGTTGATGGGGCGAGTGGTATGGCCGGCATGACCGGGCTTCCAACCATTTCCGGTGTGGTAAGTTGTTCGCCTGCCTCAATCATGCCCCGGCAATCAAACTTGATTGCATCGGCCATCTCACGCACCATACGCGTCATCTGGGCGTGAACGGATTCGCGTAGGGTGTCGATATTGGGCATGGCCTAGTTGTCCCCCTCATCTGCCGATTGCGACGGATCGATCAGGCTTTCCTCCCAAAGGACTGTGAAACACGGCATGATGGAACCACGCGATATTGCCGCCCATTCGGTAGGTGTCTTGGTGGCATACCACCGGGCCAACTGACTGCCACCGGGCTGCTGCTCGTTCACCGCCGCCTTCACGAGCGCCTCCCCGATGAGCAGGTTGTCCTCCAAGGATTCCAGATCGGCAATCGTCTGGGCGCTGTCTGGCTTGGCGTATATCAACAAAATTCCGTAGTGCCCGGCATGTTCGGCCACATCCTGAATCTGATCAAACTTCAGGGCGTCATCCGCCGTGAGAATGAATGCCGATGGTAAATCCACTGCACCAAGAATAGACGGGCTTGGCCATCCGCGAGACACTGTCTTGAATTGTCCGGTGCCCTGCACAAGTTGCTTGAGACCGACCGCAATCGTCTGCTTGATAGGATAGGTGGCCTGCATGTCAGGTGTTCAAACTCCATGTCGTANNTCATATGTCCACGATCTTGTATTGCTCAGTGCCCGCCTCGGTGAATCGGTCGGTGAGTTTCCCAAGTCGCTTCAGTTCCGAGTAAATCCATACCGCCTCCGATACAAGAGCCACGTACAAATCCCTCGGAAGATTGTCCACCGTCGCATATCCCGCCGTATAATTCACGAACACATTGGGACGGTCTGATCGGCAGAATGTTTGACCGCCATATAGGAACAGTTCCGAACCGCTGAAACCATACCCGCAAGAATTGACCAGATAGGCTCCATTCGCGTCCTGTGGACATGCCGCAATGGAGCAGTTGTTGACGGACAGGTATGTGACCGCCGTGATTGGTTGCTGGTTGATGACCAGCGCAACCCCACCGTTGCCTCGATATTGCTCTTGGTATGTCCCCTGAAGGAATTGCTGCCCGCAGTATGTACGCGCAAGGTCAGAGACGTATCCAGCGAGTAGATTGACTTGTGTGTCAACGGTGTCGCCGGATATCGTCCCCGCCAAAAGCGACCGAATATCGTTCGGATTTACAAGCAGCGATGCCATTCATTCACACTTGCGCTTATTGCACGTTGGTTTGGGTGCCCATGGTAATCACAGGCTCGGCTGTCGTGGCCGGCGAGGTAGCGATGTTCTTGATGGCCGGGAACGCGGGCGGGAAATAGACCTCCGCCAGTTGTTCCGAGTACACGCCGTTCTCATAGCGCCGGGTGCGAATCGGCCATTGGAAAGCGTAGTAGTCACGGCGGGCGCGGACCTGCGCCAGATTGCCGACGTTGTTCATCGCGTAGGGCAGTGTCTCGGTCCAGCCCAGGGCATTACCCGGAGGTAGATAAGGGTGCACGATGATATCCACGGAACTCTGGAACGCGAAGAACGGATTGATGAGCTTCGGAATCTGGAATCCACCCACGATGCGATTGGTTTCTCCACCCTCATAACCCTCAATCATGCGGACCAGAGGAGCACCGCCATTCGCAACCACCAGGTTCTTGATCGCCTGTCCAACATCGGCGGAAACGTAGAACCGCTGTGGCCCGAACTTCCATTTGGTCCAGAGCGTATAGAACATGGTGTTGAACGTGGTGATTCCACCGGCGCCATCGGATGTCATCACGGCGCCGTCGAGCGAGGCGCTGTATCCGCCCGGGAAGGTGCCGGACTGCGAGACATTGTTTCCTTGGAAGAAGTTGTTGCCACCGGGCACGCTGGCCGGATTGATATATGCCGACAGGCTCCCGAGCGCCTGCGTCCAGATACCGTCGAACACGAGAATGTTGGCGCTGCGGTCGTTGTTCACGAGATCCGTGGGCAACCATGCCAAATTCGTATAGGTCAGCGCGCCGAGCACGCATGAATTTAGGTTGCTGTAACCGGCGAACTGATATTGTCCGGTTGAAGCTGTGGCCAAAAACCAGCAATAGGCATAGGCGTTCGGTATGCTCGTGCAGGATGCGGTAATGTATCCGCCCGTGCTGCTTGTGCCGGACGAACTGGCGGCGCTCGCCTTGCTGCAACCGTTGTTATAAACGGTCGTGGTGCCGTCGAGATTCTGGCGCGTAATGGTCGCGGTGCCGGCAGCGCTCAGGAGCGATCCGCCCGTTGTCGCCAGAGAGGTGTTTCCCGTGGGATCGACAATGCGAGTCATATCCATGCTCAGGGCCACAACCTTTAGGTAATAGGTCGAGCCGTTGCCGAGAGTTCCACCGGTACCAGCGGGACTGGTCGTGGCCAGCGTGGCTGCCGCCGGCGCGCCGAGAGCAAAGCTGCCGTTATTGAGTTCGCTGGGCAAACCGATGCCGCCCATGAGCAGCAACTCCTCCGAATACGTCAACGCCTGGATGGTCTGCAATACGGCGAGGGCCTTCACGTCCTGATAGCCCTGCGAGGCCGTGTCCATTTCAAACGTGACGTAGTTTTCCAAACCGATTGACCGGAATACCGCCGTCATGGCGAAATCGCGCTGACTGATCGCTCCGCCTCGTGTGCCTTCCGAAATGCCCACGCCGGTTGCGCCTTCGTTGATACTCACGACGGCGCGCCAGTTGGCAGCCGTCCCGGTGCCGGGGACGCGCGGGGTGCTGTTACGAATCGGGCTGAATACCGGGTAGAGGAGCTTCATCGGCGCTTCGAGATCGTATTGGACCGGGCCAGTGACAGGCGATGTGGGTATGCCCCATGCCTTTGTTACACCATCGGACGCCCGGAACATATCCAGCAATTCCAGATAAGCGCGGGCGGTGTTCACGTTCTGTCGAACCAGACGAAGCCCGGAGGCCACAACACTTTGCGCGCTCTGCGAGAAGTCACCCGAAACCTTGGTGAGGCCATGGGATTCCTCGGAGACGCGAGCCATTACTTCATCGTCCTTCATCTTGCGGATGGTAGAGTCGTCGGCTCGACCCCGGAGAGGCACGCGGCCCTTGGGAAGATTTCCAGAGGAAGCAATCAGGGCTTCGAGTCCGGCGTCAATCGTTTGGAATCGGGATTTCATAATCGGTATTCTCCTTGGTTAGGCAAAATTAATTCATCGCCGCGAGCACCTTGGTCAACTGACCGTTGCCCTTGGAATCATCTTCCTTCTTCAAAAGTTCGGACACGATTTCCTCGCGCGGTCGATCCGGCATTTCCAGCATGAACTTGGTCAACAGCGACAGGCGTTTGACCATGCCGTCGAAGTCATCGGACAGTTTCTTGAAATCCTCGCCGGAGACTTCGGATTCGATTGTGTCGCCGGAAGACTTGGCGAGCGACAATTTGCCGAATGCGGCGGAGAACTTCGAGAACGCATCGCGCATCTTGGTCATTGCCGACTTCCGCATCTTGGCGGCGTTCTTGCGTTTTTCCTCGTCCTTGCCGTCGCCCTCTTCCTCGTCGGCGGCATCCATTTCCTTGCAGGCCATCTCCATGCAGTCAGCGGCCTTGGTGACCCCATCGACCGCCTTGCCGGCGTAAACCGCGCTGCTCTTTTGAACTTCCTGGATGGCGGCGATAATGCGTTCGTTGGCTGCGCCCTGCTCCGTGGTCTGCCGATTGCCGGACTGAATTGCCTTGACGATGGCGTCGGCTAGATCGCCGTTGCCATTTGGCGCGGGATCAGCCTTTCTGCCGCCAATGCCCTTGGCAATCGTTTCGAGTTCCGTAAGTAACGTCTTATCGGAATCGCTCAGGTCGTCCGCCTTTCGGAGGTCATCAATCTGTGATTGCAATTTCTTAACGGCATCAGCTTTCATAACTGTCTCCTTGGGGGGATGGTTTTCGGGAAAAGAAGAAGCCGAACCGCAAACACAATGTTCTCGGTCGGCTCCGCAGGTTGCACACCCGGCTCGCGCTGTCTGTCTGTCGCCGGTTGACGGTAAATCCTTGTTGGTTGGAGAATTACTACCGGACTTGCGTATTGTCAACAGAAAATCTCCGAATTGTATTTCAGTCGATCCGTCGTCGGGATTCTCGGAAACCTTTCCGAAGGACAAAACGCACTCTGGATTGGCGGGCCGGTCAACGAGAGAAATCTCATTCAGCACGAGCCGAATGATCTCTTTTCCGGCCTTCAATACCTTGCGGCCACCGATGCTGAATCCCTTCAGTACACCTTTCAGAACCTTGTCTTTCGAGTCCGGGTTGACCACGCGCGCCCTTATAAATAGGCCCTTATCATCGACATGGGCATCTTCAACCTTGCCGGCGGCGATGTTGGAGTGCATCTCCCGGAGGTTGGCCCATTTCATGTAGTCAGGAAGAGCATCCTTGATCGCATCCAGCGTCACGATGTCCCCCTGATCGTCCAGTTTGTCGGTGGAAGCGTAGCCCTCCACGATGACATCGCCGTTGTCCTCAGTTGTACCGGTGAATTTGAAGAACCAGCCGAAAGATTTTTCTATGGTGACGGGTTTTGGGATACTCATTGGACGGCTCCTGAAACGTTATCGACCTGCGTTGTCACGGTGATGGATGCGTTGGTTGATGCCTGTGGTTGCAGCACGAATCCCGGCGTTGCTGAGGCCGGCCAGTTGCTCACGCATCCGATAATCTCCCAAGGCCCGGCGGAATTGGTGATGCCCATGGCCGGAAATCCTATGCCATTTCCTAGACATATGTTTATCAACATGACGCCATTGCTCAGAATTCCAATGGTCGAGAAATTGGAGTAGATGCAGGACAGGCGCGTAGAAGAATAGAGGGATTGCTGTGCAATCGGTGTGAGTGCATTCACGGCATTGGTGGCCTGAACTGCAGTAAGTCCCAAATTGGTAAATACTGGCACGAGCCACGCAACGATCTGCGCCGTGTTGGTTGGAGTGAGGGCCGGGCATGGGTCGGATGCGAAGACAGGCATGGCCAGCAATGCGAGAAGAACGGATAGTTTAATTACGCGCATGGCTGGGCACCTCCAAAAAATCGTATTCCACGTCACATCGACAATCCGGGTGAACATCAGTATCCGAACCAGAAGGAAACTCTTCGTCAATCGGAATCCATCCAACATCCTCATCGGCGAGACAATAAGGGCAAACTTTTTCATCCCCTGCCGTTACTCTTCGTTTCCGGTTCATGCCGGCGTCGCGGGCAATGGCACCCGCCACGAGTCGCACGACACGCCCTACCTCTGTGATGGAAATTGTCTGTGCGCGTTGCGGATCAAATGCGCCGGTGACCAGCAGCGCCGCCGCCAGCCGTTTGTAATCCCAGTTTTCTTTTACCGCCTGATTGATGGCCTTGTGCGCTTCATCCCGAACGTCGTCGCTGATGGCCCATCCCGGCGTCTCGTTCGTCTCATGCCCATGGTGCGGAGTGCCGACGATCTGCGCGGCGCGTTGATCGGCAATATCCATACCAATCTTTTCCCACCGCTCCGCATTATCCAGCGATGGATCGAAATGCGCCACTGTCTCCACTGCTGCCAGTCTCAGGACTTCCGCGACCGGTTCATACTGCTCGTGCCAACCCTGCGTCATCCAGTGGTCAAAATGAGCCCGGGCATTGGCCTGAAGAATCAGCAATGCCGCCTCATCGCGGTGACGGCGTTTACCAGTTGAGCGAGCGTTCGCTGTCCCCACACTTAAACGCGCGAGAGTTTCAGCCTTGAGGGCGAACGCCCGCTGCAACCGATTCTTGAGCACCGTGACCTGGGCTTCAAACTTGGGATCCGTCCGCGCAATCATCACAGGTCTTTTTTTTTGAGTATCCCCATTTCCGTTGCCAGCCAATTTTCCATATGGGCGAAGATCGTTCCGGTGCCGGCGCTCCAAACCGCGCGGCTCTGGATTTGGATTGCCGGGTGAAGCCATGGGACGACCACCGGGATTGGGCTGTTTCTTGGCGGCAATGGCGTCTAGTTCCGATTGCTCCAGGGGTTCCTTGCCGAGTTCGGACCGGATTTCGTTGATCTTCAAGATGCTGTCATTCACATAGAGGTGGTACATCTGGGCCTCTTGCAGAGGGTCAGTATGGCGTTGTCTCTGCCACACAAATTCTATGTCGGTGTATCCCCACCCAATCCGAATGAGTTCGTCAAAGCTGCATTTGAAGTGGTTGAGCATCGGCATCGAACCCTCGCGGTCTGCCGCTTCTTGCTCGGATTGTTTCGAGGCCCCTCGCGCCGTGCGAATCAGCGGCATCGGCGATACTCCGAAAAAGAAGCAGATCACACGGGCGAGCCATTCGTCCATCTCGTCTTTGAGATGCGAGGCCGGCGCCGTCCACGGTTTCATCGGGCCCGGTATGACGCGCATCTTGTGGCGCTCGCGAAGATTTCCTGACATCAACTCGTTCCAGTACGACATGAATTCTTTGATCTGGCTTGGAGTCCAATTTTCCGGAGCTTGCAGCACGTTTTCTCCACGCGCGCCGTCCGTGTAGTAGGCGAGTTGTGAGAATTGTCTTCGGATGGCGATATTGATCGTGACCAGGGCCATCTCGATTGGTCCCAGTCCGTAGACACGATTGGTGCGGACANNGGACATTCTTGGGAAATCAGAAAACTTCTTCGCTGGTATAATCGAGCGCGGGCAGTCCCTTGATGACTTGCTGATAGGCAATTCCCGGGGGTTCGGGGGTGCGACCATGATAATCAATCTTGCGAGCGATGGTCGCGCCGTCGATGGCAATGAAGGAGTGTGGCTTTCTGCTGAATGTACGCTGGATAAAAAGTGTGGGCGCATCTATCGCCAGCGCGTCCTCGGTCAACATTCCCAGCCATTGTGGAAACGTGTGCTCGTTGTCCGGCTTCTTGAAGAACGTCCTGACCTCATCAATCCGCGACCGCATTTCCTCGGGTATGGCCTTCGGGTTGGATTTGGATTTACCACGCAAGTTCTCATCCACAGGAACAATATCGTAATCCTGAGACGTGATTTTGTTCTTAGCGTGTTCCAAGGCTCCCCGGGCCAGGTCATATCCATCCGACCAGTCGCGCAGCAATTGAAAGCTCACGCTCTCATAAGCGCGGGGCATGATCTGCATGTTGTAGTAGTACGGGTAATCAAGTTGCCGGGGCGCGGCATCGGGCGGGGCGAGTGGTGAGAGCCCGCGTCCCGGCGGGAAGAAGGCACGAGGATCACCGAAAAGTGCATATTCGAGTCCTTGAACGGCCCGGCGTCCGAATGGCGCTGGGTCTGGAATGGCGGTGCCGGATTGAGCGGCCAACATCAGGGCTTCAGCCGGCACATCGCCGCGTATGGCGTGGAAGGCGGCTTTCTGGATTCGTGAACCCAATCCGGTTCCCGCATTCAGATTTACACCGGCCAGTCGATAAGCGTCGTGAGCGATCTGTGAGGCATCGCTCTCGGCATCTTTGCTGGCCCGGGCGTTTGGACTCGCGCTCCTTGGCGCGGGCTTTGACATTTCCTACGAGGAAGTAAACCCTGGCAGGGAGATTGTCAACACTTCCCGTCTATCGGTGACCATGCTTTGCGTGAGGCTTGGGGGCGACGGGAACCTCGGCGGGCACCGGCGTCAACGTCATGGACATCCTCGACAGGCTGGCGGGGTCGCCAACAATCGTCAGCGCGACGGCTACTTTTCCGGCGTTGGGGTCTTGGTTCTTTTCGCCTTTCACTTGCGGATTGCAAGCCATGGCGATGATTACAGAGACTCCGGTTGCTTTCGCGGTCTTATCTACCGGAAGCACGAGCGCGGTGGAAATGTTACCATCGTCAGTGGCCTTGGCCGTAGCGTAGTCGGGGTTGCTGGATACCCATTTCACTTCCACGTTCTCGGCGGCGATAAATTCGTGGAATGTGGCTGTGGCGATAAGGCCGTTGGGGGTAAGCGGGGTTGCGTTTTCCATGTGATAGACTCCAGATTGAATTGTTGGTTGCTATGAATAGAGCTTCCGCTATGGCCGCAGATTACGCCATAAGGTATTGACCCCACCCCCGCCTCCTCGGGTCTCCCCTCTGTTTCCAAAGGAGAGTGTCGAGACTACGGGGTAGTCGTTTCGGTTGCGGTCGTCGATGCCACCGGTGCCGGCGCGGGAGCCGGTACGATGTTCACGATGTTCGCCACTGACTGTTTGAGCGCGTTGAAGTCCGCCTGTTGCTGGTCGTTCAACCCGACGCTCGATAGCGAGTTTTGCAGATTGGTGATCTGCGTCGTAATCGCTGTAGCCGCCGTATTGAGCGCGGTCGTCAATGCCCCGATGTCCGTGTCCACTTGAGCGATTGTTTCGTCTGCCATGATTTCCTCCTTTCCGATTTTGTCCAGCTTACATTCTATTCGTTCCAAAGTCTCCATCAGACGACGAAACTCTCGTCGGCTCACTTCGTCACCATTTTGTTTAGCCACAGCGCGGCGACCAATCGACTTCGGTTCGGAGAGACGTCCGAGTGGGGACTCAATGAGTCCACGTAATTCTCCACCTTTCTACTGTCGAGATATAAAATAGGGGGCATCGTTTGTACAGCATCCGGTTTGATGACATACCTCTGGGTACGAGGAAAGAAGCATTGCGGCGTTATCACTCCGGGCACCTCACGGCCACGCCGTTGACGAACAATCCGGTATCGCCATCCACGATGACACTCGCTGATTCCGCCGGTCGCAGTTCGCAAAGTGAGATGCTATGGACGGTGGCAATCTGCGGGCTGTTACCCTTGGCATTGAGCGCGGCGCATGTGTCGCCCGATTTGATGGCGGATGCGCTGACCCATTCATTTTTCACGAGCAACAAGCATTCCATACCGCAGAGCAGTGATAGCGCCCTACCCGCGCCCTCGTCGCTCATCAGGGAAATAAGAATCGCGTGAGTCATTGCCGGGGCGGGGGTGACGATAGCCTTCACCGGAACCAGTTTGAAGTTCGATGACAATACCAAGTCACCTACCTGCAAGACCGGGATCTTCTGGGTGATGTTCGGTGGCAGCGCCAGCGGCATTCTGCCGTGGTCCGTCCATGCGTGCTGCCGGGAGAGTAAAAAATTGTTCATCGCGCTCCTTCTCTGTTATCGAACCTTCCTACCATTGTCAACCCTAATGATAACTACCGGCCCAAGAAAGTTCTTCATCGGGCAACATCGGGCCGGCAGCGGCGAACATGGCATCCAGCCGCCTGATCTCCAGAAGGGTGAATTGCGCCATGTTGATGCTACCCTCTTTGTCCCAGATTTCGGCCTGAGCCTTGACCGCTCGCCGAATCTCGTTCACGTAATCCCGGCGGGTACAGTTGAGGGGATGCCCATGCCAGAGACAGCCGATGGCGCGTTTGGATATTTCCGTTGGCTCGCGCTGGAGTTGCGTCGGCACTCCTATTTGGATTTGGGTGTCCCGTCCCGTCAACTCTCCGGCCACGATGCCGCACCAATCCTCCGCCGTAGCTCCGCCAGACCCGCCGTCCAAGGCTTCGTAGAGCATTCTCAGGCTGTCTACACTGTGATTATATTCGTCCTTGGGCTCGTCTTCTCCCGCCTTCCACTCGTAACTCTCAAATTCGTTGATGGTATTTTCGCAGGATGGGTCAATCGTGAACCTTGGCAGGCCGTCGCCCTGAATCATCAGGCGATTTTGCAGGTAGGGAATACCGCCGGATTCCGGCCTGACCTTGCCCTTGGCCGCGACCAGCGACGTGTAGCTTGGCAGCGCATGGCGAAGATCAGCGATCAATAGCGCGGCGGAGTTGTCCACCGCCGCTGTCGAGGCCATGAATTCCAATGCCCATGCTCGTGTCAATCCGACATGCTCTGCCAGATGTACGTGGCTCCGATAGAACTCGCGAAAGACATGCCACCGCCGGTCGGTGTCCTCTCCCACCAACAGTGTCACCGCCGGGTCTGTCCACCCAGAATCGCAGCATAGATGCCATCGGCAGAATTCACTTTTCTCCCGGCTCCGAACGTGAACCTGCCTGTCAAACGTCGGGAACACCGCTCCCTCGGCGGTGGCCCATATATTTTCGAGAAGCCGTTTCCGCCGCACTCCCGATAGCGCCGCCAACGGCCGCATTCGGCGCCAGCCTTCCGCCGATAGAACGAACACCATTTCGTTTCGACGTACAACCGACAACTTTTCCACCTCATCATCCACGAGGTCGGGTGCTTCCTGAATGCTTTTTGGCCGGTGATAGCCCGAACCATATTTCTTCTGGAATTCTTCCTCGGTTAGAGACTTGTAAAGCTGTGGATTATCGGTATGTCGAGAATCGAGCATGGGTGTTCGACCGGCATCACAACGGACTTTCAACCAGTGTTTGGCCGGTCCCGGGTTGCAGTCGGCAAATGTCTGGGCGTGCGGATAAACCGCGCTTCGACCCGTTGTGCAGGTGGTCAGCTTCTCCCAGTCATCCTCGCGTAATTCTTCCGCCTGGCAGACGTAACAAAAATCTTTTTCACTGGAAAGCACTTTGTCGGCGTTGTCCATGCCGCAGACCCAGAGACGCGATCCGTTGGAATACTGATAGTGTTCGACACGTTCCCCACCGTATTTCGATATGATACCATGCTGGATTTCTGCCTTCAGCAGTCGCTCATAGGTCAGCAGCACGGATGCCGGCATGGATTTTAGTTCACGACGGATGATGACGCCCTGCGCGCCGGCGTACTTGGAAAGTATCAGGTGGGATTTCACACAGCAGGCAAGGCTCTTGCCTGTGTCGCGACCGCCACAGATCACCAGTTCCCGGTTCCAGCGGTGTTCGCCTTCAATCAGTTGCCGCTGCGCGCCCCGGGGGACGTAGGAGCCGGGCGGGGCTTTGTCACCGAGACAGCGGACTTCATAGGTCGGTCCGGGCATGGCCTTCTGTTACCATCAGTTTGCGGCCATTGCAATTCTTAAATCAGGACATCGCCCTCCAAACTTTGTGCTTGCATTCTTCCTACCTTTCGGAGTAAGGTTTCGGTATGAAAGCCATCGGTTACATCCGCGTGTCCACCGAAGAACAGGCCCGGGACGGTCAATCCCTCGAACGCCAGCAAGCCCTGATCCGCGCCGAGTCGGACCGCCAGCACTGGGAACTGACTTCCATCCTCCGCGATGAAGGCGTGTCCGGCGGCAAACCCGCCGCCAAACGCCCCGGGTTCTCGGCTCTCACCGACGCCATCCGAACGCGCGCCGCCGAAGTCGTTGTTGTCTCGGACATCTCCCGTCTCTCCCGCAGCCAGAAAGATACCCTGATCTTCATCGAGGACGTGTGCCTGCCTTCGCACGCGCACCTGTATGCCATCGACAAGGGGTTCATCGAGAACAATACCGTGTCCGGTACCATGGATCTCACCCTGCGCTCCCTGTTGGCCGAGGTTTACCGCAAGGAGATCAGTGAAAAAACCCTCCGGGCCATGGCCTTCAAACGTCAGCGCGGGGAATTGCTCGGGGGCTCAGGGCCTTTCGGGTTTTGCTCGGTCGATAACGGTAAACGTCGCATCGACCGGGATGGCCAGGAACGTATCATTTTCGACCTGGTACCATTGCCAGAAGAGCAGGCCACCATCCATAGGATTACAGCCCTTCACAAAGCAGGCGCCAGCCTTGCCGTTATCGCCCGCATACTCACCACCGATCTAGTCCCCACAAAACAGGGCAACTCACTCTGGTATCCATCTCAAATTAAAAGACTTGTAGAAAGAAAACAGCTATGAACTTTTGGGATGAACAGGTTCTCTGGATTGCTTCCCACACCGACCGCCCACGCTATTCGGTATTTGCGTTGCTCTGGGAATGGAAACTGTTTCGAGATGCAGAAAAAATCAGTCACTCATGCAAAAAACGCCTGAAATCTCAAGAACGCCGTCATGCAATCCGTTTTGAAAAACGACTGCGAAAAATAGTGTCCGAAACCAAAACGGCGCTTCGGGAAACGCAGCGTACAAGTCCAGTCATACTACGCCAACTCAGGAAAGATCGTCGCGACTTCTTTGTTGCACGAGATGATCCAAAACGTCCCGTAAATATCTGCCCCGATCTCTGGTCGGAACTCAAAAAAACAAAACGATGGGCTGAGAATCGAGGAATAAAATAATGTCCCGCCCACGCAAATCTTCCAAAGGCAAGGTCATCAAAATATCCGTTTCCATCACGCCGGAAGCCCTCAAAAAACTGCCCAAAAAAGGCCGAAGCGCGTTCGTTGACCGGTTACTCCTGAGAAAGGGGTAGTGGGCTACTTTACGTATAGTGCGTAATTACGCACTTTTTAGAGCAGAGTTCGTACAACGGTGCAATTAGTTGCACCCGGCACCCCCGAAACCTTAGCAAAAGTGGAGAATTTGGCGCCAGCCAAAACCACTTCCCCCAAATCTTGGTTTTTCCGGATGTGGGACTGCGCACGACTTAGGACGTCGCAGCGCCTAAAAAGAACATGCTGGTTATCAACGGGTTACGCTATCACCATAACACACCGCACGGTGTGTTATGCCTTCAAACCGAATCGCCCCCGACATTGACGTTAAACTGAATGTTTACTTGGCTTGTAGGCTGATCCCCGGTCATGCGGAGGATGCGGGCCATGAGCTCCAAGGCTTTGTGGCGGTCGTGGAGTTCTAGCTTGTAACCATACTTGTTGCGTTCCAGCGATTTCACCAGATGCCCATTCGCTGCTACCTTCTCGGGATCGAAGTCGAGGGTCGGTTTGCCTTCCTCGTCGAGTGCGAGGAAGTCGGAGATGTCGGTGCCTGCCACGGCTCCCAAGTCAGCCATTACCCGGTCCGGCGTGAGGTGAAGGGAGCGCATCATGGGGATCAATGCGGCCTGTATGCGCTGATTGCTCAGGAGTTTACTACCTTGTACATCGCAGGTGCCTGGGGAATACCCTGCACGCCTGGCGGCTTTGCTGGCGTTCCACGTCTTCAGGTACTCGTAGACGAAATCCCGCTGTTGACCCGTTAGCTTGGGCAACCTGATACGCTTTGCCTTTGGTTTGGCGGGGTTGTGCTCCAGGATGGCCGTGGTTGGAGCTGTGGGGCGGCTGGCTGCGTCTTCCATGGTGGGGAGCATACATTCTGGCCGAACGCCTGTCAACGTGTCCCTTGGGCTTGTTGTTGCCGAACAGGTGGACGGCGATCGGTTCCCATGATTCTGATTGCCGTCCTGACCGCTGGATTGTGTAAATAAAGGCAGAATCGTGTCGGAAAATCATACATTGAGTTGCAAGGGGTTACGCAATATGCGTCGGGATTGATTACATGTCGGAAAACCTTACATATCAATTCATTAGGGAAATTGCGAGGTTGTAAGTGGCATGGGGAGTGCTATTGAAGGGGAGCATGAAAAACAAAAACATTCCGAGCGGAGTCCGAAACGCAGCAATCCACGTTTACCAGTCCGGCGCAGAGGTCGGTCGGGAGCCGATAGACTTTTCGCAGTACCGTCTGTGGGCCGAAGTCCCGAGCGAAGTGTGTGAGGCGCACCGAGTCCTGACCGCTGAGCAGATCGCACGATTCGGCCTCCAGCCCGATACCACGATCTTCGCAATTGAGGGCTGAGCAATTCAGTTGAAGAAAGTTCTTTACAAACCGATCTGATAGGTTTATCTTAAAAAAACCATGAAAACAAATACAGTTCGAGCAGAAATCCTTCAACGGGCCAAAAAGTATGTGGTCATCGACGATGGTCAATTCCAGTATCCGATGCTTCTCTCGGATACCGGCGCTGACACCGCTGACACCCTGCGCGATATGGGTGCCGATGCCTACTCGCACTGGTGCGCTACTCATCCCGCCGATCTCCGGTACGCCGAGGTCGGCTCGCAGGAGTGTATCGACCTTTGCCGCGATCTGATCGAGGCGGGCTGTATATGTTGGAGGATAGCCTAAGCATGGAGACCTTGCTCGTGTCGCGTGATGTCCGGTTCCGGTGCCCGCATTGCCACAAATGGATGCGGGTCCTGAAGCCGAATGCACCTCCTGACCGGCGTGCGCTGCTGTCGGGCGATCCGGGAGCACCACGGCGTCCGGGCAGGCTCAGAGGCAGCCGCAACAGACACCTGCATGGACACCAGAATCCGGCCCTGTGCGCCGAAATACACCGGATGCGACGTGGTGGCTCGACCCTACAGGCCATTGGCACCCGATTCTGCCTCACGCGCGAGCGGGTCAGGCAACTTTTGCGGGATTTCGACCCCGACGGCAGGCGAAGATGAAATGTCCTCATTGTCAGCGTGAGATAAACGTCGGTTCGTTGCTCGGGCCGATCCGTAGCGAACGCAAGGCCGCGTCCAGCCGAGCCAACGGTCTGAGACCCTGTGCGCCCGGCAAACACCGTGGCCGGCCAAAAAAACTGAGCGATAAAGGTGCAGTTTCAAAATAGGCCACTACCTGGATTTCTGTCGGATTGCCAGAATGTCGTCGGAAAATCAGACATTGAGTTGCAAGGGGTTACAGAAACAGCGTCGGGATTGATTACATGTCGGAAAACCTTACATATCAATTCATTAAGGAAATTGCATGGTTGGAAGTGGCATGAGGAGTGCTATTCAGAGGGAGTATGAAAATGAAACTTAGCAAAAATGACCGAAACGATCCGCGCTCGCCAATTTGGAAGCGGCTCTATGCTTGCCTTACCAAAAACAGTTTTCGGGTGGGCAATTCGAGTTTTCCATTTAGTGGCGACGCTTGGAACACCTGCAGCATCGCCGGCCTTGACTCGCCGGAGGTGAATAGAAGCCTTCAAAAGCTACTGGAACACACCAAGCGGGGTCGGGAACGCGAAATGATTCTTATCTGCGCTGAACTCGGGCGCTTCTGGCTCGATGCACCAGAAAATAGTCGCCATCTATGCCGCGCCGACGTTCAGAAAAGCGTCGATGGACTCACGGCTATTGCTAACCGATACGTCGAAATCTTCGCAATTGAGGTCTGACCTACGACAGGATATAGAAGGAATGACACAGTGAAAAGGAGAATGTAGTTATGATCAAAAAACTCGGAACCATTGAGCAAGAGGTCAAAGCCTGCCGCGAAGCTTTTGCCGCCTCAAAAGTAGGCGATATGGTATGGCTTTGCCACCATGGAGTGCTTTGCGAGGATCTTACCGAGCCCCCAGAGGCCAGAATTGCCTACATTTTGGCATACAAGCCGGAACATGAGCAAGCCCGACGGTTGCGCGAGTTTCGTCCGGTCAAAAGCAAAAAGGCCGTCGCCAAATGGCAGGCCGAGTGCGACGCGATGAGCGCCAAACGGCAGGCCAAGCGCGACGCGGTGAGCGCCAAATGGCGGGCCAAACGCGATGCGGTTGCCGCCAAATGGCGGCCCGGGTACGACGCGGTGAACGCCAAATGGCAGGCCAAACACGACGCGGTGGACGCCAAATGGCAGGCCGAGTGCGACGCGGTTGCCGCCAAATGGCGGGCCGAGCTCGACGCGGCGGACGCCAAATGGCAGGCCGAGCGCGATGCGGTGGCCGCCAAATGGCGGGCCGAGCGCGATGCGATGAACGCCAGATGGCGGGCCGAGGACGACGCGATGGATGCCAAACTGGAAGCACTGCACAAAAAAGAATATCCGTTCACGCGCTGGAACGGAAAGACGATGTTTGTCTGACCTTCGCGCCTATCCGCCCGCGATTAGATCACGGGCGGTTGCGCGGCGGGGAGTGAGAGCGGTGGTTCAATGACGACCACGGCAAACCAAAAGGAATGACACAGTGAAATGGAATCTAAAATTTGAGAGCGGCGTTTGCTGGCGTCAGCCGGGCGCAAGGAAGCCCGTTGAGTTTGACACGGTAGAGTTGGCTTTGGCTTCCGCCAAAACTTCCGCAGATCAACTAGCGCGTGCTGGCTATGCCAGTGAAGCGCGTTTGTTCAAAGCGGCACAAGCGGTCAAGATTGATATGCGCTGGGGAAAGGACAAATGAACCGACTCTCCAATACTGACCGCTCGCGGGTTGTTGCCTGCATTGTCGAGGACAACAGCCGATGAAATGCCCACATTGTAAGCGGAGTCTGAATGTCGGGGCTTTGCTTGGCTCGATAAAGTCCAAGGCCAAATCCGATGCGTCGCGCCAGAACGGGAAGCTTGGGGGACGCCCTCGAAAGAAGCCCACCGAACAGAAGGGTTAATAATGTGTAAAGAAAGGCAGAATCGTGTCGGAAAAGCAGACATTGAGTTGCAACGGGTTACGCAATATGCGTCGGGATTGATTACATGTCGGAAAACCTTACATATCAATTCCTTGGGCAAATTGCATGGTTGGACCTGGCATGAGGAGTGCTAACTATGTATGAAATGAACAAAATCAAACACAATAATAACTGCGGAGAGAGAAGGCAGGAGAACCAAATGAATTACGAAAATCGAAAATACGGAATCAAAATTGAAGGGGATACAATCACCGCCCATTTTGGTGCGTTTGACCAAAACGAATACCGCACCCAAGCTAACACCGAAGTATGGGGATACCCAGCGAAAACCATCGCCTTCTGGAAAAGCCCGAAGTCGCGGGGGGGAGGATGGGTTGGCGTGAATCTCGAAACCGATGCCGTTTCCAACCACACCGAGCTTTATCTTCTTCTTCACGAACTTCGGGGCGAGTCCCAAACCGGTGACGCCGTGGACAAGGCAGGTGGGGAGTGAACCCAAATCGACATCCCACCGGCGCGTTTGTCGGCATGGTAATAATCCTCACCCTCGCCTTCTGGCTGTCATGGCTGGCCTATGCTATTTACAACTGGCAGATCGTGAAACCATGACCCCGCCCATCACCGTTGCGGCCAAGAAACTGATTGCCCAGCTATCTGTCGAGGGCCGGGGAACGTATGCCGAGATCGTCAATGTATGCCTTCGGGAAATGGGAACGCCACTGGTCAACGGGTTGCAATGGCATGACGTTAGGTTTTGCCTTCGGTCGGGACTTCTGCCGATCAAAGAAAGCGTGACGAAATGAATCTATCCCGAGCCACCATCACCAAATCTATCAGCTTACGACCTTCTGCCGGGTTCTGGTGTACCCAATCATGGTGCGCTCTACAAAGACAGATTCCGTTCGATTCAACGTGTCTCAAATCTGACCGCGCCTTTTTTCCCTCGATGTGGTGCGCGTGATTCGTGTTGTACCGGTCGCAGTGTGGTCTGAATACCCGATTCCACAACTGACACTGGTTCCCATCCCTCTCTAGTACCGCCTTCCTCCACTTCGCATCCAGGTACTCGACTCGCCCCCGGTTCTTCGACCGCTTCCGTAACGGCGCCTTGCGTACACGTGGAGTTCCAACTGCGTTGAGTCTTTGTAGCCCACTACCCCCCATCCACCGATATCAACTCCTGTTCTTTCACTTCTGGCTTGATGTCCGCTAGATTCCGAACCGCCTGTCGGAAGTAGGATGCCTTGAGTTCCACCCCGACCGCACGCCTGCCATTTAGCACAGCACCATAGACCTCGCTACCAACCCCCATGAAAGGCGTCACTACCGTCTCGCCCGCATTCGACCAAAGGACGACCGCGCGTTCTATCACGTCGAGTTGCAATGGATGAACATGGCGCTCATCGTCTGGTTCCCGGCTTTCCTTGTAGGGCAATACCCGCTCAATCCGAATATCATCCCAAAACGCGCTTGCGTATTGTCTCCAAATCCAGTGTGAGTATCGGTTCTCGATCTGGTTCCCCTGGTGGCCTTTATATTGCTGTAGCTCTCTGGGAATCTCGCGCGATCCCGCGTAAGTGGCAAGACCTGTCGGATGCCCCACCGGGATTGCATTCTCGCCTTTCTTGCGGAACATAAGCAGATAGTCCGCTGCCGCAACATCGCAGAGAGTCGAGTCATTTACAACTTGCGCGTGTGCAAGACCTTTCGCCATCGTGCGATTTCGGACGCCAAGAGGTTCTTTCCAAACGTGATAACGAGCGCAGTATTGGAATCCAAGTTTCTCATGGAGCCGGATGATGTCTCCCGAGAAGTCAATCAGTCCTCCGCCAGTGTTCGCCCCCGCCCGGGGCACGTCCGCACAATGCACGGCACTGATCCTGCCGGGCTTGGTGAGCCGATGGAGTTCTTTCACTACAAAACCGTAATGTTCAAAAAATTCGTCGTAGTCGCGGCAGTTGCTCATATCGCGTTCGCTTGACGAATAATTATACAGCCCGGCAAACGGCGGACTGTAAATACTCATGTCTGCCGTGTTCGCTGGTAGTGATGGCAATACCTCGCAGCAATCGCCGCAGTAGAGAGCGTATCGGTCAGTTATGGTTTGGTCTTTGACAGCCATGACGGGACTTCCTCCTGTTTGGTGTAGTCGTTTTGTCGTTTGATTTTCAGTTCGTCCATCATCAGCGCGACCAGATGTTCAAACATTACGTCCGCTGCTTCCGTCTTTCGTTTCAGATTGGCAAGGACGTTGGCCTGTCCATCCGTAGATATGAGGTCAACTGTCACTGGCCGTTTCTGACCGAATCGCCAGCACCGTCGCGTTGCCTGATAGTATTGCTCATAGGAATGCGATGGGAAAAACGTCATGTGGGCGCAGTGCTGAAAGTTCAAACCCAGCGAAGCTATGGTTGGTTTTGTGACAATCACGCGCACCTTGCCAGAAACAAAATCCCTGAATGCTTCCTCCTTGCTATCTTCGCTGTCACTCCCTTCGATGTCCACAGATCCGGGAATCAGCTTCTTGAGCAGCTTGGCCTCTGTGTTCAAGTGACACCATGCGATCGCCGGTTTCTTGTGGGCGTTAATGAGTTCAGCAGACATCTCGCATCGCTCATTGACCGTTCTGTGCAATTCCTCGCGTTGTTCCTGTAATCCGCTTGCCGGAAGTTCAAAGAGCATCCCTTCGGCCTTGCGCCGGGCTGTGACCTTATGCGCCCGTACAATCAATTCCGGCAGCTTGAAATCCGCATCATCGAAACCCATGTCGGAAGGCTTACGCATGGCTCGCGCCCATGAGCAGACCCACCGCCAAAAATCATGCTCCGCGTGACCTCGGAAATGCCAACCCTGACCGCCGCGGTTATAGAGCTTCACGAACACTTTGTCGCGTTTAAAGAATCGGTTGAGCATGTCCATGTAACCTAGTTCACCAAGCGCATCCGATGAAGTTCCAAGTTCGATGTAATCATTCGGCGCGGCGGTCGCCGTATAGAGTGCACGATAGGGAATCTTGCGCATGAAGTCCGTCACAGCCTGACGGGTAGCGCCGTCGAAGTTTTTCAAAATGCTCGACTCATCGCAAACCACGCCACCGAAGTCAGATGGTGCGAAGTGGTGTAGCCGTTCGTAATTCGTCACAACCAAACGACTGCTTGTGCCGCCAAGACCATCTCGTAAATGTTCTACCTCAAGGTCGAGCTTTGCGCCTTCTCGTACTGTCTGGAATGCGACCGATAGCGGAGTCAGAATTAGAACTGGCTTATCAGTTTTTTGGGCGACATTCTCGGCCCATACAAGTTGCTGAAAAGTCTTTCCAAGCCCACAATCGGCGAACGTCGCTGCTCGGCCTTTTCGGAGGGCCCATTCTGTCAGAGCTACTTGAAATGGGAATAGCTTTGATGGCATCCATGTGGGCGCGAAGCCGTACTCGGAACCGACATGAGTTTTCCGTTGAAGGAAGTTGATGTAGTGATTCATAGTAGCTCTCCGTTCGTATCGCTGGCCGTGTCAATCCCCCGTCCGCACCCGCATTCCCACTGCCAGTTTGTTCCCTCCTTGTCCTCAAACATGGTGAGCCTTTCGTTTCACTTTTCCGGGTACGCTCCAGATAAAATTCCGAAGCATTGATTCCAGTTCGTCCCTGGTTCCCCCCGCTTTCAAAAAATCGCGCAGGTCTTTGCCGACGGGCGGAAATACTATCACGCTCGGTACGGTCAAGACCTTCTGTAGTTTCTCCGCACCACGTAACCCGGCCTCGTTCTCGTCCACGTCGGCGCAAATAACAACTCGCCGGATACGGTTGAGTCTCACGTACTCGACTGCCATCTCGTCACACGCGCTGCAATTTGGCCTGCCAATCGCGCCCAGTCCTAGCGTCAGGGCGGCACTGAGACTGGTTGGGCCTTCCACCAGCCAAAGCGGTTGCTTGTTGTCTACGGGCATCGTGGAGCGAAATAACGCGTTCCTTGAGCCGGTCCATGCGTATTTGTCGCCTTCCAGTGTCCTTATCCGTATCCCGACGATCTTCCCCTTGGCGTCGTACATCGGGAACCCCCAAGCTTGGCGCTCCGGTATCCAACATGCCCCAATCATCCACAATGCCCCGCCTTCAACGCCCAAGGCATCGCCAAGCTCGTTAACCCGTTTCGGTGTTGTCTTGTCCTTCCATCCTCGCCACAAGGCTCCGGCGTCGATTGTGACGGGTTTTTTAGGCTTCCGCGTTACGGGAATTCCCGCAACGGGGTTCGCGGCCGTATGCAACCATCCGCCGTTTTTCAGCGGCCTGTCACTCGTCAGTCTCATGCAACAGTATTTCCCATCATCCGTGTACGTGCACCAGTCCGGTTTCTTGCACCCTTCGCATGGTCGTTTCTTGCTGACTCTGTGCCAGACCTGATTCATCTTCCGTAAAACCATCCTTCGCAGTCGGTATGAAGATATACGTCAAACTCCGTGCCGGTCTTTTCTCTGACCAGTACCCAGTGGACCGGGTTTTCGGTTACGGGTTTGTTGCAGTGGAAGCAGAGGGTCAGATCAAATCTCCGTTGGTTTCAGATTGTGGAATTTTGTTGTTGACACCAGAAAAATTTTGCCCTATATCCGGATCCACGTTGCAAGTATGAGAGTCAGATTGGGTGTCTGGTGGTTGAGTTGCAGTCTGGTCGTTTCCTTCTGGCCAGCGTTTCCCGTTCTTAACACATCCATCAATCAGGCGGGAGGCTTCCCACTTCACCAGATTCGGATCGTCGTACACTTCCTTCGGAGCCTTGCAATACTTTAGAAAGTTTCGCTGCGGTAGAGTCGCTGAAATCAGTTCCTTGTGTCGGGTGAGGTTCTCCATGATGGTGTGATCGTCCGGGTTCCATCCGTTCTTGATGAGCCGATCCCTCTGTTTCCGGCTGAGGCGTGGCCCCTGTTGAAACCCTTCCCATTTCTGGGCGTGTTTGTGGTAAGCCTCAAAGGGATCAACGTAGGTTGCGCGGAATGACGCTTTCGCTTTGATGCCTTTTCTGACTTCCGTTTCCGCGTCAATCAGTTCCGCCAATATATCCCCGCGTCCGGCTTTCTCGACTTTCTCTCTGGCCTTGGCCTTGGCTTCCTCGGAGAAATTCCCACCCAACACGTCAACGCTGCTTATTGTCAGTTTGTGGCGTAGAGCGTTCCCCTTGAAATCCAGTACCAACACATTCGGTTTCGGACTGGCGGCGATGGCGGAACGCCTCTCCTCAGCGGTCGGATATTGGTCTACCAGTCCGCTCAATGGTCGAGTGCCACGCCCCAACATCTGAGTGTAAAGCGACCGGCTCAAAGTCGGGCGTGCAACAACGATTGCCTCAATGCCGGGAACATCGACACCCTCAGTCACGACTCCAACATTAACGAGAAACTGAATCTCTCCGTTATGAAACCTCTTGAATGTATCCCGTCGTGTATCCTCCGGTGTATTACCAAAAACGGTTGCTGCACAATTGGGTTTATACCGATTGAAAATCTCTGCATACCGTTCAGCCTGCTTGACAGTGACGGCAAACACAAGCGTCCGCTTGTCGCCCACGGTCTGTAAGGTTGAGTCCGCGATTCCCAAAAGAGGCTTTTCTTCCTCCAGCACATCTGCCAGATCGCGCTGGTTGAAATCTCCGGCCGTTACCCGGCAATTCGAGAAGTCCAACCCGTCAATTTTCACCAGGCGTTGATCGACATTGACGAGCCAGCCTTCCTGTATCAGATATTGAATGTGGATATTGAAGGCTACGGCGTCGATGATTCTCGCCAGTGCTTTTCCATCGTGACGGTCGGGAGTGGCGCTGCATCCGAAAAACTTCAGGTTCTGATTTTGCTTGAAGTGATTGATGATTGTCTGGAATTTTGGCGAGACGAAATGGTGCACCTCATCGACCCACAGCATTTCAAACTCAGCCGGGTCAAACCGTTTCAATCTAGCCCCATCTCGTGAGTACAAAGTTTGGGGCGTACCTATCACCACTTGATTTCGGTTCCACAGCTTCACGGAAGCGCAGCGATCCGCTTTTTCGATGTCGGCTCGGATTCCAAATTGCGCCAGCCGATTCCTGGCTTGTTCGACAAGTTCGTTTCTGTGACATACCACGAATGTCCGGCAACCACGACGACGGATCAGTTCGCAGGCTACCTGAGTCTTGCCGCCACCAGTTGCCATGCAACCCAAAACAGAGTTGTGGGTCTGCCATTTCGATTCGACATCATCAGCCGCTTGCACCTGATAGGGACGCAACACACATGGAGATTCCGGCTTTGCTACCAGCGTGAAAAGGTCTTCAGTCACTTCTTTTTACCTGGTGAACACGTCTCGAAAAGATACTTGGACAGAAACCCGCGTCCATAACACCGTGTGCAATTCTTGGTGTTCAATCCCCGGCAGACATCGCACACGGCATGGGGAATCATCTGTTTCAGGGAAAATCGCAGGGCTTCAATGTCGCTCATGGTCGTATTGGAAAGCTCTCGACTGGCCGGCTCTCGTTTGTTTGGAGGACAATCCAGATCGCCCACCATGGCCTTCACTTCACCAAGCATCGACCACACCTTCTTGCCGAGTTCCTCTGCTGTCCGCCAGTCCAACAAAATCTTTTCGGGAATCGGTGTCCCAAGTTTGTCGAGTTGGATAATGGGTTTTTCTTCGATTTTGGCAGCAGCCTCTTTGACTTCGGT
>QGNH01001156.1_pt1 | contig 23064 bp, 26 predicted proteins | sample 1735481 | NCBI WGS metagenome assembly QGNH01 (sample SAMN09239004, study PRJNA386568) | Viral metagenome, whole genome shotgun sequencing project.
CTTGACCAAAGGAAGCCCCCCTCCCTCCTATGAAGGCGGCCACTTAAGCTCAGAATCGGGGAAGTCCGCTGGAACTCATGAGCTTCTCTATCGCCACGCTTTCAACGATCTTCACGGCCTTGTCGGAGGCCAGTGTGCATTTCTTGAACTCCTCTTCGGTGAAACCGATAACGGTTAGGCCCTTGAGCACCTGGCCAGCCAAGCCCGATCCACCAACGTACTTCTCCGGCAGTAAGACACGGAGTTTCTTGGCAACGGTCGGATACGTCGAGAATCGATCTACCTCAACGTGCGTCCCGCGAGAAAGATCGAGAACCAGAATGCAGTCAGCAACAGCGGCGTGAACCAGTTCTTCAGTCAGCAGCGCATCGAGGTCCCGAGTGTAGTCTCGCAACGCATCGCTTTCAGAGAACTCGACCTCTGATTGCTTGAACTCCTTCTTCAAGAACTCCCGGATGTCCAGCCTTTTCCGCCAGTAGCGGACAATCTCCTTCTGCCCTTTAGGCCCTGGATCACCGGGTCCCCAGACCAGTACGACGAGCTGCTGCTGTTTCGCGCGGTCTCGAACTTGGGCAATCCTCCCGGCAGCATCCATGTGGCAGAAATCTGTACCTATTCCGTCTGTTTCATTATCCAGTTGAAGAGAGCTCGCCCGAATTCCGTAGGTACGATCAGATCTCCGTCAACGATGGCTGCGTGACAGTTCGCCAGCAAACTGCCGATACGCAGAGACCTCGAAGGGCCGAGTGTCCGTACAATCTCCAGAACCGGCTGAGGCTCGCTGCCAAGGATACGAAATACCGCTTCGCTCTCGGCCGGGTCGAGTTGGACCAGCATCTCCGCCGCCAGCGCCCTGCTATCGCGGGATACCATCGGGTCCGCGCCGGCCGTCGCCGAATTCTGTTGGTTCAATCTGGCGAGCAGAGCCCGAAGCTGGCGAACGTCCTCAGATAGGCGCTCGTTCGTCTCCCTCAATCGGGCGCACTCTTGTTCAAGTCTTCCCCGGCCAAACAGGGGCAACTCGACCGCCCCTACTCTCGCGGAGCTTGGCAGCGTAACAGAGGGACCGACTCCAAAAAACCGAATGGGGTCGAAGGGAGACACCGAAAGCCACTGCTCCGCGGCGTTCCGCCCCGACGCGAACTTTGCCACCCGATCAGCGTGCTTCCGCTGTCGCCCCCAGACCGCATCCCTGTAAAGGAGCTGCCGAGTACGGGCAAGACGAACAGGCATCTTCTCTATGAACATTGCATCAGGCATCTTCGCTCGATTCTCGCGGGTTGAGGTCTGGGACTTGACATTTTCTGATGAAGGATCGGAGGACCTCGGCCTTCTTTTTGGCCCGCTCCAAAACTTGGCTCAGTTGAGCAATGTCATCATCATCCATTGAAATATAGGTTTCTTTCGTACCCTCTCCCGTGAAGTACTCAATTTTCAGCTCGTGAACCACCATCAGGCCCTTCACATCAAGGCCGGCGTCCAAGGCGAAGACCGGACGCAGATCGGTCAGTATGCGAGTTGAATGGAAAACCTGTGATGCCTCGAAGCTCAACTCCAGAACTTTCGACCGTAATCGAATCGACTCCAGTCGGAGCAAAACGTGCAGTCTTGCCTTCAGTGGGAGCGCGTGTTCCGGCGAGAGGGCAAGACTTTGGGCTTCAGCAACAGCATTATTCACGAAATCAGGTATGGACGCTTCTGGTGCTCGAAATGAGGCCAGATACATTATGGCTTCGAAGACATCTTCGACGTCTCCCCGGGGAAGTCCGAGACCGGACGACCCAACGAAGGCCTTGAACTGCTTGGGCCGCAGTCCCGGCGGAGCGTTCTTGATCGCTTCACACAGGGCGAGGAAATCCTTCTCGCTGAGGCCGGCGAGTTTCGCTACTCCAGGCTGATTGTCTAGGCCAATTTGCGTCGGCAAAATCCTGTCTCCAGATCTTTGCGCCGCATCATTCACGAACATTATGAACTCGCCCAGACTCGATGTCAATGATAACAGGAGCGATATAAGTCGGCTTGCGGCGGTGCTTCCTTGTGCCCATGCGCCATCGGGATTGTGGACCGTACTCCCCGGGACGCCTTCTCCTCCATTATCTCACCGTATGCGGGTTCGGGGCACGGGGTCTCTGCCGGACGCTTTCGATCACGACCATTTGCGCGCCCCGCGCCCGACTCGGGAAGCTCCGTTAGCGTGTGGATGTTATCGAAACTGGCTGAGAGCGGCGCCGCTATGAGCGCGCTTGATGCTCAGGCAGCATCTGCCTTCCCCACGACCTGCAGCCCTTTTTGGCTACGTCTCGCCGCCTTCGCGCGCCTGCACTGAATCCGGCGCGTCAGTTCGTCTTGCCGCTTCAACTGGACAATCGTGTACTCCTCCGTGATCTTCGTGTTGGCGTGGCCGGCGATCTTGCTCGTCTCGATGCTGCTGCCGCCGACTTCCTGCCGCCAGGTGATATTGGCGCGCCGTAGGGAGTGCGGCCCGAAGCCGGGGAAGTCGCAGCCTTCGGCGTCCGCCGCCTTCTTGAGGGCCTGACGGACGCCGGAGTCCCACATCGGCTCCTTCAGGTTGTCGGCCTGCGGGAAGACCCACGCCTCCGGGCCGTGGCGCTTCAGTTTCCCGATCCAGACTTTGTAGCGTGGGCTCAGGTCGCCCAGCGCCAGGATGCGCTTGCTCTTGGCGGTCTTCGGTTCGTCAATATCGCCGCGCCAGTTCCGTTGATCGATGCGGATGCAGCCCTTGGTGAAGTCGACGTGCTTCACTTTCAGCCCGGTCACTTCGGAAATGCGCGTCCCGGTGTCGAGGCACGTCTCGCAGATCAGCAAGTTCGGGTCCTCGAGGCGCGCCATCACGCGCGCCGTCTGGTCCTCGTCCAGGATGCGCTTTTCGCGGACCTCCCACTTCTTGGGGAGTTTTACGCGCCGGATCGGATTCGCGAACGTCTCCGGCAGGAGTTCCCACTCCTGCGCCTTCGTGATCACGCCGCTCATGATGCCGCGCAGGTCGGCCATGTGGTGCCACGACGAACACGTATCTTGGAGCCAGTCGAGCACTTCCTTCGCGCGGAATTCCCCGAGGCGGGTGTCCTTCCACCTGGGCAGGATGTACCTTTCGATCTGGAAGATGTACTTGGCTCTGGTGGGCGCAGCCAGGAGCTGCTTGCCGCCGACCGACTTTTCCACGAAGTCGCTGCGCCACATCTGCGCGAGCCTGCCGAAGATAATCGCGCCGGGTTCTGTCTCCGGGGCTGGCGCTGCGACTGCGGCGCCCGCCGCGGTTGCTGCCTCCGGCCGGGTGGGCGCCGCGTTCATATCTACCAGAAACTTGTCGCGCTCCCCTTCGGCCTGCTTCCTCGTAATCGCGTTCGGTCCTTTGCTGGGACCCACGATCTGGCGCTTCCGGGTGCTCTTCACCGAGCCATCTGGCCGAGCCTCGTCGTGCCAGTAGCGGAAGAACCAGTACGGCGTCTTCCAGTCCTTGCACTCGTTAATCTTCGGGTGCTGCACTCTCTGTTTCAAGCGGTCTCCCGTCAACAGCGCTCGAATGTTACCTTCGTGGGAAAACATTAGCAAGGCCAGCCTTTTCAATCAGATGCCAATAGCCATACCGCTTGCGCGCTGGCAAATATAGAGCGTCTCCCGCGCCCTCGTCGCCCCGACATAGAAAACCCGGATCACGGAGTCGTGCGGCGCGCCGCCGCGCCGGTATTGTGCTTCTCCCGCCTGGCTCAGGTCCGGGAACAGGTACACCACGTCCGCCTGGCCGCCCTTCACCGAGTGGATGGTCCCGACGACCACTTTGGGCGTCTCGGACAGCGCCTGCGCCCCGCGCCGGGCGGCGATCTCGACCGGGAACTGCACCCGCTGATGGACGTCGGCGGTGACGCGCGACCGCCACCAGTCAAGCAAGTCGCCCGAGCCGCGCCCGTACGCCGCCACCAGGGATTCGAGTGCGCCCGTCTCGAAGATTTCCTCGAGGTGTTCGTAGGTTGCCTCGCGTTCCGTGGTGTACGCCCCCAGGCGTTTCTTCGCGCCGTGCTTCAGGATGCCCTTCGACTGGAGCCAATCGGCCCACAACGCGAGGTCGCCGTGGGTCCATGGCCGGTGATCCTCACCGTAATCTGGATGCGCCACCAGCAGGGACAGGATGCGGCTTGGCGTCGACCCGGGCTTTCCGAGGCGCAGCGGGTTCCAGGACCCGTTGCTCTTGCGGTACGGATTGTGGAACGGGACGGCGTTCTTGCGGAGGGCGATGACCAGCGGCATCAGCATGTAGGAGCACGCCGTCAGGAACATCACCGACTTGCCGCGCTGCAGATGCTCCATGGCCGAATTGAGGATGAAAGCGTCCGGCGACCGGTAGGTTCCGTAGGTAAGTCTGATGACCTCCCCCTGCTCCGCGCGCGGCAGGTACACCTTCTCCTGCCGCCTTCCGACTTGGTGGATCAGCTTCTCGGCAAGGGCGTGGACGGCGCGCGGCACCCGGTACGACTGCTTTAGGATGATCTTATGATCGTCGGGAATGTCGGGGTCGAGGAAGGCATCCGGCGTCGCCCCACAAAACGAATACAGAACCTGATCGTCGTCCCCGGCCATAATAAAGTACTCCGCGCGGTTGCCCCACTTCCGGACGAGGCCCAACTGCATGGCGTTGAGATCCTGGGCCTCATCCGCGAAGATCACGGACGGGGCCTTGGGGGCGACGTGAACGTCCCGGAGGCAGACATCGATCAGGTCCGTGAAGTCGAGCAGGCCATTTTCCTTCTTGTATTCCGTCCACCGTCTCTCAAACTCGATCAGGGTCGCCGGCCAGAGGCGGCGGTCGCACATCATGCCCCGGAATCGGCCCAACTGCTGGAGTAGCTCGTCGCCAGACTTGGCGGTGCTACCGGCGTCCTCCTCGGCCGATTCCTCGCCGTGGAGCTTGCCGTGCTTTTTCACCGGAGTGATCGCAAGATAGGGGTTGTCCCGGTTCCATTCATCTACCTGTGACTCCGCGATCTCCGGTCCGCCGAGTGCGTGCCAGCAGTGCGAGTGGAGCGTGCCAACGCGATCTTTGGAAATGGGCAGATCGCGGCCCGCCAGTTCCGTGGCGGCGGCGCGCGAGAAGGACGTCACCAGCACGCCCTCCGGACCGTACCGCTCCACGGCGCGCCGGATCTGCCGGGTGACGTTGGTGGTTTTGCCAGCGCCGGGTGGGCCGAAGATCCTATACTCCGACGTGACATCGTGATCCCGCTGCCCGATCGCGTCGAGCGTTCCAGTGGCGTCGCTACTGCTTTCCGGCAGCATCGCTGTCCTCCCTGGGCGAGGCGCCCAGATAGTCCTCCGGATCGAATTCGTTGATCGGGAGGCTCCACCGGCTCTGCTCTTTGTGCTTCGAACCACGCACGCGGATGTGTTTCCCGCCGAGCGCTTTCAGCATCGACCCGACCGCCTTGACGGTCAGGGTCTGAAACATCGTCCTGCCGATGTAGATCTGCAGGTCGCTGGCGCAGATTGCGATACAGCCATCGATGACCATGGGCTTCCGCTGGTTCTGCACCATCTGCTTTTCGACGGTCTCGATGAAGCCGGTTTCGGCGAGGTACTGCGCCACATACATCCGTGCCGCCCCCTCCCACTCCCCCTCTTCGCCGCCCTGCTCGATGATGCAGGCGTCGAGCAGGGCCTGAGCGACCTGCTCCCAGAGTTTCGGTTTGATCTTGCCGATAAGTTTCCCCATCTGTGCCGCCACTGCCAGGCGCACCGCGTCCTGCGAGATGAGCTTGCCCACGCTGGCAAACTCGATCTTTCCCTCCGGTAACTCCATGTGATAAATGGGCTCCTTCCCGGTGAGCTTCACCAGCCGCAGCACACGGATGCCCAGCGCCTGCGAGACCCTGTCGCATAAGAGGCTTTTGGCGGCGTCCGGATCCGGGGTGGGAGTATCGCGCGCCCCGCCGTCCTCCGGCGCGCCCGGCGCCACCGGGGGCGGAACGGGCGCACTCCTGGGCGCGGCGGCCGCGGGCGGCGCTGCGGGTAGAGACGGCGTCTCCCGCCAGTCCGACCGGCGCGCCGCTCTGGCGATGGTCCGCTGGAAGTAGTCCACACGAGTGCGCGCCCTCTGCGAGGACTGGCTGCGGTGGTGGATGATCAGATCGACGATCCGCTGTTCCGGCAACCCCGCGTCCATGCCGAAGTCCGCGAGTGCCAGGTCGTACCCGCTCTGGCTCTGGTCCTTCAGGTCGTGACGCTGGCGGTGCCACGTGTTTTTGAACCGCATATCCAAGGCCATCCAACCATCGAGCATCTCCTGCGGGATGCGCGCGTTAGGGTTGATGGCCAGGGGCTTGTCTGCAAATCGCTCGGCCCACTCCCGCGCCGCCGTCTCCTGCGCCTCGGGGTCGGGGATGGCGGAATCGTCCAGAAACTCCGCGAAATCGGAGAGGTTGTAGCGCGCGTCGCTGCAGGTGTGGACGACCACGTCCTTCGGGTTCGCCGGATCCTTGTAGTTCCTCGTGCCTGGAATCCGGAGGATGCGCGCCAGATCGGCCAAGCGTTCATACGCCCAGCCGTGGGCGGCCGCGCGTAACCGAAGCATCGTATGCCAGCGAGCGAAAATGCGCACGACGTCTTCCCGGTCCTCTGGGTTATCGAAGATGTATGGCTCTTTGAGGAGCCACCAGCAGTGCATGCCGTTGCCCGTGAGGATGGTAATCGTAGGGCGCATCGTTGGCGGAAAGATCCGCAGCGCTTCCTCGACGGTTTTGGGCAGCGATTTGGCGGGATGCGCAACGGAGAGCAGATCGAAGTCGCAACCAATGCCGGTGATTCCGGTCACCTCACCGGACACGCAGCGGCGCGCCGGGCCGTAGTCCTTCCCCGCGAGGCCAACGCCGACATACACGTCCCGGTTGCCATTGACGCCGGCAACATACTCGGCTGCTTCTGGAACGCTGGTGAACCACCGCGAACGCTTGTCGGGGAGCGTCCATATAAGGATGTATTGATCCTCTGGCTTGTACTGCCAGAGGTGGTTGAGGAATTCAAGGGGCGTCATTTCGTCAACTCCCGGAAGCGCCGCAGGAAGTTGTCTTCGGCGACAATGGAGGACCAGGGATCGATGACGTGCGTCCGGTGGTCTAGCGGTTCGACGCCGCACTCGGCGACGATCCAGTCGTGGTCCTCCACCGTCGTCACATCGCGGAATTCGGTGGCCAGGAGCACCCGGTCGGCCACTTTCACGGATTCCGGCATCTCCGGCGCCATGCCGAACTTCAGCGCGACGCACGCCAGCAGGCGGTCCTCCGCAACGCGGTACATTTCCATCTGCGGGTCGCGCTTCACCGGCCTGGGCAAGTCGCATAGATAGGCTTCGGCGGCATCATGCATCAGGCCCCACAGCGCGTCGGCGCGCGGCACCAACTGGCTCACCAGCACAGAATGCTGAGCCACGCAGTAGAAAACCTCGGTATGCCCGAGGAAGCGGCAGATGTGAGAGAGGGCGCGGGCGATGTCATCGATATCGATCTCGCCGGACACGGGAGAAAGAGTGTGGACGTGCTTACCGCAGTGAGTTCGAAAGTAGTTATCCATGATTCCCGTTCTCCATTGGCAAGTGCACCTGCACCGGTTCCCTTTTGGTTTCCTTCGCTTCCTCTTTGGGCGGCGCGATCGGCTCTGGTATCTGCTCGACCACGATCGGCGCGGTCGCCAGCCACTTCTCGTAGGGAATCCACTTCGCGCCGGTCCAAACGTGGAGCACGGCATCGGGATCCTCATATGGCGCGTCGAGGGGCACCTGAGCCAGCGAGGACCCTTGGGCCTGGCCCTCGCGTTGACGCTCCCGGTCTTCGCGGTCCTGGCGCAGGCCTTCGAGGCTATAGAAACCGATCACGCCGTCCTCCCGGCCACGATCTCCGTGGTACCGGTAAATTGCTCGGGCGCCGCAAGGCCGAGGACATGGAGCGCCTCATCAACGCTGCGGGCCACGCCCACGATGGCGCCCGCCATCTTCCACTCCAGAAGCCGCCGCCTCTGGAGTTTCGTCAACTGCGAGGACGGATCGTTGGGGCGCTTCACCTCGATCTCGAAGTGGCGCCCGCCAATGGTGCCGTACAAATCCGGGTCGCCGGCCACGCCCATCACCGTGCCGTGGCGCTTCCGGACCACGACGCCCGGCCGCGTTTTCAGGTCAGCCATGATCCGGGCGACGACGGCTTTCTCAAGGACCGGTTGGCGCCTCACCGGTCCGCCACCGGCACACTCAGCCGGAGGGTCTTTGTCGGCGCGTCCCGTCTCCAGGTGAATTCGTCGAGCGCGTCGTAGGCCTTCTCGATGTCAGCCTCTTCTATGACGACGCTCCCACGCGCGCGGCGCAGCAGCACCGCCAGGCACGCCAGCAGGAACTTCTTTTCCGAGTCGCTCATGACGGTTCTCCTACAGGCCGAGGATCCTCGGGAACGGTTCAGGCGAGTCACCGCCTTGCCGCCAAGTGAGCGTGGCGGTCACGCGGTCGGATAGAAAGTAGTTCCAGGCCTTGATCATGATTGCGAAGTACTCGCGGTCGGTGATCGTCTTGCTGTCTCTGAAGTCGCGCGACAGTCTGCTCGCAAGCGCAAAGATCGGGTGGCCCCGTTTGCAGCCTCCGTCGCGGATCAGCGACCAGAATTCCCCTGCATCGGACTCACGCGCCTGGTGGAACAGATAGAGACAGGTGCCGACAACACCGTCGCGGCTGGGGCTGTCGCCCAGCAAACGGCGCTTCGCAAACCGGCGCACGTCGGGATACCTCGCCAAATACTGGCTGGTGTCCGTGTTGCTCCGGATCGGTGCATAGCCCAAGGCGCTGTCGCCCGCGCTGCGCTTCTTGGTGTCGTCCATCGCGTCGAAGGCGGCGTCGTCCACGCCGTACGCCACCGCGACGTAAATGGTCTCGCCGGAATCGATCACCGCCTTGCAGGTGTGCTGGCCATTCATCAGCACATCCGCTTTGCTGATCACGATGGTCTGGCCGGTCAGCCGCCAGTCCTTTTTTGCCATCGCCTTCGCCAGTTTCTTCACCTGCGGCGCGCTGATGGGCCGGTTCGCGACATTCAGTTCGAGCAACTGCGCCGCAAGATCGGGAGTCAGTTCAACGACGAAGAACTCGATCTCTGTGGGCACTGCCGCGTCGATTAGGTTGCCGACAATGGTTTGCCTATCGGCGGGCGGATCGAACATTGCTTGCATGGCCTTCTTCTCCTATTGGCTGTTGTGGAAAATTTGGCGGCGCGATGAACCCATCGCGGCCGAGGATCGTGATCGCATACGGCTGGGGCGGTTCCGTGCCCGTCGCCGCGACCCACGCAACGTGGAAGTAGTGCGCCAGAAAGAGCTTCACTACCCACCGCTGCGCGCGGACGTGAATCTGCGCAGGCGGCAGTTTGCCCTTCTCTGCCTCGTTGTGCTCCTGCTCAGCCCGCTTCCGGATCAGATACAACCGTCCGTAAGATCCGTCCTTATGTCCGGACGTCTCCACGAAGCTCTCGCCTGCCAGCCAGCAAATGCGCTTGAGCTGCCGGTTCCACGGGCACCTCGTCCCAGGCGCCCACCTGAGGGTCGGGTCATAACCGGCGAACCGCCAGACCTGGCCCACAGTCCTACACCTGGAAATGTCGATATGCGCCGCCAGGCCGGCGGCGATCATGGGCCCGACGCCCAGGATCGACTTCGCCCACCGCGCGGCCGGCAGCGTGTCGCTCCATTCATCGAGCACGCGCTTGATCTGCTTCTCTACGACACGGTCCTGCTCGGCCAGCCACGCGATCAGTTCGTGGGGCTGGCTCCCATCCGCCGCGCGCTGGAGTTGCGCTTCGGCGGACTCGCGGTGGCGTTGTATGGCGTAATAGGCGTTTACGAGGTAACAGGCGTCCTCGCGCCCGAGCGTGGCGGCGGTCTTCACCAGCACGCGCTTCATGCGCTTGACCCGGGCCGCCTCGGTGGTGGTGTTGGCATCCATGGGGAGTCTCCGCGCGCGCCAGGCCCCGGACGATCCCGAAAGACCGCCCGGAGCATACCGCTACCGGGGAACCCCCGTCAGGACTGGATAGCCGGTGTCGGTGGTGACCTTCGCCCGGATCTCCTTGATGGCGTCCTGCACGAAGCGGTGCGGGCGGACGATCTCGTACCAGAAAATCGCCTTGCCCTCTTGCAGCCGCCACCTCAGCCGCACCGGAATCCGGTACGCTGGGCCGTTCTCGTGAATCGCAATACCGAGCACGAACTGCTCGGGGATTTCGAGCGTGCCCTTCTTCGCGATCCCCCGCACCTCCTCGTCATACTGAAATTGGATTTGGCCGTTGGTGAGGCGCACGCCCGAGGAGAACGTGACCTCCTTCTTGGCCTCCATGGTGAGCGCCACCTCCAGCAGCACCGCGCCCTCCGGCTCGACTACATCGGGAAGGTTCTCCTCCAGGAAGCGGGCGAAATCGATCTGCGTGAACTGCTTCCGGTTGCGATCCATCCAGGTCGTGAACTCCACCGAGCGGACGGGCTTGAACGACGCGATATGCTCGCACCAGGCCGGCGCTCCCGCGCTCTCGTGGTAGTCGATCACCGCATCGAAGGTCTCGCCCTCGTTGGCGAAGAACAGGCGCGTCGTGGGCTGCTGGGCGTAAGCCTTCACGTACTCGATGAACGAGACCGTGTCGTTCAGGGTGACGTGCTGGCGCACACGGAGCGGCTTGGGCAGGTACTTTTCGAGGTCCCGGATCTCCCAATTCTTCGGGACCACGGCGTACACGCCTTCATTGGTGGGGACCACGCTGCGCGGATCGCCAAGGGCGGCTCCGGCCTCAATCGCGGTCTGCATGTCTCCGAGGTGGTCGGAGTCGTTAGTCTGGGGCATGGCTTAAATCACCTCCTTGAGTTGTTTGGGCTGCTGGTCGAACTCGACCACGCGGAGCGGCAGCATCTGCTGCCGCGGATCGTTACGGACGAGCTGGTTGTCCTCGGTGGCGTAGAAGATCGTCATGCCGCGCTCCGGCTCCGGCAGTTTCGTCTTCACCTGCGACTCGATCAGCAGCACGTTGCTGGCGCCCTTGGAAGCGGGCGCCACCTTCAACGTGAGCGTCATCGTGCCGCTCTTCCCGGTCTGCCGCACCGCGGCCACGACCTTTTCCAGCGCGGCGGACAATTCCCCGATCGCCGCGCCGTTGTTGATCTGAACGATGGTTTCCTGAAACATCGGCTCTCCTTTACTCGGCTGCGTCCGCGGCCGTGCCGGTGTGGACACGTCCGGCGAACTGCTGGCACATATGGTGGAATTCGACCGCGCGCTGCTGTTCGTCGGGCGACAGGCGCCGCAGGAACTTCATGATGGCCCTCCCATACGGTTTGTGGGCCGCGTTCTCCGCCTTCTCCAGTTCGATCGCCACCAGCGCGCCGTAGTAAGGGATCCCCTGTGTGGTGAGCTTCACCAGAAACTGGCGCGCCGCTTTCACGCTGGTGGGCGGCAGGGAGACGACCTCGGGGAACATCGACTCGCCGCGCAGGAAAAACAACTGCTTCACCTGCTTGCAGGCCTGCCCCGCGCCGTCCTGCGCCGATTCCCACTTGGCCAGCGGACAGGCCTTGCACTCGCCGCCAGGCGTGCCCTGGCCGGTGATGCCGTCCGTCGAGGAGCAGTTGGGCGGCACGTTCCCGGCGTCCTTGGAGGCGTAGTACACCCGCGCATCGCGCGAAAAGACGATGACGCCTTCGATCTTGGGGGCAGTTTCGTCGCCCTCCAGGCTGGGGATGAGCCAGAGCGCCGCTCCGCTCATCACCTTGATTCGCGGCAGGTCGAATTCCGAGACCGTCCCGCCGGCGATGTTGATGGCGAACGCCTCCTGGACCGCCGCCGCTTCTTCTTGTGGTATGGATAGCGCCTTGGGCGCCGTGACTTTTACAAGTTCCTGTGACAATTGATTCTCCTTTTCATGCCTTCCGGGTGCTGAGTTTGTGAACGAACGAGAGCTTGAGCGTCTTCCCGAGAGGATCGGGAAGCGCCGCGCGCACGTCCTCTGCGTCGTACATGCGTTCTTCTTTCTTGAAGCGTGCCGCGACCTCGCGAGCCACCTCGCGAACGTAGGCGCTGAGCGAATTGCTGTTGTAGTTTTCGGCCACGTACTGGCCCAACTCGGACAGCTTCAATGCGTCGGCCACTTCCTGGCGGTCGTTGACCGGGCTGGTGTAAATCTCCTGCACCAGCCAGATCGTGAGGCCATCGACGCGGACACTGGGGTCCTCGCCTAGCTCGATGAACTGCGGGATCAACGCCTGTTCCAGATCGTCGATTTGCTGCTTTACCTGCTTCAGTTCGGCGTCCAGATCGCGCTTCCGCTTCTCCAGACACACGAATCCCTTTAGCTGTTCCTGGTCCATTGCTTTCGTGCTCCTTGGCTGCTGTTTAGCTGGTGATTTCCGCGAGGATCGACTCGATGATCTCGGCGCGCTTTTCGAGGGCGCGCATGATCTTCACATCCACCGTGTTCCTCGCGATCAGGTGGATGTGTTCTACGGGGTTGGTCTGGCCGGGGCGATGGGTCCGCGAACGTGCTTGTAAGTACTTGCCCAACGAATACCCGACCGAGTAGAAAATGCTGTAGCGGGCGCGCGTGAAATCCACGCCTTCGCCGCCGGCTTGGATCTGGACGGCCAGCACCTGCGCCGCGCCATCCTGCCACTGTTTCAATTCATCGCGGCGCCCGGAGAGTTCCAGGGTCTGGTAACGGCCCTTGGCTCTGTCCTCCTCCGTGAGGCCGGCATGCAATGCCTTGCAGCTTTCATGGACCGCATCCAGATCGAGATGGAACCAGCAGAAGACCACAACCGGCTCGCCGGGCCCGATGTCCTCTAGCGTGTCCGCCAGGAGCTTCTGTTTGGCGGTGTCGATGCGATGATCGACACCGTCGTCGGTCTTCGCAATGCCGTTGGCCACCTGCTGAAGTCTTAAGATCTTCACCATGGCGTTGGCGGCGGTCACCACGCCATCGCGCACCTGGGCCACGAAGTCCTCCTCGATATCCTTATAAATGCGGCGTGCTTCGCTGCCCAGATCGCAGTGATACGTAACATCCGTCTCGGGCGGGAGGTCGAGAACCTCTTTACCGACCCGGTACGTGACCCGGCTCATCAGACGCTCGAGTTCGTCGAGCTTCTGGAAGTCGATGATCTGCTTGCGGAGGTAGCCGCCCATCACGGCGTACTTTTGCCGGAACGCCGCGAACGATGGCCCAAAGATGGTGATATCCGCAAAGCGCATCGGGGCGAAGATGTCCATCGGGCCGTGCGGCATGGGAGTGCCGGTGAGCAGCACGCGGTGCAGCGCCTTGGTCCGGAGCCGCTTGAAAAACATGCTGGCCTTTCCGCCGGGAGCCTTAATGCGGTGCGCCTCGTCAGCGATCACCAGATCCCACCGCTGTTTCTCAGCCCAGGCCGCGAACGGTTCGCGCCACGCGGAATCGTAGTTGATCACAACTACGAACGGGACGTCACGCGCCTCGGCCAGGCGCAGCTTGTCCTGGGCCAGTTCCATCTTCTTGGCGACGCTGCCGGCGTCCGCGTCGAGCGGTACAACGACCAGATCAATGGCGACGTGGCGGTCAAACTGAGTGAGCCACACCGGGACGACGCGCAACGGGCAACAGATCAGCACCCGCCTGGCAGCCAGACCAAGGATCAGCATGAGCGCCACTAGGGATTTACCAATGCCCATGCCGCATGCCAGCAGAATTCCGTGCAGCCCCTGGGCGAAGTGATCGAGGCAGAACTTGTAGGCGGCGCGCTGGTGCCGCCAGGGTTGCGTCCGCAGGCCGGCAGGCAGTTCGACGACAACTTCCGGTTGCTCGGGCGGGGACAGAGGCATCACGTCGGGTGCGGGCACCGGCATGGTGCCAGGCACTGGGGGCTTGAGCGGGATGACGCTGCCGGGAGTGCCTTCGCCCGCGACCGGAGCGGCCGCCTGCTCACGGCCGAGCTTGGTTGTGACGCTAGTGGAGAGGATCAGCTTGAAACGGTCGGACTCGGCCACGCTGCGGAGTTTCTTGCGGAGTAGCGTGGCCATCGCGGCCGTCGCGGGGAATGACCACGCCTTGCGCGCGGTGTCCCACCTGGCGCCTGGAATCTGGCAACAGGCCATCAGGTCCCCGAAGGAAGAGCGAACAATGATCTTGCCGGCGTCCACGTCGGCGGTGCTCGGAAGCGCGTTCATCGCTGGCTACTCCCATCACCGTTCTTGCTCGCCTGCAGACTCGCCTCGACCATCGCGATGACACGGGAAACCGGCGAGGACCGGATGCGCCCATTCAGGACAGCGTAAACAGTGGATCGCGAGCGACCGGAGAGCCTGACGACCTCGGTGACCAGCGGTCCAAACTGCCTGTTTTTTGGTCGCCGTGTTCGACCCGTTCCGTTTCCAGGTGTCATGCTTCTGTAATCCTGGGGCCAGATGGATTTTGCGTCAATGAGCGCGGTTCGCGCGCGCGTTTTATACACAGTCCAATTAGCTGAGGGGAAGGATCAAAAATAAATGCAGGGCTGGACTTTTGCAGCTACACAATTTCGCGCCTGCAATTATGCAGAAAATGCGGAGCGTTTCTTCTGAGGGAGTTGGAAAGGATAAATGGAGCTAGAAATCCGAGTTCCCGTTGGCGGGATCGGGCACAGGAGATTTTTGCACAGGTTACCCGAATCACATGAACAGCCAGGACGGGCCGATCCTGTCGCGGCCGCTGGATCACTGGCGGGCAGCGTCTGTTGAAATCACGCCGAATGAAAACTTGGATCTTTCCGCAGAATTGCCTTGATCGTTGTCGGCTTCAGAGTGATGAATGGTCGTGCAAGGAGACAAGCAGATGGCACGGACCACGAAGCAGACCAAGCCGCCGGTGACGCCCGGATTTGCAATCGAGATAAAGGACGACACCGAGGTGGGGTTGGCGATCCTGGTCGCCGAGTTTGGCGACGGCAACTACCAGCCGGTGGGGGTGGTGGTGAGCATCAACGAGGCGCGCGAGATCGCCGACAGCGACATGCGTGGACGGATGCGCGACCTCGAGCGCGGCAAGACGCCGGCCTGCCCCGAACGCTACCTGGTTTGGGCTCAGGGACTGGAAGGCGAGTACATCACCGCCGCCACGATCCAGCCGTAAACGCCCTGGCGCCCCCAAGAAAGCTGAACAAATAGCTTGCTTGGGGGGCGCGCCAGAGTGATGAATGTGAACGCATCAGGACAAGCAGAGACGGAAAACGGAGACTCAGATGATTTATACGATCGATACCGACAACAACATCACCGCCCACGACGCGCCGCCCGCCGCGCAGGACAACGTGGTCGCGTTCGCGACCGAAAAGGAGTTCACCAAGGCCACCGCCGAATGGCCTATCGCCCGGTTCCCCGAAGTCTGGAACGCCATCGCCGGCGCGCCGCCCTTCGGCGACCTGAAACCGGTCAAGAAGTTCACGGACCGCAAGACGGCTGGCAGTCGGATCTGGAAAGCCATCCAGGTGCTCGGAGAGGAACTGCTGCGCACCAGCATCCGCGACGCGGAAGCCAAGCTGAAGGCGGCCCGGACCGCGCCCACACCGGCTCCCCAGGCGGCCCCTAAGCCCGCGAAGAAGGCCAAGGGGAATAAGGCTGCCAAGGCCGCAGCAGACGCGCCCACGCCAGCCCCGGACGCCAGCACGCCGCGGCTGCCACGCGAGTTCAGCAAGAAGGCGATTGTGCGCGACCTACTGATCCGCACCGGCGGCGCCACACTGCAGGAGATTATGGCTGCCACAGGCTGGCAGAAGCACACGGTCCGCGGGTTCATCTCGACGCTGCCTAAGAAGACCGGGATCGCGATCACCAGCACCCGGCGCGAGAGCGACCAGGCGCGGGTCTACGAAGCCGCGAAGTAGGATCGGCAGCAAGGCAGCCGCCGGGAGCGATCCTGGCGGCTTTTGCCGTTCTGGGCGGTTCAATTGGGAGACGCATGACGTGGTCCGGAGCGCCGATCGGCGCGAAAGCTTTGGTTCTCCGCAGCGATACGTATCTGAACTCTGCGGTGTGCCGTCGGTAAACCCTTGGCGACTAGGAAGGATCTATCTGGGCGAGCGCCGATTGCAGAAACTTCGAGACGGCATCTCACTGTTGACATGTTATTTATGACATGTCAAAATATGAGTATGCCTATTTGCAATCACCCTGATCACAGCCAACTGCCGGATCTCAGCACACTTACCCCGGACCCCAATCAATTTCGCGACCTTTATGAATCGGAGCGGGGGGAAGCAATCTGGAAATTCCTGATTCGCCCCGACAATGTCGTCCGCATGCAAACTGCGACGGACCTCGGCCTCGCTGCCGTCGAGCCGCTCGGCAGAGGTCTATTGGCCGAGTTCGGTATCGAAGTGGCGGAGGACCGGATAAAACAGTTCATCGGCCATGCAACGCGCCAAGTCATGGAGGCATTGGGCTATTTTCTGGATAGGCAAGGAATGAGAATTACCGGTGAAAACATGTTCGCGAGCGCTAGCCGTTACCGTTCCCGAGCTCAAAAGACCATGGTCATCTCGCCGGAGAGCAGGCAGAAGTGGATGGAAACGACGGCAAACAGCCCCTTCAACAAATGGTTGAACGCGCAAGTACGCAAGCCTAACGGCGGCCTTGATCGTGACAAACTGACCGAGGTTGCCGCGCAGTGGGGCGTCGAGGATAGGTACAAGGACTTGAACCCAGGGCAAGCCCGAATGAGCATCGGTATCAAACTCCGAGCGATTGTCCCCCCTAAGGTTTACATGCCCAAAACAGACGCCAGCGAAAGCCCTGAGACCTGTGGAGAACCACAGCCCGCTTAGCGCTGGGTGTCGCACCGGACTGTGATGCTCGTGTCCCTTGAGCATAGCTGCAGCCTGCGTTTGCCTTCCCCAGTTCGTCGCCCAAAAACCACGAGCTGAGATTACATTAACCGTCCATTTCAATAGTTCGCTGGTCTCGCAATCGGGCTACGGAAACTGGCGCTTACGCTGGATCAGCCTGGCGGCGCTCGTGGAGGAGGCGCCTGAGATCTTCCTACTCATCCGGGCGGATGGGGAGGAATGGGACATGCACATATGCGCCCAGCCGGGGCGAACTAGGATACACTCCCGGAGGCAGCATCCGCTTCAGTTCGGAATACCAGTCCACTTCGCCGGAACGGTGCAAATCTCTGAAAGAATCGAACTATGAACGAAAACGTAACGGAACAGAACTGGCCCATCTATAGAGCGCGAGTACACCGGCAGATGACGGCGGTTGTTGTCCCCTTTATTGCTGCACTGTCCCGTACTCGCGGTGACCGGCGTGGCGAGTCAGTGGGTAGCGGTGTTTACTTGGAGCTGCAGCGCAGCAGGTTCGTCCTGACTTGTGAGCATGAGCTCACTCTGGGGTACAGCCATGATTATCACCTAATGCATCTGCCAAAGGCTGACGGCATCTACTTTCCGTTCCCGTGGCCGTGGACCGCATTTCCATGGCCCGTCGACTTGGGAATGACGTGCATCGACCCGCCGCTCTGGCCGGAGACTGACAGGTCAGCAGTGCCACTCGATTTGATCGCTGACCACTATGTTCCCACCGAACACGAGCTGTTGTTTGTCGCTGGGCACCCCGGCGACATGGCGACCTTCCAAGACATCCCAGGAGACGTGAAGCTGAAAAGCGATCGTGTCCTATACCTCGCACGGGAAGTTCCGCTTCCTGCGGGTTACGACCCAGCTAGTCACTTTGCGCTTGCCTACGACATGGAGAGGGCGCAGGCCACTGACGGCAGCAAACGAAAGCTTCCGCGCCCACCGGGCCTGAGCGGCTCGGGAATCTGGGACACCGGCTTTGCAGCGAGTGGGTACTCCGATGAATGGAATGCTAGCCGAGCTCGGTTGGTCGGGATTGCACAGCGTTGGGAGCCGGTCGAGGATTGTGTCATTGGCGTAAAAGCAGAGGCGCTACGCAACTTCCTGTTGGTAGGATTGAGGGGCCACGTTGCCAACGCACTCTGTAAAGGGCGAGGTGGAAATTGGCAGGACGGTGTCTCTGATGAAGACACTGCGTATGCCAAATCGACGGTCGTTGTTCTCGAGTGACGGAGCAGGACATGACGGAAGGTTGACGGCTCACGCACGAGGGCCCTGTTGAATCCTTCTACATGCCTGCAAGAGGGCGCTACCGGGATGTGCCCGAGAAATCAAGGTACTGATTACCCGCTCCTGACACCGTAGGGTTTACCACCCCCGGACCCGCTTGGCCTTGAAGTCTTAGCACTTGAGCGCCGCGGCCAAAACGAGGCTGCAAAGGCTAACCTCCGGAGAAATCCAGACGCGCGCTGTCGCTACGGTCCCTTCCCCACCCAGCCCTTAACGATCTCCCGCCCATGGATTATGATGGCCGTCAAAAGCGCCGACACCAGGGCGATCACCGCAGGCCGGATGAAGGGCATCAAGCGGCCCTCCCAACGCTCCTCCATCTCCGCCTCCGCCTTGTGTCCGATGACCAGGTTCCTCGCCTCCTGCAAGTTGTTTAGGATTGCCGTCTGAATCCCCCGGACCTCCACGCGGAGTACCTCGATGAGGGGACACGCTGCATCCCTGGCCGCCGCGCGGAGCTTCAGCGCCACCACCTCCGTTTCATGGCGCGCGATGGCCCCATTGAGACGGATCAAATGGTCGGTGACCGCCCGGAACTCCGTCGTCAGTTCTACCAACTGCACGAGCAAACTATCTCGTGCGTGGATCTGCTCGACGGAGATGTTGAGGCCACTCTCGGCGAGAGTGGTGATCGCTTGCAGGATTTCTTGTTGGCCACTGAGTAAATCGGTGCGTTTCAAAGAGGGACTCCTTAGTAGACGACTTTGACGGCTCCGGCCCCGTCCGTGTAAAACGCTCCGGCTGTCAAACCCGCGGTGAGCGCCGCGGCATTAGATGCATAGGTCACCAAGCCAACCACATGCAGCGGAGCCTTGGGGATAGCCGTACCGATTCCCAATTGATGGGCGGCCGTAAATCGCGCCGTTTCACCCCAGGCCCCGGCGTTCCGGTTCGTCACGACCAGATCGCCGGACGTTGCGCCTGGAGTGTGATCCGTGAAGACGCCGGTGAGCTTCACCTCGCCGAGCAAGTTGGCGTTGTCGGTCATGCTGGAAGCACTGTCGATGGTACACCACACGATATCAGCGAAATTGTTGTTCGTGGCGTTGTTGGTGTTGGCCAAGACCATTCGCGTCGACGGGTTAGTAGTGGCGCTAAAGGTTGCAGTGTCACCGGTGCTCAAGTGGAACAGGGCGGTGGGCGCGCTGGTCCCGATGCCGACCTTCCCCGTCCCCAGAATCGTGAACAGGCTCGTCCAAGTGCTGCCGCACGGCGGCATACGATAGATCGACCAATAGTCCGGTCCCCCGAGGACTGTGGCCCAGGACGATACCGTGACATCATCCTGCGTTGCGCCGCTTAGTGCGGAGTTGGTGCGAATCTGAAAGTTGTTCGCACTGTCGGAGAGCCCAAAGCGTAGCTTGGCAGTGGCGACCTGTGATACAGTCAGACCGCCAGTCGCCGTTATCGTTCCGACCACAGACAGCGCCGTGCCAGGTGTCGTCGTTCCGATGCCTACATTGCCGGCACTGGTGATTCTCATCTTTTCGGAGGTAACCAACCCGGCGGTCGTATAGAACGTTAGCGCTCCGGAATGGTCGCTGGTCGTCCACGCCCCCTCGCTCGCGGCCTGGATCACAGAGGAGTTGCCAAAGGCCGCCCCGTCGTAGCCCTGAAATTGGATGGAGTCCAGATTTCGCACGGCGTCAATCGTGGTGGGTAAAGCGATGGTGCCACGGGCACGTCGCAGCACCACGCTGGACGACACCCCCGCTCCGTTATCGTAAGTGGTGGCTTGCAAGGTACTGCCCGTGCCGTTGTTGGTCACCACCTCAAAAGGCGCCGCCGGACTTGTAGTGCCGATGCCCACGTAGCCCGTCGTCCCATCGATCCACATGCGTTGCAGGGAGTTGGTGCCCAGGATCAGCGGTGTCGCGTACCGCGTCCCCACAATCAGCCCGTTGCCGCTGCCATCGACGCCGAACTCTCCCCAGCCACCCAGCGTCACTCCAAAACGAGCGACGGTCCTTGCCGAACCGTGCGCCAGCAGGTAGGCGTTTCCCCAATTTCCGGTAGCCTCCAGCACGGAAGCAGCGGTTACGTCGGTGGCGTCAAGGTTCTGTACCGTTATGGAACTCACTTGGTTGCCGGTCTGCACAACGGAGAATCCGGCGGTCAGGGTTCCGAGGCTGGTAATCGGATCGCTGCCGGCTCCGGCGTGCGAAGCCGCGTGGCTCGCCGGCGTGAAGGTCGACGGCACGCTGGTGAGCCGCGCCCATGGCACCGACCCCGCCGACAGCGTGCCTACGGTGGTGATGTTGCTGGTCCCGGCCCAGGTGGAGAGCGCCGTGTTTTCCACCGCCGACAAACCCACCTTGGTCTTACTGATTGAGAGCCAACTGGGATCACTGTAGGAGCCGCTGGTGTATACGCCGGAACTGACCGTGGCGGCGTTGCCCGAGATGCTGATGGAATAGGTGCCGGTGTTGACGATGCCGCTGTAGTCGCCCGCCGACAGGCCGGAAATCGGAATGCTGGTCAGACCGGCCCCAGAGCCGCTGAACTGCGTGGCGGTCACCGTGCCGTTCACGTCCAACATGGTCGCCGGCGCTACCCTGCCGATCCCCACATAACCGCTTTGATCCACGGTCATGCGTTCGTACTTGACTACCGCGCCATTGGGCGTCGTCCAGACGGCGAAGCGACACCCTTGCGCCGTGTCCGTCCAGTCCTCTGTGGCGGTGGCGAGGACATTGACGCGCCCGTTGGCTCCGTACCCGGTGGTGCCATAGCCGTAAGCGCTCCAGCCGCCCACGTTGTGCGCCGACAGGATCGCAGTCGGGGCGGCTGCCGTACCATTAGCGCGCCGGGTGGTGAACAGCGGTTCGCCGTTGAACGCATCCAACAATACGCGCGGGTTGATCGTGTTCAGAGTGGGGGAGTCGATGCCCACGAACTGTGCCACGACCGAGCCGGCCACGCCACTGTACGCGGGCGGTGTCGCGGCGTTGTTGTTGACCAGTAACGTGGCCTGTACGTCGAGGGCGCTGGTGATGGCCGCCCCGGGCACGTAGTAGTCCGTCCCCGGCGTGGCAATCGCCGCCGTATTAAGCGCAGTCCGCTTGAGGATCCCGTTCGCGCCAGGGTCCGAAAGCGCCGAGGTCACGCCTCCCACAATCGACCAGCCCGCCCCGTTGTAGAACTTCAACTTGGCGTCGGTCGTATCGTAGACGAACGAACCGGCAGACGGCACGGAGGGAAGCGCTGCGGGCGTGAACCGCATCAGCGACAGGCCCACCAACGGGTTGTTGGCCGCGTCCACGGTTCCGCCCCACGTCCGGACATCCAGCCCGAGGTTCGAGAAATCGTTTCCGCTGGGCGATTGGCCGTCCAGCCAATTCGTTCGTGTCAACCACATAGCATCACCCTCCACCCTGCCTGTCAGTTATTCCGCGCGGGCCGGCGCCGCGCGAATGTAGCTCTCGCCCGCGTCTTCCCAGACCCCGAAGTTGGCGAAGTCCTCCAACTTGAAGCCCGCGTCTTCGATCAAAGCGGCCAGATAGCCCTGGTTGGTCCCGGCGATTGCCTGGAGAGCCTGCTTGGCCTGTCTCAGACGTTCCTCCGCAGCCTGGACCACCGCGTGCGCGGCGTTGGCCTGTTCGATGCCGATGCGCAGGGCAGCAGCCGTGCGCTTGGATACCTTGATCATGTTTGGTGCCGGCGCCGTCGTGGACGTGGGTACCATCTCGATAGCTTCCTTCATCGGTTCTCGGGCTCCTTTGAGTTTGATTGTGGGTTGGCTCACGGCTTACGCAACTTCCAGATGGACGACGCAGACCGGATTGCCACTGATAGCCTCCGCGCCGGGGTTGGCCGTTTCCGCGTGGGTCATGGCGTCCCGCACCTTGCCGTCGATGAGGACATTGACCACCTTCAAGGTGCCGTCCGTGGCTCGTAGCGTAATCGAAAATACCTGTTTCATGCGGTCTCCCTTTTTCGTTGTTTGATGACTGCAGTTGTGGGTTTGAGCTGGCTCTTGAGGTCGTCGAGCCAGTCCAGATCGGCGATCTGAAATCCTCCCCAGGACTCCAGTTCCGCCAGCAGGACCTGCGCCTGGCTGTCCTCGAGGCGGATCTGCTTTCCGTTCGAGCCCTCCGGGGCTGAAACGATGACGCGGCCGGCGCCGGCATCGACCCGCTGGATAGTAGCGAGTTCCGGTTCCGTGAAGCGGACCTGTTGGAACACGGCCTGGAGGGCGGAAATCTTGCCAAGCGGCCCGACGGCGTTGCCGAGGATGTCAGCCAGCTTGGCGCGCGTAACGAATGTAAGATCGAGTGTTTTCATAAGAAGGTCTACGTGTAGTTAGTCAAGACTCCGAACTTGTAGGTCAGATACCCAGAACCACCACCCGGCTTGGCGTAGTTGATCAGCGCAGTTTGCCCTGCATCTCCCATGGTCGTCACGTTGATGCCGCCCTGGACCCACAAGCTGCCCGTCGTCACAATCGAACCGGAATTGACGCTCGTGTACGCCACTCCGGGGTTGCCCGAATGGAAGAGAAGGCCCGTGCCCACGTTGATCTGCGCCCCACCCCAGCCGGTGATGTTGGCCACCACCAGCGTCGTGGCGTTCAGGCGGTCGGCGGTGATGGTACCGAGCGCGATCTGGCTCGCGGTGATGGTGAGATTGGCGATCTGCGTCGCGGTGATCGTCAGGTTGCCGATGTTGGTGCCTGAGATGGACGCCGTCCAGATGTTGGCTCCGGTGATGGTGCTGGAGGCGATGTTACCTCCGGTGATCGTGGCGGATGCTATGTTACTTCCGCTGATCGTACCGGAACTGATGTTGCTTCCGCTGATGGTGCCAGAGGCGATAGAGCTCCCCGTGATCGTGGCGGAGGCGATGTTGGTTCCGGTGATCGTGCCGCCGAGAATATTGGTCCCGGTGATGGTCGCG
>QGNH01001478.1_pt1 | contig 22954 bp, 19 predicted proteins | sample 1735481 | NCBI WGS metagenome assembly QGNH01 (sample SAMN09239004, study PRJNA386568) | Viral metagenome, whole genome shotgun sequencing project.
GTGTCCCCTCCTCGAATTTTTATGGGAATATGCCAATCCTCCAATAGTGTAATCTACTGAGGTAAATGGATACAAATTCAATTATTGGCTACGTTTTTGACGGCAGCTATGGATTCGAGGTAACGGGTGTTACGGGTTCTCCTGTATATTTTCAATCTGGAAATGTTCTAGTTGACAGCGGAAGACTGATTAGTGGTTATGGTATAAATGAACAAATTATTTCTGGTCTATCCGCAACCCCTTCCAATATTTCCGGCTATATATTTTACAATGTAAATGTCCCGATTACGAGTTCTTGTCAGGGTATCGGATCAGATGCAAATACTTGGTTTTTGGGTCAAAACTATTATAACGGATTCCACCAAGCGGGCTACTTTTCCCCACCATTTGGAGAAAATCTTTCTGTATATTTGTCAAACGAAGATGGGTATGCCGTTCTCGCCGAAAATGGAAGCTGCAACTCCCTTACAGTACAGGAGTATAACGACCTCTTCGGAATAGTAACCCAGTTGGACCCAGCTATAGATTCTTCTTCAGATTCAGCGACTGCATTTATTAATTCACCCGCGATAGGATGCCCCCAAGATGTCAGTGTCACGTTTTACTGGCATGAAAAACAACTCAAGATTATTGCGGGAACAGCAGCAGCAATCACAGCAAATACGTTTTATAACGACGCCCCAATCCCAAATTCACTTGACAACTTTAATGTAAAGACAGCGTTTCGTTATTCTTATACTTCTTCCGGGACGGATATTCTTATTCCAAATGGTGATGGCACATCATACAGTCAAGTAATGAATATCGTCCAGTACGAAAGCGGAAAGCCCTTACCAAATTATATTACCACTCAAGGTAGTAGCATTATTAACAATTCAGTATGCCCTGGAATTATGGCTGAAGGCTCGTTAGAAAATTCTGACCAATTTACAGAAAGCCAACTTCTTGACAATCCTGACGACATCAATTCACAACAATTAGGGGCCTTCGACCCCGACAATTGGTGGCACCTATGGCACCACCTCTATAAAGAGAACAGTAACGGCTTCCCGTTTGAAAATAATTATACCAATTTGGGAAATGACGAGGGGGTGGCTGGCACCACAAATCAAACCAATGTTGGCACAGAACTTTTTGAAGCCGAACTCTCCTATTCAGACGAATACTGGAACCGTAGGCAATGTAGTGAGGCAATCAACTATTTGCCCCACACTTTTGGCGGAGCAATTTATGCATGCGCCTCATACTATTTCGATGTGCCGTATTACGCTGCCATTAAAAAGTTTGGCTTTTACGGCACCCGTTTTCTAAATGGTTGTGTCAGCCTCGACATGGAATATCCTCAAAGTGGTCAAACAGACACTCAAGACCTAGATTTGCCGTGGACTGGCTATTCTTATCCTGCGGGTGATGAACCCGAACCCGATTTGGGAACCAATAATAGTTTCGCGTCCTACACCAACCTGCTCAGGGTCGCAGCGGCAGAAGAATCCCAGACTGATTTCTATGCACTCAATAAAATACTCTTTCTATGGGCTAACTCTGGCTTAATAACAGGCTCTACTCAATATCAATCACTTACAGGAAATTCAGGTTTTTTGGCTCAATACAATAACATGTTCAGCCAATATAATTCGGCCTTTCCAAATGGAACAGGAGACTTATTAAATTTAAACAATAGTCTCTTTACAAGTGGTTCTGTCTTTTACAATACTGGGGCGACCTACGATTTCTTATCCAACAATAATTCCTACAAAACTTATAAACCCAATATCTTAAAAACATTCACTGGCTCTAATGATTTAGTGAATTGGGAGTTTATTGAATCTAACTATGGGGTAGCGGTCTTACAATCTTTGGGCAATGTGAATTCTGGATTTTATTATCAACTTGATACACAAAAACAACAAAGACTTCAAACAAGGTATTTGGAAAATTATGTTAATGGCAACCCAATTGATTTATATCCTACTAACAAAATTTATTTTGCCTATGATTCTGCTTCTGGATTTATAAACGGAAGCGGATGGGGTAAGGCTCCATTTGGCGGTTATGGCGCGAATGCTACTTTCAATGATACCGGACTTGCCAGAAGATTCTTTTTGGGTGCTTATGGAGATGGAGAAGATGTTTCTACTTTTGAAAATTTTGTAAATACGTCCGCAAATATCAACATAAGTGGATCTTCGTTTTATCCAGGGTATTTCAACTCGAATATTGGAGTGGAGTTGCCTATACCGTCTTACACGCCAATTATTTCTGGTTATGCTAATAGTGGGAACGGCGACAGTCCAATTAGCGGAAATTGGTTTGCTATAGGATACAATGGAATTGGTGAACTAAACGCTAATTTTTCTTGCTTTACCCCTATATTCGTCCAACAGCCATTTAATAGAACCTATTGTAAAATCGGCCAATCTCCTACTTTCAGAGCTTTCGCCGTAGATTATCATACTATCCCCGAAGATAAAATTAATATCCGTTATCCCGAAATTGTCTATTGGACTACTAAATTAAAAATGGTTGATTCTAATTACAACAACCTATATCCATTGTCATATAAATGGTATAGGATTCTCAAATCCAATTGTGTAGGAACGATTCCTGATAGTGGATTCCAAAACTTTCTTTTAAACCCAGATTTTACATTATTAGAACCTTCAAATCCTACTGGTAATTGGTGCGCGTTAGAGGGTGATGGCCAGTATTGTACTTTAATTCATCCCAACCAATGTGTTCCAATTTTTTCGGAGAATGGCGCGTGGTCTTATGAATATGCCAATACCCCCGCATACGGCACCGCCAAACAGAATAATTTCTACATGACATTCAAACAAGGGGCAATAAAAGGAGACGAAGAATTTGACGGTGATGACGATTATTATTACTTCTGCATGGCTAGGGGAAGATTTGGCATTAGAATCAGCGAGCCTTCTGAATTGTTCATAGAAGACTGGTTATCCTTTGATATTACTATGCAAAACGGAGGTAATATTATTATACCCCCTCCATCCATCGAATTTCAAGGTAATTTAACTGGGATACCACAAACAATAGTATGTGATGCCGAGAGTTTATTACCCTACGGAGGTTTTCAAAGAAGTAATGATTTTATTCCAGAAGACGTAATCAAAGAAAAACTACCACCGCCGAATGCCGGGTTTGGTGACGTTTATTCCTATACTTTCGTCGGTATGTGGGGTTATGGCGGGGCAACACAAACATACAGCCCCGGCACTTTAAATGATACTGTGGGATTGCAGGAAACATGGGGAAGACTTTTACATTATGGGAATTTAATTCAATATTTTACTAATCTTACTCAAACGCAAGGAGATTTTTTATATGGGACAAATCATTTACCAACCTGTGTTTCTGGCTCTCAAGGATATGGTATGCCGGTTGGACAGGCAGGCATCAAAGTGGCAATTGATGGCTTGGTCCATTTATCCAATATTTTAAACCCGGTAACTACTACAAGCGAAAGCTATGGCACTCTTTGGGGTAATTTAGACAATGCGGGAGAACTTTATACCCCGGCATTTTCTCCATCGGAGGACGGGCAATGGCAATTCGGCACTAATTTAGGGACTATCCATAATTTTGGATGGAATAGCAATACGGTATCTCCCGAAGAATCAGCCTACGATATTATACAAAATGGAGATTTAGGATGTATCCCTTCTCCAAATTTAACGGTTTCACAATTATCACAACTTAAACAATCTCTTTTAAAAGATGGAGTCTTAGGAGGCTCAAACTGTGGCTGGAATAAATATGGCCTTGGTATGAACATGCTATATTGGGTGGAGGGTAATGGGTCATTTTATTTATATTGTGACCAACTCAAAAAGAAAAATGTAGCCAATTTAAATTACATAGGCCCTGGATTAAGAGCAGCTAATAGTTCTATACAATATTTTTGGATGGGTAAACCAAGTAATTCCTACTTGGATAGGTATCCTCTCTTTGGCCCCTATGCTTATGAATGGAAGGTGAGAAAACAAAATAGAGACAGAAATGGTAATGGTTTTTCAGAAGGATTTTATTCTTATGGATGGAATACAAATTATACCCAAATGTATGATGCCCCGGCTATTTATGGTCTTTTTATCAAGTATCAAAACCGTTCTGACGCTTCAACATTGGCCACAATAGCTTCTGGCAGAAATTATATCATGTCAAACTATAATGTCAATTTACAAAATCTGAAAACTACCAGTTTTGGATTTATCCCAGATAACGGCCAAGAGGGGATGTTATATGGTAATATTTTTCTAGGAGAACTAAATCAAAATTATCCTGCAAATTTATATGTCCAAGCCGGGGAAGCAAATGCTGCCGTCCAAAAAACAGAATTATATGGGTGTAGTGATGAAGATTTGTTAAAGGGAAATTGTTTTGACCCATGTTTGAGTATGAGATACCAGTTTGGATTTTTGCCTGGAGGAAAAAAACAACTATTTACTACGGGTTCTCCACAGGGAAGTTATAATTTGGTGCCGAATAATTTAGTAGTAGATGGGGAACCTTCCTATCAAACGGCGACTGGTGGTGGGGATGTTCGTTTTAGGGGGACTTTCGGGACTCCTCATTATCAGTATTTGTTGTCGGGTTTATCTCACGCCGGATATACTGTAGTTTCTCAGGAATTAAATGGTTTTTCCCCCTGTTTTGATGGCGGGGGCGATCATTGTAATTATATTACCCCCGTTCTTAATTTAGGAACGTCCATGTATTTGGAACGAAGTATTCCGGGTTTCGTGAATAATGCGATTTTAGCAAGTAACTCGGTAAATTTATAATATTAAGATGAGTTTAATTAGTCAAATTTATGGTTTAGCAAATTCCGTGGCTTATATTCGTTGCGGGGGTTCTGGAATTAATACCCAATTGGTATTACAATCTCTTTCTTCTGGATTCGGGGTTGATACTGGTAATAATGGCGCGTATGTTTATAACATGTTTATTACTAACACGGGTACGGGGGTGTTTTTTAATTACGGATTCGATAACCACTCGTTATATTATACGTCTCTTGAATCTTCTGTGCCCATGGACGGATATTCTCAAATAGGAACCGCCGCTATTATTTATGCGTATGCTACTTTTCCGAATATCAGTGAATCTACTATAGCAGAATATATAAATGTTTATTGCCAAAACACACAAAATTACTTTGGGGGGGTGGGATATAATATTGATTCTAGTGGCATAGATTACATTTTATCACAATTTTCCTTATCAGGTATTAATGCCCAAATTACAGGTGCTCCTACCACTATTCCTTCCCAAGCCATCAACTATAATTGGTATAATGCCGCACCTCTTTTTTTGAATCCAGATTTAAGTGAAACCATAATTAGAGATGTGGAAAATCAATATTACTATCTTTCTGGACAATTAATTTATCAAGGACTACCCACGGGCTTACAACCATGTATTAAATATAATTCAACCATTCATACTTCAAGTGGTGACATATCTGTTTCTGTAATACAAAACACACCATGTTATGATAAATCATCTTACATAGGACCAGTTTCCGGCATACAATTTTTCAGAGAATTTACCGATGGACCAGGTTCTTCTGGATATTTTGACACCGCCATGATAAATGAATATACAGCTTTTGACGAAACTGTTTTGTCTCCGATGGACTATTCTTCAAATGATATATTGTTATATTCCAATCAAATAGATTCTAGTGGTAATTATATTTTGATTTATTCCGGGGTACAAATAGATGTACCGGGATTTTTTAATCCAGATAATGAATATGGCTATGGTCACACTAATTTTTTAGCTCCAGGAGAAGCCGGTTGTGCGTGGGATAGCGCTAATTATTTTGATGATGGCGTCCCTTTTATGAGGATGCACGAAGGAGATAATCATCCTAAACTATATTGGAATAATGATTGTTTGTCATATAACGAAGATGGAAGTTGTGCCCAATGTACGGGAACCGGACAATATTACAACTGGACGGGATGGAAATTTGCCCCATTTGAACTTAATGGTTCGTGGGCTAAAAGTTTTTCGCCTATTAAAACTAATCCCCAAATAGATACCGGACGAGTGTTAAAAAGAGCTTTAAGTACTGATAATTATTACATCGTCAATGAAGATGGTTCCCATTCTCCGATGACTTCATATCTAGGAATTACTGATGTGAATGGTGAATTATTTGTAAGTGGAAGTTATGTCGGGCCTCCTCAATTGGCGGGAAATGAAACATTGCCGGGATTTGTTTTTTGGGAGACTTTCGATAACACAAATTTTCCTGATTTTACCAATATAAATATTAGACCGGCATTTTTATCGGGAGAACAATATGTTATTTCTGACTTTTATTTGTTTACCGGACAAAACGCGACACATTATCCAGCAACTGACTCGACTAAAGCTAATATTGTTATTACTCAAACTATCCATTCTTCTGACGTAGGAAATTATGATGATATTTTTAAAAAATGTTTGGCGATGGGGGATAACTTCGGTAATACCGCGTCAGGTTCGTCAGACTTACAATCTAATGCTGGTTATCTATATACAGGATATTCATTCTTACAAAATGGTATAGAGATAGGTATCGCTCAATTACTTGATAATGCTGAAACTATCGGAGCGGGATATTCTACATTGAATTATATCAATGGCTACCAAAGTGGCGTTAGCAAGTTCTATCTATCAAATCAATATGGATATATTATTACTGGCGATGCTTCTAATGGTATAAACTATCTTGGACAATTAACCGCATATTCTTATTTCAGTAACGGCGTCTTGAGCGCGGTCAACACTGGATGGACTGGAATATTTGCTCCTATTCCTCCAACGGTTGCTTATGATTATTTGAATGTGTATGCCCCTATTTATGTCTCTCAAAACGTAGAAAACTATTTACCGAGATATTCTTCTGGACCATTTTTAACTTATCAGAATCAATTTTTATATCCCAATGCCCAATCAGTTGTCGAAATATATGACGCGAATTTTAATGGATTTCCTGTCAATGTGGCATATGCTCTTACTATTAAGGAGGAAACCGTAAGGGAAGTATTCGCTACCTCTGGTTTGGTCGGAGGATTAAATAATCACGTTATCATTCGAGCTAATTCCAATTCTCAACCATATAGTCTATCTACTACAATGGCTACTCCTTTTATACCTAATAGTAGCCTCTATACATATACTTATAATTGGTTACAAAATACTTCTTTGTATTCTGATATAGGTTCGTTTTTCTATAGTGCCAATTTTGGGACCGACTGTGTTAATCAGGACTATGTTCCATCTCTAGATGGCGGCCCATCTCCAGATTATTGTTCGCAGATGAATTTAAATAGTCATTTCTTTGGTACTAACAGTTCTCTATTCAATCAAGGGGTAAAATATACAGGCTATCTTGCTAGTAGAACAATTTCAGGTAAAATTGGCCAAACTTTAAGTAGTACGCCAATCTTAGATACTCAACCAGTCGGTGGTGGATTATATTGGGGATATAAAAGTAGTAAAATCAGCGGGGTTCTTACTTATGTACCTCCTATATTTGACTTATCTGAATATGCTTTAAACGTGACAAGCGGATTAAGTGGGGCGATGATAGGATCAATTGCGGGCCAATCTTCTCCAGCGTTTTCAAACAATGGTTTAGTAAGGTATGGAAGCTTATATGATACAAATGGTAATTATAATGGCAAGGATCCATTCTTTTATGAATATGTCGGTGGTAGAATCGGGATTGGTGCAGATACAGAAGGGGGATACCATGACAAAGGTGTTATCGGAGACGCTTGGTATCAAGCTGATGCTCAAGTATGGGGACAAAACTGGGGTATTTGTATTATTGATGGAAACTATAATTACATACCTTATCGTTACCCGCAAAACGATCAATATTTATCATTAGTTGCTTTAACTTCTACAGGTTTGGGAATTTATATCAGAGGGATGTCTTATTATCCTTATTATCTGAACTGGAAGTATCAGCCGTTCTTATCACCAATAGGTCCAATAGGAGCTACCATAATTTCTAAGGAATTAGGTAATTTTAATGGAGAATATTACTTTGACCTTGATTTGAAACAGGCATTTTACCCATTGAAAAACGCTAATTCAAGCGGCTTATATTCTTCTAGTGGATTAACACTGGGACCGTTCGACAGGGACGTGGAACTTTGTATTACTGGAAAAAATTCGATAGCTCCGTCTGGGACATTCATTATAGACGGAGAATTAATTACTAATCGTTATTCTTCTTGTGCCTTAAACTACGTTGAAACTTTTTATCCAAGTTCAAGTGTGACATTAGATCAGGCTGGTAGAGGATCTATAGTTTCTACGTTTAAAATCGTACCTTCTGGTCATGCCACTAACTTAAACATTTCTGGGGCTGGAATGATAGGACTTACAGGTGGTACAATTATAACGATTAGGCCACGAACTTGTTTCGGAGCGGTAGATTCAATTAGTATATCTCAACAGTCTCCTCTAATTTCTGGTGATTTAGGGATTATGAATAGTTTTAATTACATTACTAATGGAAGTGAAAATTTATTTACATTTTCTAATGATTCGAAATTTGAATCTCTAGTGGGTAGAACTCTTTCTATCACAACAACACCTAGGGAAGAAATTCTTTATCCTGAGCCTGGTGATGATTTTGATAGTATATTAAAGCCTACTTTTGATAAGTTTGGTAACAAGATATACAGCCAACAACATCCTACTTATTCCTATTGGAAAATTAAAACTCCAAGTGCTACTTTTACTGGGGTAAGAGAAACCACCAGGGTTTACATCAGTATTGATTCAATCTCCACGTCTCTAGGGCAAATTCCTTATCAGACATTTCAGACTATCATACCATCTGGCTCTTGTTTAGTAAGTGGAATATTTGCCTATACCGGCGAAGCAGAAAGCGCGGTAATTAGCGATGGTATCTATCTTTCTGGAGTTTCGGGGGCAAGTTCCCTATCAGGAATATTTACCCCCGTTTACATATCAGATACACTACAAAGATTACCAAGCGGTATTGAAGTTTTGCCAACCGGTAATATAATACCATCCCAAGTTTTGCCAGCACCCTCTTTATTGGAAGAGAGAAAAAATTTCTTCCAGATTACGGGTAATGATGAATATGTCCCTATTATTCCTTCTTATGCAAGCGGAGATTATTTTTATAACGCTTATTTGTGGCCTGCTTGGAGTGATTTGGCTCTTTTGAATCCAGAAGTAGTTTATGAACAAATGCCACCAGATGATGGGAACGTCTTTTTGGGGAGCTATTTGACGTTTAGTGCGTCTCAAGGGCAACCTATAGGCACCGGCTACAACCCAAACGAAAATGTTACTTATCAAGTAATTTCTCAGTATACTTTTTTGGATAGTACATCTACTAATGCCATTTACAATACAGGAACTTGTATATTTTCTGGAACAGCGGCACAAACCACCTTGACTAGCGGAAACCTTTCTGGAATTTTAGCGGTGGACGGGGAAAGTTTGAGTATGGCTATTAATTTAGGAGGTTAAATTACTTTTCATCTTTAAGGTCGGATAAGCGGTCGTAGATGCAATTCTGCTGGCTGGCGATTATGTCCGCAAAAAAAGTATCCCCCTCGACTTTGGTCCCACAGCAGATGACAATATCACCTTCTTCTGGTAATCCGTTATTTAAAGAACGACATTGTTCCATTTTATTAGTGAAAATCATTACTCGTATCACGCCGGTTTCATCCGAAATTTGGAATTTAGCATAGGCATTACCATTTTTTGACTTGCCGGTTTTAGGGGTTTCGTCCACGACGCCTATGAAATCTGCGCGAGATTTCTCCGGTAAAGCTAAAACATCCACTATGGGTTGTAGGGATTGTTTTTTATGTTTGAAAATGTCAATAAGACGTTTTCCGTTGGTGAAACCCGTGACTTTATTTTCATAAAACCATCGGGCGAAGTCTTGACTAATCTTGTTTTGGTTGTAAATTAGTTTATACTTTTCTGAATGTTTTTTGATAGTTTCAAAACGTGAAGGCTTTATGAGGGGTTTATTTTTCTCATCTTTGAGGGTTTCTACTAGGGATTTTATAGTTTTGCCTATATTATCTTCATAATTTTTGGCATAATTTGAGACATATTTCTTTTCCTTATCAGTTAGGATATTCCATAACTGAGATTCATAGACAAGAAGAACCCTATTGGTGGAAATGGAATCCAACGTCCCCGCCTGAATTAAGGCTGATAATGTCCCAATGTCCAGACCCGCTTCTTTGGCGCAAACGAAAAGTTCGAACTTGTTGGCATGTTCTCTTTTGAAATTGTTGAGCTTTTCGATAGTCTTGCCGCTAATTCCCTTGATGGAAGACAGGCCGAAACGAATATCTTTACCCTCGATGGAAAAGTCAATCCCGGACATAGTAAGGCTTGGAGAAAGGAGTTTTAGGCCAAAAGCCGACATTTCCTTGTGAATTTTGGAGATTTCGCCAATGGGGTCGGGTTCGTGCTTGGTCATCTTTAAGAGAGAGAGATAAAATTGAGTTGGATGATTAAATTTGAGCCAAACGGTTTGGGCAGACAAAGTTCCATAGGCCACAGCATGGCTATTAGAGACACAAATCCCATTGCAATAAAAATTATGATCTTGATTATCAACCTCTAAATCTATGGTGGGCACTATGTTTAAGGGTTTAATTGATTTAATTTTCGTTATTATCATAAAAATTATGTGTAATATACTATATACAAATCTTCAACCCCTTTGGGCGGCAGATAATCTCAAGAAGGGGTGCTCTATTCCGATATAATATCATAATTACCCTTAATTACTTCGTCAAATGTCCTTTTCTCTCCATCTACGCAAACAAATTTATGTTGAGAGGATACTCTAATCTTTTTACCATTGGCAAACGTCACTTCATAACACTTTTTGGCATTGTGATATATATTCTTAATTTTTACATAATGGTTTTTTTTATTTTGAAAGTCAAAAGCCAATATTCTATCGCCTACCACTAAATTATTTAGTTTAATTTCACCTTTCGTTTTATGAATAACAGTTTCTTCTTCATAAATACATTTATTAAAACTATAACTAGCAGAATCTAACATTAGTTGCCAAAAAAATTTGCCAGCAGATTCGATATTCCTTTCTTTGGCTCGGTCTATGATGATTTTTTCGAACTTCATCATCTCTTCCTTCTTTTTTTTACCGCAGCATTTTCGAACCAACTCAGCCTCATCGAGAGACAGGCCAAATACATCCCTACAACAACGCATGAGAGTTTCCTGGAAAATACAACAACCCCCGGTTTCAGCTAAAATCTTATCTAAAATGGGGGAGCCGCTATTCATTTCGATAATACCCGTATTAGTAAAAGTAGCGTATTTATCTACAAATTGTATAGCCCCTGGACGACCCAAACTAATCACGGCGGCAAGCTCTTGAAGATTCTTGGGTTTTACTTTTCGGATGACCTTAAAACCCGTTTCTGTTTCAATTTGAAATAAGCCATGTGGGTGCTTTAAATCTTGTAAATTTTGATAAATTAATACATCTTCTGTATTAATATCCTCTGGTTTAATACCTAACGATTTACAACAATCATCAACAACAGATACACTTCTTAAACCTAAAACATCTAATTTAATAGCAAACATTGCCGCCCAATTCATATCATAACTAGACACCATTTCTTTATCAGAAGTTAATTCCGTGGGACAACAATCTTCTAAATTATCAAAAGAAATTAAAACGCCCGAGGGATGTTGGCCTTTATTTTTTATCAAATCTTGTAATTTTAAGATAGTATCATAAACAAGAGCATTATCTAAACACCACCTTTTAAAATTTGGAGCTTCGTTATAAGCGATATTAATATCTTTTACAATACCATGCTCTTTTGGAATCATAGAAGTAATCTCACTCATGTCTTCTTCTGATTTCATACCTAGCACCTTCCCAACCTCTTTAATGGCTAATTTAGAAGAAAGAGTATTAAGAGTTAAAATTTTACAAGTTTTTTGGGGGTATTTATTTTCTATATATTTAAGCACTTCTCCCCTACGGTAGTAATCTACGTCAATATCACAATCAGGCAATAATTCTCCAAAAAGATATGTAATTCCATCAATAATTGTTTTTTTAGCTCTAATTTTAGAGATAAATCTTTCAAAGTAAAGGCCGTATTGAATAGAATTAATTTTAGTAACCCCGATTAAGAATAAGACAATCGAACCCGCGCTGCTTCCACGTCCAGCACCTACTGGTATTTTTTGTTCTTTGCAAAAGTTCATCACGTCCCACACCAAGAGTATATAATCAACAAATCCTAATTCATTCAAAATATCCAATTCGTACTTGATTCTAGCGGCGTATTCATCATATTCCTTGGACCCTTTCTTGAGATTCAGCGCAAGGAAGCCTTGTTTGCAAAGAGCGCGGAGAAAGTCAAAATTACTACAAGAAGGGTCTAATTTTAAAGCTTTTTTATCTTTTTCCTCTATGGAAATTGTCGGTAAACGAACGCCCTTTACGGGATTTTCTATGGGTGAAAATTGATTAGTAAAACTTAATGGAGACATAATTTATTTTTCCAACTTAGGAAAATATTTTAATTGTATTGGGTCAACCTTCCCATATCTAGCCGCCAAAATATTTACAATAAAATTAACAAGCATTTTATACTGGACCTCTCCTATATTATCTGTCCAATCTAATTGTAGGGTATAAATATCCTTTGGGTTGAGAGTGGGCAATGCCCCGGCAGAAATTTGTGATGCAACCGGAGTGCCATTTTCATCTTCCACCCAGATTTTTAATTTTAATTTATTATAATTCATAAGTTATTTTTCTAATTGATATTTCAAGTGATTCCAGACAAGTAGGTTAAGTTTTACATCCTGACTCGACCTATGCAGACTCTCATAATCAAAGTCTATTCCATACTCTTTTCCAAGGGCAGTGAGGTTGGTTTTGACGCCCTTAGTATGATCGTTGCTGTATGTCATTTGGTAGTCAAACCAGTTATCGCTTTCTGGCTTGTATGGTCGGCCTAATTTGATGCCTTGAGCGATAGCTTTGGTATCAATGATTTTATCGGTCAAAAAGTCCCACTTTTCACCCATGTATTCGGCGTAGCCTTTCAAGAGATAAATATCAAAACGTAAGATATTATGACATATAATGTGGTCCGCCCATTGTAGAATCGGCCAAAACTTGTGAAAGGCGGTATCGGGGTCAATGGCTTTGGAGTCAAATTCTTTCTGATTGAATTTGGTAACTCGTGCCGCGCCTTCGCCGATTTTAAATTTACAGTCTTCCCATTTCACCCAAACATCTACTTCTTCCAAGATAGTTTCCCCCTCGACTTTGAGGACGGAGACTTCCCAAGGTCTTGAGATTTGGAATGATAATGCCAAGCTCATAGTCTCAACGTCAATTATAGCTATTTTAGCTTTCTTGTCAAAACGTAGCCAATTATCCTCACTCATGTTTTATTGTTCTCCGTCAGCCAATGGTCATAACTAAATGTATCACTAGCAAAATGATTAATTTCAGGTTTTTCTATGGTAGTACGATTATGTATGCAACGAAAAGTCGCGTATGCTATAAAACTTAAACGGTCATAATAATATATACTCTGTGCCTCCACCGTCTCATACCCATTTTTCTCACAGTAGTCCAAAACTTTGGCGCGGAGATACGGGTCAAAGGGTAGTCCATTTTCTTCAAGGAAAAATATAGGTTGCATTCCAGAGAATACAGGAACATGGACGTTGCCTTCAAAACTATTCAAATGAAGAAAACTGTCATAAAAAGGCACGGCCAACAGCAGGCTATCATTCCACAGCCTCTTCAAATTGGGGAAGTCAATCACCGGATTGTAGTAAAAACCCTCTTTAGCCGCAAAACTCCAAAGACGGATGAGCGATTTGTAGCCTTCATTGTTTTTGGCAAAGATGATGTATTTTGCGCGAGATTTCAGACTCTTTTCGTCTTGATGGAGACAATCTTGGCAAATCTCAATTCTGAGTCCGAAGCAAAGTTTAATTTTATTGTCTCTACAGTTCTTCTCGGCTTCCAAAAATGACGACATATTATTTTCCACCAAACAAAGAGAATCTTGCTTGGAATTTAAAACCAAATCTATAATTGAGATAGGATATTTTTCAAGATTACCTACCGGCTTGCCCAAGGTAAGGACGCTCGATCCCAAAGAGTAGTGGCTACGATAGCAAGCGAGTTTTTGCATTTTCTTTATACTAACCTTATTTTCTACCTAAGTCAAGTTAAAAAACTTTAATTTATTTAATTAAAAATCCCACTCCTCTAAAACATTCTTATATTGTTTGACTACTTGGGTTATAGGGAGTTCTTTGATAACATTCTTGAACTTCGGACAGCCCTCATAGTAAACTTCTTCTATGATTTCTCCATCTTTAAGGATAATATCTTCCTTATTGGTATAGGATTTAATAATTTTGCCATCTTTTTTAACAATATAATAAGTACGACTCCATTTATAGCTACATACCCAATATGGTTCTAAATTTTTCTTTAAATGGCCTGGATATTTTCCATAACCACAAACGAGAGAGCCGCCGAAATGTCCATCCTCTGGATAACCTTGGTCGGCGGCAAAATTAAGCCATGCTGATTTTTCAGTAAATGAATCGAATTTTTTCTGACTTTCCGCAAGAAAATATTCAAATCCAGCTAAAACTTCATCAGTAAATTCCATCTCCATTACCGGTGATTCGGGGTATTGGAGGAACAAGAACCTAATCTTGGGATGATACTCTGGCCAGATCTTCTTACATGCCAAGCAGTAGCAGAGCGCCTGTATGTTTGACTCAGCATCTTCACCCGAATAGCGAAGTTTGCTTGACTTGTAATCTTGGATAAGGATTTCCTTTTCTTTTTCCTTCTTGGCTACCTTATCCATAGTGCCATACAGTCGGTAATATGGGTCTTCATTTTTTATCTTAAAACGATATTCGACACCCACGATTTCATAACCTTCAACGTAAAAATCTTCTTTACAACCCACGAGTATCATCTTATCTATCTTATCAAAAATTTCTTCCTCATTTGGCAGATTTTCTTTTTTCATTAACCTTCTCACCAGCCTCTCGGCGGAGCCAGTTCTTCTAAGAGTGTCGAAGAACATTATTTTATTGAAGATATGTTTATGACGGGGATTGATGAGACATTCAAAAAAGCTGTGAACCACGGATCCCTGAAGCGCACCTCTATTGTCAATTTGGGGCACTTTTTGAACATACTGTTGCCAATAGAGCCAAGAACAGGATTCAAACGACTTAATCGCGGAACTTCTTAAATAAGTTTCATCAGTCTGATAAAAAGAGGAATCTGTTTCAATTTTCATCGGGGGATAAAAGATAAAATATGTGCCACTACATCTACCGTCCAGCAATTTCCAAGGCATTTATATCGTTGGGAGTCTGAGATACAAGAAGTATAATTATCTTGAATTGTCTGTAATCTCTCACATTCTACTGGTGTTAAGGTACGCCACTTTGTCGGGTCATCTGTGCCACAGTCTATTTTCAGCCCATCCGCCGAGAGGACTGTTAGGGTTGGTGACTTGGATTTTGATGAATAAAGTCGGTCCAATTGTTTCGATTTTACCTTAGAAACTTGGGTGGGAATGTCTAAAATTTGGCTGACTAGAACGGGCTTATCTGAATGAATTTTATGGATCTTTCTATAATTTTTCTTTAAAACATCAAGACGGCTTTCGCCGGTCATAACGGTTTTGGAAGTGTAGTTGTTGGTAAGATAATATTTTGGGTCAACATTGGGTTCAAGAATGTCCTGTATAGTAGAGGAGTTTTTTTGATTTACTATGATATTGGGAATATTGGACCAATACAAACGTTGTCTTGATTGAGAGGAAAATAAAGAGCTATTAATAAAAATAGGCTTCACTTTTAAAATATCAGAGATAACGTCTTGATATTCTTGTTTCATTTTGACATTTTCAAGAAGGAAGTATTTTGGCTGGCATTCTTTTAAGAGTCTGACATACTCAAAAAATAGTTTAGATTGAGGGTCATTGAAGTTTTTTAATTTACCAGCCGGTGAAAATCCAGTGCAGGGCGATCCCCCAATTAATATGTCAATTTTAGGTAAATTTTTAGCTTCTACTTTGGTTACATCCCCTAATTGGATAGTATTAGGGAAATTGGTTGAGGTTACTTTAATGGCATGTTTGTTGATTTCGGAGGCATAATATTGGTCATACTTAATGCCCGCACGGTTGAGAGCAAGTTGACCACACGAAACGCCGTCAAATAAACTTAAAATATTTATATTATTCATACTAATACATTCTCACAAAATTTCTGAAATTCAGGTAAAGATTCCTGCAACATTTCATTTAAATCTTTCTTTGGCGGGGTGATATTAACAACCTGTTCCTTGTCAAAGAAGGATAGTAAATCCTTTTGAATTTCTTCGGCGGCTTGATTGCCTACCCATCCATTTTCTTTATCATTATCAAGCAATAAAAATATCTTTGAAACATCATATTTTAATAAGGTGGTTAATATAGCAGGAGACATAACACACCCAAATAAAACTATGCTATTTTTTATTCCAATTTCCCACAAACTAAGCATATTGGCAATACTTTCTACTAATATGACTTGTTTTTCCTCCATAATGTAAGGAAATGCAATATAAGGATAGACCCAGTTGGTTTTTTTTCCAAGCAGCTTCCAAGGAATCATATTTTTATCACATTTATTGGGCCATCGTCCGGCAAAACCTACTAAATCATCTTTATTCTCAAAAATGGGAAAAACATACCTTCCTTTCATACGACCCTGCTGCGCCAAACCACCCAAAAAAGGCTGAAGTGTAAAATCACCAATACCTCTAGTATTCCAGTAGGAATTGTCATGTATGAGTTTGACTAAGATAGATTTGTCGAAATGCTTTGTCTCTGTAAGCTCTGTTGACTCTTTATTATCGAAAGTTAGGGGGATGTCACCCAGATATTGCTTAGAATCGCTTGTAGATGCCAATTTGAGCGTCCTTTGCACCAATTGGGCGAGCGAGCCACCGACCCTTTCCGCGTGATCAAAATATTGACCTGTGGACTTTTTGACGCACAAAACTGTATTATTATCACTTTCGCGGTATATCGGTTTCATACGGTAAATACCGCCGACCTCCGTTATGTCCGTGTATCCAATTGAATTTAAAACTGTTATTACTTCTGTCATTTTACAAAGTTTCTTCTTCAACGGTGGGATTTTTTGGATCTGCCACTAAAAATTGTGCATTCTGGCGGGCAATTGCATCACGAGCACTACCCCTCTCTTCCACTTTAAAATTCGTTATATCAATATTAATAAAATTATTGATATATTTTCTCTTACCGTCCGGGAACGTACGGAGCAACATATTTTGATGCCCCGCCGCATCTCGACCTTCAAATCTCGAAACCAAATTGATAAGTTTATGACTCCCTGACTCTGGAGTATCAAGAACAATTTCTTCAGCAACCCGTCTTCTTAAAATCCAAACACCACTAGCGTACCATGTAATACGATCTGAAATACCAACAGAACTTTCATCATCAACAATTTCGGAAACTTCTCTACCGTTTGTAATTCCCGCACGGTTATTTTGCACGGCAGCTACCGTAGGTGCATCTAATTCTTCTCCGAGCTTCTTAAAATAATCTACCTTATCACCCATCGCCTGATATTCTTGTTGGTTATGAGACAATTTATCTATAGCTTTAAAATAATCAAAAACAAACATACATTTACCCCCACGGCCCACATTTTTTAAATACCACCGACGACAGATTGCCCCTATTTCTTCGTTTTTTTTGTTACCTATAAAGTAATGATCAACCTTGTATTTTTTATTTACGTCTTTAAGTCCGGTTCTAATTTTTTGTAACATTTCTGGATTTTTACGAAAATTTCCAGATTCAATATACCATAATGGTACTCCTGTTTTAGCAGCCATTGATCTAAAACGTGTTTCTTCTGTTGACATTTCAGAATCTAAATATAGCACTCTCATTGAGTGAATAGCACTCATTTCAGACGCTAATTCATTCAAAAAACTCGATTTTCCAGCCTTCGCCCTGGAAGCGATAATATACAAATTTTTTCTTCTTAGACCTCCGTAAAGTCTATTAAATTCGGGGAATTGTGTCGCAAAACCTACTTCTGTTTGAGGATTATTGCCTCGTTCTTCTGCTAAGTCAAGCAAACCATCATATAAATCAACGACCTTATCTTCACAAGAAAAGCTATTAATTTTTGCCCCGTATATTGCATCAGCCTCACTGATCGTTTGGTCAAGAGGCTGGTTGACGGATTTTTCTACATGGTCTTTTATTTCCTCACAAACATGAGAGACATCACGAAGGCACCTTAATTTAACTAATTCTTGGCAAGCCTGCAAAGTTGCCTGCTTTGTCAAGGGGGTAAAAGTAATTGATTCTAAATATGAGAAAATATCTATGTCATCTTTCCAACTAATCCCCAGGTTTTTTATCTTTTGGGCTAAAATGACCTTATCAATTTTCTCATTTTTTAAATAGGAAGAAATTAAAACACTATAAATAGTTGCATGAGGCTGGGCAACAAAATCTTTTTCTGACATAAAACCCTCAATTTCGGGGATTACATCTTGGTTTTGGAGGAGGCCAGAAAGTGCATGGCGCTCTATCTGGATAGATTGTAAAGACATATTCTTATTTAGAGTAGCCTATTTTTCCTGGAAAGTCAAGCTTCTTTTTCTTCTTCCTCACTGCCGTCATCATCCCTACAAGATTCCACAATATTGTGTTTCTCAACTTCTATATTAAGTTCCTTAATGGCAGTGGACCAATCTGAAATATGTTTTTGTAGGGCCAAAGAATAGACTGGCGAATCACAGGTGATAATTTGTTCGGGAGAACCGTCCTCTGTATTAAAATAAAATAAAGCAAATCCTCCGGGCGTGTGTTCAATGAGTTCATGGACAACGTGAACTGGAATTAGACCGTCATTTTCTTCTTGTTTCATAAAGGTAATTACACCAAAGTATTATACCATTATAGAAGAACATCAAACTTCTCTTTGAAAAAATCTCTGCTCAGATGAGGGACCTCTTCTTCCATTATTTCAATTAATTTAATCCCATTCTTTTCCAACCACTGGGCCTTTTTTAAATCATTTTTAATTCCCTTGAGATAATTGGCGGGGTTACCCCTATGAAAAAATGAGTTGTAAGTCCCATGCTGGACCCCCATTGTTTCAATTGCAATTTTTAAAGATAAATTAAGAAAATCAATCTTCAATAAGGTCCCTGTGCAACAGAGTTCTTCGTAGCATAAATATCCCTGCCAATAGGGTTTTAAGAACTGCTTCACCTTGAATTGAATAATAGAACGACATTTCCTATCCCAATCTACAGTGTATTTGGAGATATTGGTATTAACTAATTTTCCATTGAGGGTGTAAAATCTCACGAGATATAGGCGTTTAAAATACGTCCTACTAATTCTCCGAAAGTCTCAACTTCCACTTCTTCTGTCGCTGTAATTAAATGACGAATAGAAAAAAATAGATGATAAACTTCGTGTGGCACTACAACGTTTAATACTTCTGATTTTAAACCTGATTGGATTTTTATCGTATGTGGAGCATTTTTGTCCACTAATCCAGTAGCGTAATTTTCAAAGGTACGATGTTGACCCAAAGTTTCTAAATCACCAATGACAATTTCCACGGTTAAGGGAAATCCAAGGGCATCGGTAGTGAGTTTATTTGTCATAGTTTATTTAACACAATGCCGACTTAAACTTCTCATTCAAAAAAGCAGTAACCTTATTATTTTCTTCCAAGTATTTAAGGGCGGAATTTAATCCTCTAAAACTTTCAGGAATTTCTGGATGAATTTTGACAAGTTCATCATAAAGAGATTTATCTACGATTAATGACCCCTTAGCTTTGCCGCCTTCACGTTTGAGCAGTTCCCACGTCATCATCTGGTCTAATACATCTTTTTCCACCCAAATGCTATTACCATCTGTACGCCCGTATTTTACGGCATATTCAAATCGGGTATCGTATTTTTCATTATCTGATTTTCTAACCATACCCTTAACGATATGACCAATTTTCGGGTTTTTCTTTTCGTCGTATTTTTCATCAGCATCAGTTAGAATATAGTCTCCTTCGTATCGTAAGGAGAAATCAAGAACAAGAGACGCCTGATATTGGACGTTAGTACCGCCGCTGGAGCCGCCCTGCCTTAAAGGGTCTTTGGCATAAGGGTCAATCTTGGGCGCGGCACTTTGTTGTGAAGTAGCCAGAAAGATGTGTTGACCGGCGTTAAATGGTAGAGCGATTTTGCTCCACATCATTTTCGTAAGATACTGAGGCCCGGCAACCTTATTGGATTTTCCTAACTCTTTAGTCATATCGTCGCCGAGGGTGAGATAGTCCATACAGTCAATCATTATAATAAAATTTTCTTGATCTTTGACATCTTTAAGTTCGTTAGTCTTTACCAATGTCCAGATAAAATTGGCAATTTTTTCGTAGATGTTCATGTGGAGAATTAAACACGTCCCATTTTCCCACTCTTCAGGGGCATGAACAAATTTTACACCAGAACGGCTTTTGATTTTTTCTGTGAGACGCGCCTCAGTTGGTATGACCATACCACGGGATTTCTTACGGGCGGCAAGAAAGTTTTTAATGATGAGCAAACCTTCTGATGATTTCCCCGTAGTGGGTGGGCCGAGCAGACGACAAAGAATGCCACTGGGGACGCCGCCACCGAGCATAGAGTCCAAGCCGATGACGCCGGTAGAAACAAAGAACGGTTCATTTACCCTGTCTTCGGTGTAAATATCCGCCTTATTAGATTTAAAGAAGTTTGTTGCGGCTACTTTGATAGAGTCAATATTTTCTTCTTGTTTTTTTTCTTTAGCCATAATTTTGTATTTCTTTTGAATTTAAAGATAACTCGGTAATCTTTCCTCTTTGATTTATTTTTTTGACCATTTGGCCTCTTTTTAAATCCCCCAATATTGTCGCTTCTAATTGTTCTTTTGAAATTATGGTAGCCATTGGATGCTTTTTACAATATTCCTGTATCGTCATAAATTATTTTTTCAATGATTCTAATTCTTTATCTAAAATAGCAATTCTTTGCTTGTATTGATTCAGAATGTCTATGTAAATTTTATAAACTACTTTTTCTTCCTCATTAAATCCATGAAGAAACCATCTGTTGGTTTTTTGCTCTGTAGTTTCTGTGGTCATAATGTTTCTCCATTTTCGTAAGAAATATTTTGGGATGGCTTAAACATATTCAAAAAATCCTTGAGTGTTTTGGGATGATGTTCAATTTTAATATCTTCTCCTATTTTATCTTGGGAAAGCTGAATTGGCGTGGTTTTGGGGGATAAATCAGTGGTTTCTTTTTTATAATTAAAAAACGCTTCCATAAGATATTGCTTACCATAGTCTGCCTGAAAATACGCCAACGAGGGGACCTTACGATTATAAGGGGGTATGACCCACAACAAAAACTCTAAATTATATTCCTTGACCATTTTATTTACCATCTTCATTTCTCTTGGCCAAAATCCCTTGTCTGAGAAACGAGCCGGGTCAATAAATTTAGCAATTAAAATTTGCTGGTTGCTTTGCTTGCGCGGTTTCTTGACATCCATACTGAGAAGTATAGATTAATTTTCTGCTTTTGTCAAGGGCGAAGGATATAATTTAAATACATCTGGTCTAATGGGAGTCAAACCACTTTCCAGTTCGTAATCGTATTTGGCCATTAATTCAATATGGGTCTTAAATGGCATCCTTTCGGGAATCCAGCCCAGTTTTTGGACGGCTTTGACGGGGTTAGCTATAAGTCTGACGACTTCATTTGGCCTCAGAAGAGTTTTGTCAAATTGAACATATTTTTTCCAATCTAGGTTAAAATATTTAAACGCCAAGTCCACATATTCTTCTCCCCAGTGGGTCACTCCATTACCAATTACAAAGTTTTCTGGCTTATCCTGCTGTAAAATCTGAAACATCATCTCACAGCCAAAATCGGCCCAGTGCTCATCTCTAGCCCATTGAAGATGACCTAATTTCAGTATTTTTTCTTTACCTAATGCAATTTTAGCTACGGTATTCGTTATCTTACGAACGGCAAAATCCTTTGAACGATAAATGTTAGAATGGTTGCACAGAATCCCATAACAGCAAAACAATGGATTATCTGTGGATTCTCTATACATATCTACCCATCTTGCTCCTAATTCTTTGGAAACAGCATAGGGAGAACGGGGATGCCAAACCGTATTTTCATCGAACTCACCTGTAGCAATACCTCCTATTAACTCACTTGTGGCGGCAAAATAGACTTTAGTTTTTGGGGTAAGATTTTTGACACATTCAAGGAAAAAATAAACACTTTGCCCATTAACTAAAATAGGTAATTCTTTATTTTTAAAAGACTCCCCTACATGAGAATTCGCTGCCAAGAGGTATAGTTCATTGATTTGGCCATATTTCTTGATAGAAAGTCTAAGACACCAATTCACATTGTTTTGGTCGGAGATGTCACACTCTTCGAAATAGAGTTTAGAAGTTGGGTATTTTATTAAATCTTCTTGAAAAATTAATCTAATTTGCTCTTCATTCCAATAGGTATTCCTTCTGTAAGTAAGAATGACTGTATAGCCTTTGCTCAAAAGGAGGTGGCACAATGACTTTCCATCCATAGAATTTGCCCCTGAAATTAGTGATATTTTATTCATGTTTATTATATCTCTGCCAGTAATCAAAAAGAAAACTTATTTTGCTAGTATCAAATCCCTTTTTCAAGTAATCCATCCAAACAATAAACCCACATAAATCCTCAGGTGTCCCGAAACAAACATAATTATCTGTCGGATAA